>Ga0222719_10000184_pt1 | contig 62021 bp, 32 predicted proteins | sample C33_34DmetaG_FD_165039 | JGI IMG/M metagenome (GOLD analysis project Ga0222719, IMG submission 165039) | Estuarine water microbial communities from San Francisco Bay, California, United States - C33_34D | ecosystem: Environmental > Aquatic > Marine > Unclassified | place: USA: California...
ATTATCAATTGAAAAGGATCCCAGTTCATTTGTTTGTGTGTTCGCAAATGCATAAATTTCGGCAGTTTGTGCCGAAAGCGTACCTACAGGGAATTGTACAGTAGGTATTGAAGAATAATAGCCACCGCCACTATCGATAGAAACTGAAGATATATTAGTGTTTGATCCAACTGCGCCGCCGCCTGATGCAGTTCTTATGTCAGGTGCAGAAAGAGTAGCTGTTGCTGTTTCATATGCATAACCCGGATTTACTATTTGAGCAGCATTAATTTGACCTGCAAGCGTGGTTGTTGTTGCAGTTGCCCTTTCTCCCGTCAAAATATTTGTAGGTTGTCCATCTGATGTTAAACCTGGTTGCGAAGTTATAGATGATAACTCTGTTTCTGAAATAGAATCTTTAATGGGTGTATCAATAAACTTAATAACTTTTCTGTTAGTCATTGGCCCAAAATAATAGCCACGCACAGTAAATCCTAACGTATATGTTAAAGATCTACGAGTCAAAAAGTCACCTTCGTATTGGTCATCCATTACAACGTTATTCAAAATGATAGGAACATCTACTTGTAATTCCATATCATCAATTAATTGAACAGACACTGTTACATCAGGTTTGAAAAATGGTAATATTTGCTCAAGTATCTTTGTACCATCTTCTTGATATTTGACCATGATATTAAGTTGAAATTCAAGATCATATGGGGCAGGTACAAACTGAGATATTTTTGAATTTGCATCACTAGATTGATAATTGTTTCTTGTTAAAGACGTTAATTTTCTTTCTGGCGAAAAATTCATATTTACAATTTCAAACGACATACGAGGCAATGTCATTGCAGGAGCATTTAAACTCGGATCACCTTCCAACCTAGCTAAAACTTTTTGCATGGGTGCGTAGTGAATTGGAACTTTCATTTTCTGAATGAGCTGCTTTTGATTATCCTTTCGCTCAATAACAATATCGTTGAACAATGTGCCAAACATTGCAACGTATCGTCTTGTAGTTTCATGGTAAAATCTATTGCCGAACATTAGTAATTATTCTCTCCAAAAGGATTTTCTGCTGTAAAATCAAGGATATTATCAGCCTCTGACTCAATAGTAAAGTTATCAGCAAACGGATCTGCCGTTTCAAGAGCTTGGTTGTTTGCAACAAGTTCATCTGAGGTTGTATTGTAAGGAACAAATATATCATCAACTTCAGGTATTCCTGTTTCAAATCTTTCATTGCTGTACTCAAATAATTCACATCTTAGATCATATGTTTGCAATGAACCCATTTGATAGAAAATGGCCTCATGCTCAACATGCATAATTTTAAATATTTTTTTATTGAGTGGGAAATATATTAAATCACCTTCAAACGGTCTTTCAGGCACACCTTCTAAATTTTTACCAACTTCTTGGTCCCAGGATCTAATTGCGACTGTTAGTGTCATCGAATCTCGAATCTGTAATCCGAATTTAGATAAGAAATCACCCTCACCTTCAAACCCATCAACATTCTTAACATACATTTCAATTTCAAGTGCGTCTTTATACAACGGCAAATCGTCTTCGTTGAGAAGTTTATCGTATCCGCCTCCCTCAATAAGAACAATGCCTAATCTATCAGCAACTTCTTGTGGCGACTCAATGGTAACAGTAGGATTATCAGATTGTAAATAACCTGTACCCGGGCTTGTTATTTGAACATCAGTGACAACACCACGAGTTAAAACTGCTGTTGCAGTTGCCGTTGTACCTGAAACTGGATCGGAAATTGTAATATTAGGAACACCCGGATAACCCAATCCGTTTTCCCTAATAGTTAAAGAAAATACTGTGCCTGACGGATCGTCTATGAGAATATCTATGGCTGCTGTTTTTTTAACGACAATCCTATTGTCTGGGACTCTATACTTAGGAATGTAATAACAATCTACTCCGTAAATCTTAATAGATTCTATAACAAGGTCTTCAATTAGACTTTGCTCCATAGAATTTTGAAAATTTTCGAAGTAATAATTCTTAGCCACTTAATTACCCAATCATGTCGTTTACAGGAAGTGAGTAAGAACTAATCATTTCTTCTTCCATCCTGCGAATTTCATCCTCTGCATCTTTTAAAATTTGTTCACCGTTAAACTGAATATTCCCGGGTAACTGCATACCATTAAACTTTGTTAAATTAGAACCCCATTGATATTTAATTTTAGCAGTAGCGTAATTCTGTAACCAACGGTCTTTCCACACATTTGTGTAGGTTTCTGGATCAACAATTGAATAGCATTCTGCAACAAGATATGTACCAGGTGAAATTGCATCCCAGTCATGGTCAACCCATAATTTGTTTACGTGTCTATTATATCTTATTGGCTGCATACCTGATAAGATTTCTTCCATAAATTGAAGATACTGCATTGACATGTAAAAATGTGTCAAATTATAGTTCGTCATTTCATGTAGATGATTTAAGATAAATTGATATTTGGCACTAAACATATTAGAGCTAAATGCAGGACTAGATGATAAATTGAAAACGTTAATAGTCCCTATAATATTTTCTGGAACCTCAATATATCTATTATCAATGTCCTGCTGTGTTAATTGACGTTTTAAATAGATTTTTTCTGTTCCATCAAAATGATAGTCCCAATAATATGAAAGGGCTTCATCAACCCTATCATCCACTTGATCTGGATCTACATTAATTTCAATAACTGGTTTACCTAACTTTCGTAAACACCATTCTTTAAATTCTTTGCGTGTGGTCGGCTGAGCCATAGACTATCTCCAATACAGTATATACGTATTTATAAAATAAACAATAGATCACTTAGTAATCAGTCTACGTAATTTTCTTTGTCTTTCGGCTAAATGTTTATTATCAATACCTTTAATGATATTTGATTTCTTTTTAGAATCAAGAGACTCTAGATACATACCTAGAGCCTCTCTTTCTAGTTTACTTTTAGCTATTTGCTCTTTACTTTGCATATTACGCCTGTGATTCTGACCATGTGATACGAGCTGAACATTGGAATGGGTTAGTTGACCGAATATCAGACGTGTCATTAACTGTAACAGCAACTGTTAATATGTCTGGCCCATTCGGAAATACTCCATCTCCGCCTAAAATTGAATTACCCATATCGACAACAGCGGCTAGACTGAAGTTTGTAGCGTTTGTAATTCTTTTACCGTTGCTATCTTTTGTACCACCTGCGGCACGGAAAGAAAATACCTCTGCCCCACCATCGATAGTTTCACCAAACGAATGCTCATATAATTGAGATAATGATGGCGATCTAACATTTTCCCAACCTGTGGTTGATAAGTTTGCATTAAGCAATAACTTAACAGTACAGTCGTGCGTCAATACTAAACCAACTTCGGCTAATTTCAACTGCATACGATTGATGATATCTCTTTGCCCTAATAGTCCAGTCAAGTTACTATCAACTGATGGTGCAAGTCTTAATGATACCAATGGAATTAAATCATTTCCTAATGAAACATTTTCTTCGGCTGCACCACCACCAATTGTAATTACCGTACCGGATGGCACACTTGGTACTTTAGGCTGTGATGCATTAAAGGCCCTTGATGCGACATACAGATATGCGTTAAAATTACCATTTGAATAATCAGTATATACAACCGGTTTACTTTCAAGGTCCCCTAAAATCCCGGTAGATGTTTCAAAAATTGTACCAGCACCAAAAGATCCAGCAGTTGAAGTATTGAAAGGTATTTGTAAATAATAGTCATATTGAAAAGTATTGTAATTTACTACTCGGACTCTTACTGCAGCTCCATTAGTCGTTACAGTTGCACTATCACCACCTGTAAAGTTAAAAGTTTGTGACTCAGCAGTAAACAAATAGGCTTCGTCTTCATCAAATTTACCATCCATAATGACTGATGTACCCCAGTGGAATAATGTTGGGGCATAAGTAGGCAGTTGGTCATTTATAATTTCATATTTAGCAGGCAAGTTACCTGACCTCATATATGCCTCATCTAATCTATTATTATGTATAAATTCATGTACATATCTTACATGGCCTTTTGTATCTTTAAATCCAAAGCGAATCTTACCGGCCCCATACCAAGAATAATCCATATAACACATTTGAATTGCGTTAATATCTAGTAAAAAGCCTTCTGGGCCTGATCCATCACATCTATCAATATTCCAATCGATTTGCGGGATTTTTAAATCTTCTGTTTTTGTTAATATAACTTTAGAGGCACTAACTCCTCTATATTCTGGCTGAACATACATTTTAGTTCTAGATTCAATTTTTGTGATTTTGTGCGTCTGCCCTCTAATCACAACAAAATCGCCAACAGTTAATTGTCCGGTAAAGTTTGTATCCGTTCCATTAATTTCATTGCTTCTATTTGCAATATCAATAGATCCTGATAATTGAGTTGTAGATGACCTCCTTACGCAATAAACCGTATTGCCATCATACTCAAAGAAAAATCCATTTTGAAAATCAAACATTCCAGATCTAATAGCAGATCCTGAATAACCGTTAAGATTATATTTAATGATACCCGAAGGAATAGAAGTTGCGGGTGTTTGAGGTAAAACAAATGTAAATGTAAAATCATCAACTTTAGTTATTGTAAATATACCATTATATGTAGTATCGGTAGAATCTTTTACTTTAATAGATTGACCAGTACTCATCCTATGAGGATAAGTTGTTTTACCAGTTGCAGTTGTTCCTGCCGCTGTTAAAGTCTGAAATATAGTTGGTGGATTAAAATTAATAGCTAAAGATGTTTGAATACCTTTACCGGATTGATAACGGAAATATTTACGTGTTTGTCTTAAAATTTGTGAAAACGGTGCTGTTCCCGCAGCAATTTCAACGCCACCATCGAATGGTCTATGCACAGCATATCCATCAGGTCTTGCATATACTTTTGTTGTGGTATATGCTCTAGCTGTTTGTTCGGATGTAGCCGCACTAGTTGTAAGAGTAAGTTCAGTATCAGATGTTATACCTGAAACTACATATGTTTCAAAACTACCAACAGACTGTGCAGTTTCTACCCTAAAGGTTATTGTGTCCCCGGGTTTAAAATATCTTGTAAACAATGTACTTGTTCCAAATACATGATCTTGACCTTCAACGAGTTCGCAGGTTCCGGGCATTTTAACATACCCGCTTATAGACTCAGATTGAATCTCATGGGTTCCTGTGGCAGCAGTTAAAGTTACTCCTAATCCATTAATAGCGTTTTCATACGTATTTGCAACCTGGATATTTTGGTCATCTACAGGAATAGTATAATATTGGGAACCAGAACTCAATCCACCTATAGGTGAATTGCCTTTTGCATCATATGCAATTAAACTTCCTGGGACTAAATGATGATATAAATCTCCAGAAACCAGAGGTATTGTATCATTTAAAACCGTACTCGAATCAAAGCTATAATCAATAGGACTAACTAAAACATTTGTATTAAAGTTTATTAAAGTGTCTGCTACAGAAGCAGCAGTATACGCACCATCTAAAACTCCAGGAGTTGCAGCTGTTGCAAATTGTAGGGTTTCTGTGCCAGAATTAGTAATATCTACTTCAACATTATCTTTTGTTAATCTAAATCTGTTTGGTGTAGTAACTATTACTCCATAAGTGTCTCCATCATTCACAGTAGGTTTTGTCATGGCATCGGATGCTGCTGTGACTAATGCTCTTCCAAAGCTTTCAAATTCTGTAGTACTATCAAAATCAGCAGTATTGCTCATTTGGAAAAAGCCAAGGACTTGAATTCCGTTTTCTAATAAAGCATCATATTGTCTTAAACCGTTATAAGTACTACCCGTCAATGTGAATTGATACATATAATTGTAATTGGTGGATGTTGCTGCCGGGTATGCTCTAAGTCCAAAAAGAACAACTTGTCCACCATTTCTTGCCAAGCGGGCGGTCGTGATATTGCAATACCAACTACCGTTAGATGTAGTTGTTATAAAGTTTCGACCGTTTCTTAAACTTGATGGGGATGGATTACTCCATAGTATTCTTATCTCAAGAGGGTCTATTCTTATCCAATCGCCACCAGATGATCTATCAAGATAAGAAGTCAACGGGTTAACGTCATATTGCAACATCCAACCGTAATGAGACCCTGAAGTAAGATCTTTTGTCATAAAGTTTGGACTGAAGTCACTGAACAGTACATTGTCATTGACTGGAGAGAAGCCATCAGTAGCTGCTGCTAATCCTAAAGACCCTGCAATATTAACCGATACCGAACCTTGAAAATTCCCGCCAGTATAGCGAGAAACGCCCAGGTTATAAGGGAAATAAATTTGGTTAAAACTGTTTCCCCACCAAGTTGGGTCTGTAGTCAAAACTCTTCCAGCGTTCCAATCATTAATAGTTGGGGTTGGTATGAATTCTATACCTGAAAGACCCCCCAAATATGTTTCCATAGCAGTATTAATAGCATCATATTTAGTTCTACTGGTGTTAGGAACAGCAGTATCTACAATTCCCGTGGCTGTTGTTGGCACAACACCTCCAGTTCCAAGACTAAAAACTACGTTTTGTCCATCAACCAATCCATGACTTTCATTGTAAAAAGTATTTCTATTTGGATCTTCAGTTGAAACATCAAAAGTATAACTACCTGTTGCATAGGAAAGTCTTTGTGTCACACCTGATGTATTTTTCAATCTGATACGATCTTCAGATAGAACTTCAGATAACCAATTTGTAGTTGTTGTAGTTTGAGTACTATAAAAATTCTGTAGAGCAATATTACCTGAATTATAAGTTATAGTTAAAGGAGTGTCGTCAACAGCTCCATGATTTGCAACATAAAAGCTATCAGCTTCAGGATCTTGAATTAACGGAACCATAAAGAAATCATTATGACCATAACTAGTAAATGCATTATTACGATAAGTGGTAGATCCTATGTATGCACGGAATGTTCCATCGCTTAAAGGCTGCCCAGAGTAAAACAAGCTATTCTGGTTGTAAAAACTTTCTGAGGTTCCGTATCCGTTTTCAATGAAATTATAACCGCCAGGAACAGTTCCTGTTTGCCCTAGGATGTAATTTGCATTTTCGGAACTTGAGAATATAATAGGATAATATACCAAATTTGCAACATTAAGAGCCCTGTAAGCGTCTGTTCCATTTTTAGAAACATAAAGCATAGATCTTACATTGGTGGCATTCGATATACCGGCTTTAAAATATCCCCGTAAATTACTATCATAGGTCGCCGCATCCCACCCAGAACCTGTACCCAACGCTCTATATGTTGTTTCGCCAAATGTGTATGAACCTGTGTTTCTGCCTTGATATATTTCATATACAAGCCCTAATAAAGCTCTACCGTAGTTAAATGTTCCAGTAGAAGTAATATTAATCTCAGATCCATTGTATGAATTAGATAAACTTATGGTATCAGCGGTTTTATAGATAACATAATAAATCTGAAAGTTTGTCAATCCTCCGATAGCAGTGTCACCTGCAGAGTGTTGATAAATTACGCAGTCGTTTGTTCTTAGATCGTGCGATTCCCAAGTAATAGTATTATCGTTAACATTTATATCACCTGATGAAAATTTAACATTATATGGAGGTATCCATTTTTTAGTTTCTGTAAGTTGTAAATTTGGCGATACAGAAGTTGCAATAAAATCATCATAATGAACATACCTATCGCCATCAGGTGCTGTCGAAGACGTAACATTAGAAATTTCGAATGTTTTTCTTCCAATAGAGTTTACAAGATAAAAATTAGAATTTGGCTGAAATCCGTGAGGAGTTGGTGTAGTTACGGTTAACGTACTTTGTGTACCTTCAGTTGTTGAAATGCCTAAATCTTCTCTATAACTTATTTGTGATCCATTAAAAAATTTTCCAGGGGCAATTTGAGTATATAACCCAGATATTGTTCCTGTTACGGTTTGAACGGATGCAGCATTATATGAAAAAGTTGTTTCTGTGACAAATTTTATAATATATTTACCTTCAGCAGTTCTAGATGATAAACCTTGAACATCGATAGGCACTCCTACATCTAAACCGTGAGGCGATTGTGTTGTGACCGTAATAACATCAGATCCAGTTCTGGCTGTGACTGATAATACATCCGAAAGATAACCCTGTCCGTCACCAATATATGTTGAAGGAATATTGTTTGAAAGCTCTAACGTTTCCCATTTTGTGGGCTGAAGGCCATATTCAAAATCGGTATCAATTAAGTTTTGTGGATTAGAAACACGAAGTTTATGAACTGGATCTAATAATGAATCAGAAACATCCATTTTTTGTTCCGGTTCATCAACAAAAATTTGAAATTTATCTACATTATTACTTCCAGGTGCGGGACTATCTAAAACAATTGTTGTGGTTTCTGAATTAGGATCCCATGTTACTGTTGCACCCTTTTGGTCATCCGCAAAATTATATACAATAGTATTTAAAGTAACATTTGTAACAATTAATAACTCTTCGTGCTTAACGAACTTAGGAACGGTTAAAGTTCCGGATGCACTATCATATTCGTAATAAGCCTGTAATAGTTTTTTCGCCATGAATCTTTCCTAATTAATATGCTAAAGCAGTTGCGTATGCAACAACTGTTGGTATGTCAGTACCGCCGCCGCCACCACCGCCTTGAATATTTCCGCCTGTTAATGTCCCACCTACATCTACATCACCGTCAATGTCTACATCATTTCCGACATATAGGTTTAAAAATCTTTTTGTATTAGCTCCAATATCACCTGTATTATTTTCTGAAGGCTCAATTCCATTGTCTACTCTAAATGCTTGCTTTGCCATTTTAATCTCCTATAATGTATATATTTATGATTCTATCATTGTATACTGTATTTTTACTGTCATAGTATTTGTATTACTTCTGGTCATAACTAAAGAAGTTGTTCCGCTTGAAAATGAAACATCAAAATCCATTATAGGTTGACTCCCGGTATAAATATTAGCGTAAGAAGTAATTTGCGGTAAAGCTCCATTTGTTAGTATAAGAGCTTCTTGAATTTGTTCTTCAGCCGAAGTATTATCTCTAACATGTATTAATAATTTAACACCTTTATAATTGTTTGAGGTATACGTAAATGTTGGATTTGCGGGAGTTGCAGTTACATTAAAAGATGCTGTTCCTTGTTGTGCAATACCGTAATTTACATATCCAGAAAAATCAGCATTTGTTCCATAAATATCGCCGGTTATTGTTAAGTCACCTGTATTAGCAACAGATAACAAATCAACATTTTCTAATACACTAGAATTGTATGTATAAATTGTTACATCAGCACCCGTTGTTGGTGCAGGAGTAATTGTAACAATACCTGTTTGTGAATTTGCAGTAAAATTACTATCATCGACCAAACTTCCGTTAACAAATGGTTGAAAATATAACCATTTATTTGTTGCCGTACCGAATGTCGAAGATCCGGAAGATGTAAAGTTATAAACTTCAACAGCCACAAACCCGGAGCCGCCTCCACCTCCACCGCCAGTGACTGTTGTAAATGAGAAATTGCCATTTCCGTCTGTCTGTAATACTTGTCCTGCATTACCATCTGAAATATTAAAATCTAAAAGTGATGTAGGCGTATTAGTAAAATTAGTATAATCTAAATAATGTGTTCCATCTTGTCCATCTAATGTGTCTGCATCAAGCCCTGTTGTAGACGATGTTAAAATATTTGATCTTGTGGTACCATCACCTACTACCCATACATCATTTGACTCATCCCATTCGATGTAAGAATCAGTAGAAGAACCTCGATTTACGACAATCGCAACATTTGAAGTTGGAGCTACGCCACCTAAATCTGAATTTAATGTAATAACAGTGTCAACACCTGTCAAATCAAGAACAGGAGCTGTTAACTTTCTGCCTGAACCGTTATTAACCGTTATAGAGCCATTAGTAGCAACACTTTGAAACGTTACGATACTTGAAGTTGCAACGGCTTGACCGATAGAAATGGTGCCACTACTTATTGTTACACCAGTTCCTTGTGAAAATGCACCTTGAGCTAAACTGTCTGAAAAATATTTATTTGTAGTTCCTTCTATTAAATCATCAGTTGTAAATCCGCTTAAATTATGATTAACAACACTTACGCTTGAACCCATATATGAATGGACGCCACATTGATAATACAATTTACTAGGAGTAGAATCTGTAACAATTAATTCAGCGTAAGCTCCAGGGGAACCTGCAGTACCAACATATGTAAAGTTAGTTGTATATCCTAGAGATTTTGCTGCATCAAGGTAAAAACCTAAAGGGTGGTTAGTGTTGGTTGAATCTGACTGGTCAAACTGATAAGTCACATTGGGAATAAATGATATATGCGGACCTTCTATACCGTCAATAGCATATCCATTTGAGGATCCTTGTCCAAAGAAAATATGGTCAGCAGTTTTACCTTGAACAGTTACAGTATAGGTTACGATTTTGTTATTGTTAATCGCATCCATTTTTTTACTATCTGTGACTAATGTGTAACCATTAAGTATGTTTACAGTTTTGTTTTTACCATTCAAGGTAACCGCAGGATTATTAACGCCCGTGTCATCTCTAACCACAAACTCTAATCCTCCAGTCCATGGATTAGCAACAACTGGATCTGTAATAGTACCTCTAATATGAGAATATAGCGCCTGTCCCCCAATGAATCCGCCTGACGTACCGGAACCGTAAAACAAAATTTCACCCGTCCGAGTTCCAACAACCGGTAAATTTGCATTAGTCATATTGTGAGCAAACGTTAATTCTGGGCTGTCTATTGTATCAGTAAGATTAAGGTCTAGGAATGTTGGTTGAGAAGTTGTGCTTAAATTATATGCTGTACCTGAAACTGAAAGTTGACCAGAAAGATTAATACCAACCCCCGTATTTAACGCTCCCTGTGTTGTGGTTGTCGTTGATGCACCGGCAACGGCAACTGTACCTGAATTATCTGGTAAACTAATTGTTCTATCAGTAGATGGGTTTATTACTGTTAATGTTGTTTCCCAACCATCATCGGTTGCACCCTCAAAAACAATACTACTGTTAGCATACAAATATAAATCAGCATTTCCTCTTACTTGCACTTGAGGTTTAATTGCACCTAAACCAGTTAATGATAACACTGTTGTATCGAACTTTTGATGTGCAACAACAAAATCCATTATGCCATATTCAGAACCTGCAAGACTGTTAAACCCTCGCTGTTGGATTCTTCCATACGCCATTAGGCTTCCGCCATTATCATAACCTATAAAATCAAAATCAGCTATGCTACTGTGATTAGACTCAATCCAGAAATTAAATCCGCCAACACCTTCATTAACAAACTTTGCGCTATAATCTACAATTGGAGTATTTGCTGTGACTAATAAGTCATCTTTTAAAGAAACTGAACCTTCAACTTGAAGTTTATTTACACCATCATCGGTACCTGTACCGATTAATGTATTGCCTTTAAACTCATTAAGGTAAATTGTACCGTTAGAATCAACTTCAATAATAGGTACATTGTTAGCATCGTTTGCAGAAAATACAATTCCGCTTAATGAATTTGTGATATTAAATAAATCACCAATTGAACTAGAAAAGTTTAAAGAACCGTCATCCTCAACTGTTAGTGTAACAGGATTATTTGACCCACCCGTAAATACAATGGTGGGATCTGCATTTGCATTGCCCGTTTGAGGCGTAATTAATATGTTCTTATCTGAATCTGCCATTTCTAATTCCTAATTGAGACACTATTATTTATGAAACATTTGTGCTAGGGAAAGCACGATTTTCTCCCCAAATAATTCTGACACCTCCGGGAGCTCCCCTTGCAGAACCAGATCTATCAGCAGCACCGCCACCACCATATTCACCACCTCGACCTTTATCAGTGTTAAACCCGGTACCGGTTATGCCGTCATCGCCATTTGACCCACCTTCTCCAAAATTACCACCTTGACCGGTTGTTGATTGACTTCCTGGATTGCCGCTAGTGCCCTCACCAAAAAGACCTACACCACCGCCGCCACCGCCGGTATTGACAGAACCACCACCGCCGCCACCACCAGCGCCTCCGGATCCACCTGTGCCTGCTTGACCTTGACCTGTTGAGCTGTTACTTACGCCACCATTACCACCATTGCCCGAATATCCTCCAGCACCACCGCCACCTCCGCCTCCGGAACCGCCTTGGTCACCACCTGAACCCCCAAAGCCACCGCCTTGGGTACTGCCTGTATCTGTTAATGCAGCGTATTGTCCACCACTCCCACCGACTCCATTACCGTAAACAGAAATTACGCCTGCATTTCCGCCGTTTGCTAAAACAAATGTAGTTCTTCCAGAGGAGACTATGGATCTTAAACCGCTACCTGCATACATAGGAAAATCTGAACTTAGACCTGGAGATTTTCTTACATCTTCTCCACCACCGCCAACAGTAATATCAAGAACTTGACCCGGAAAAACATCTATATCATTTTTCCAGTGCAAAGCGCCGCCACCGCCACCGCAACCACCATTGTAACCATAACCTGCGCCGCCTCCGCCAACAGCAACAATACATATACTCCACACACCTTGAGGAACTGTCCAAGTGTAGTATTTTGAGTCATACGGTACTGCTGGATCAACCTCAAATAATCTTGAACCAAAAGGCACGGGTAATTTGGTCGCAGGGTATTTTGCGTTTTTATCTCTACCTAGATTTGATGTTGCTACTCGAGGCCCAGAATGTCTTCCCATGTTTTCACCTTTATATTAATTAGGCCAAGGAACATGAGAATACTTGGGTGCTTTGAGATTCCTATAATTAGGAAACCCTTCAATTCTTTTAGTTCTTTTACCTAGATGTACGCCCATTTTACTTCCTAATATACAAACAATGTGTTATTTTTCCTATAACGAATAAATTCCACATTTGTAGAAGGAAATTCACATACTAAACCGGTTGATGTGGGAAAAGCACATATTCTAACAACGCCATCACCGCCATGACCACCGTAAAGACCATCTTCGCTACCTGCACCGCCTCCCCCATAATGTCCAGTTCCTTCGGACCAACCTAGTGTCCTACTAACCGCATTTACTGAACTTCCGTTAAGACCACCACCCCAAAAACTTATTTGAGAACCTCCAGTTCCAAAACCAGCAACAAGTCCGGTGTTGGTGTTGGTTTGCCCCGCACCACCCGTTCCGCTAGCACCTTCTCCCCAAATTCCCGTTCCGCCACCGCCTCCGTGGTTACAGGAATTAAAATGTCTTCCACCCCCGCCGCCACCACCACCGGCACCATCGAATCCACTATTTCCTCCTAGAGTGGAACCTGGATTTGAACCAAGAAAAGCACATCCGTCACCACCATTGCCCGAATAACCTCCAGCACCGCCGCCACCGCCACCGTAGTTATAGCACCCACCTCTACCACCATTGCCGCCACCCATACCGGTATTATTACCATAAGTAGTAGTTTGTGAAATACTTCCATCAAATCTAGGCTTAGCAGCTAATTCCGTTGTATTAGTATTGCGTGATCTTGCTCCAAGACCGCCTTCGGCCTGAACCCTAAAATTACCAAATGCCTCGAGGCGGTCATCCCAAGTTGAGTCTTCGCCTTCCTGTGCTAAAGTGGTTCCGCTCTGAATAGATATGGCTTGACCGCCTGAACCAACCGTTATATAATATGTGCTCCCCGGAGTAACATCAATTCCATTCATATAAGCTAAGGCACCGCCAAAGCCTCCTGCCCCGTATGAAGAAGCGCCTCTTCCGGCTCCACCGCCGCCAATACATAAAACTGATATTTTACTAATTCCATCTGGGCATATCCAAGTATAATTACCAGGAGTTTCAAATACCCAATCTAATCTTTCTGAGTTTGCACTTGCAGTCTCATTACCATTGGCACCTTGCAGATATCGAAACGGAATATTCCTAGTAATTAATTCTGCCGTTGCTCGGGCTTCTTCACTCTCATTGAGTCTTTTAGCAACTTCTTTGTTCGAACTATCAATTACTGAAGCTCGTTTTCCGTAGTGTAGGCTCATTTTGCATCATACTCCACAACCATCTTGTCGATGTCTTTACGCTCGCCATACACGGTGTAGAAACAATTAATCTCCTTGCTTAATAAATTATCATTGCCAACAAGAACTGCATTGGCAGCAATGTCTTTGACAAATAACTTTTGATGTTTACCAATAGGTGTTAATTCAACTGTAATTGTATCCTCATCAACCAAACCTAACCAATACTCAGGCAATTCAATAATGTTATTGCCTTTTAGACGACCACGAACATAAACACCGTTTTCCGGTCCTTCTAATGAACCGTGCTTTAACTTCATGCCCTCTTTTGTTGGGTGGTCAATTAAGAATGATTTTGCTGTTGCTGTTAATGTGCCGGTAACATCAACTCCACCAGAATTTGTTTCTAGTTTTGGGCTTCCGTTGTAGTTCAGTTTAACATTATTAGTTGAATCCCCCATGGCGATATAGGTAACACCGCCTCTCTTAAGTGAGAATATTCCGGTTGATGTATCTTTAAGTTCTATGTTAGCATTATGATTGTTATATTTTTCAAAAATAAGCGACCCAGTTCCACCAAGCATCTTTATTTCTTGTGGCTTCAGAGTTAAAGTACTCAAAGATATTTGATTATTCAATGGGTTATATTTCAATCCGCTATCTGATTTACCTTCCTGAGCTCCTGACGCACTGTCAACAAAGGTAATAAATCTTTCTGCATCTGAAGAATTATCTTTGGAAATATTTTGCAATACATCAGTGCTAGATACAGAACCCCATGAAAGTTCGCCTGTTGCAGAGTTTGCAACTTGTAATACTTCACCATCTGCACCGATTTGTTTAGGGAAAATTTGTCCTTCAATTTTAACAACGCCGTCTGTTGTCGAATTGCCGCCAGAAATTTCAACATCACCACCCACAACAGTGCTTGATGATCCATCACCACCTTTGATAATAACGGGTGTGGGTACTGTCCCATCTGTTTCATTAGGACCAGAAATTTCCATTGTGAGGGTGCCAGGAGCAGCTGAAAGCAAGAACAAACCGTTATCATAGTTTGTAATAACATCTGTGTATAATGTTGAATTAGAATCTACGAAAAGATCACCGTTAATAGTTGTGTCGTCTGAAATAGTTACTGAACTTGCGCCAACAGTAACTTTATCAGTGCCCCCAACGCTCATTACAAGGAAGTTATTTGCATCTTCTACTAATAATTCTACATTTGCCGTTAGACCCGAATGAACTACTATCGACTGATTAGATGAATATGAGGATCCAATCCTTAGATAGTTTAAGCTGCTACTTGTTGCTGTGCTTCCACCTTCAATTATAATAAATGATTTGGTCGAATAACCTTGAGCAGGAAACCCTCCGGTTGCGATTCCTCCAGCTCCAATGTTCATATCGTTAATATCAAAACCTTGAGTTTCAGGATTTCTTGTAAACCACAATTCCGAAAGTTTCATTCCTGCCAGACTGGTTGACTGAACCAAACCATTTGTAATAGTTCCGTCACGGACTAAAATAAATCTACTTCTATCATCATCCCAAGCAAGGAGTGCTTGGTTAGATGTATTTGCAGCAGTATTAAAATAAGGAAACGCAATACCACGATCTAGGCCATCGTCCGCATTTGTGCCTACTGTAATGATGTTATCTTCAAATGTGACATTTCCGGATACATCTAATGTACCGTTAACAGATAATCCGGATACATTTGCGTTACCGTTAACAGATAATCCGGATACATTTGCGTTACCGTTAACGGATAATCCTGCTGAATCAATTGTTACTACAGTAGTATTTGCAGCATACAATTTAATATTGTTATTTGTGCCGTCAAGGAGAACCTTTTCAGTTTCACTATTTTCAATTTGTAAATCAGATGCGCCAAAAGTAGATGATGTTGAAAGGATTAAGCTATTTCGATTTCTTGTATCAAAGTTCCATCTAGCGGCAGCGCCACCAATAGTCAGCGCATTGAGACCTGCAGTCGCAAAAGCAATTGTAGAGGAGTTTCTAGAATTAATTCCAGCTACAAGTAAATCACCTTCACCAAATGAATTCTTTGTAATAACGCCATTAGATTCTGAAACATCATCATATAATACGAATGAGCTTTCACTATCATCCCAACCCATGAATCCTTGTTTAGGGTCACCGTCATTGTAACTAAATACAATACCACGATCTAAATTATCATCAACTGAATTATTAGAATTTCCTATGAAAATGATAGGATCTTCAATTTCTAATGATTCTGCTGTGATAGTAGTTGTATTTCCATTAACAAGTAATCCGCCTTCGACAGTTAAGTTTCTAAAAGCGGCATCACCCAAATTACCTGTTGCAGACATGTCATTATAAGTATCATTATTGACTATAGTTGCATCTGGAATATATTTAAATTTATTATCTGACTTATCTACACCAAAGAATGCACGCTTTTGACCTGAAGTCGGTGCAGCAATACCGGTTCCTGTGCCTGCACCAGTTGCAGTAAATATAGTTCCTACTGTGTTATTAGGTGAACCTATAGATGTCCATGTTGTATCGCCTGCATCAATAATTTGATATTCAACACCAACTTGTATATTAGATGCGGTTACGTTTGCCTCATCATTATATCCAATAATAACACCCATATCAGAATTTGTTTGATATAGTGCAACATTATGACCTAAGTTAATATATTCTGGGGCAACATCAACAACATCATAAAGATTAATATGACCTTGTCCGTTACCACGGATAGTGATATCAGTATTTGTCTGTGTTGCTTGTATAAGATCAGCGGCTACATAGCCACTAAATGAAACAATATTTTGACATTGAAGTGTATTAGTTCCGGGATTAAAAATTAAGCCACTATTATCAACCATAGCAGCTCGACCTGTGGTTGCGCTACCTCCAGGTAATGTTGTTCCGCCTGACGTTGCTTGCATTAATAATACATTGTATGCATTATCATCGTCTGTTGATTCATCAACCTGCAAATAACCTGCCACTGCATCAGTTGGATCTAATTTATATGAAGATGTTCCGTTTGTTACATAATAATCATAACCTGTTAAAGGAGGATCTCCGGCATATACAAGATTTCCAACACCTGTTGTTAATAGTTCTCCAGATGCATTGGGTAATGTAATTGTTCTTGCCGCTGTTGCTGTAGCGGCACTTAATGTTGTATTAAAAGATCCTGTATCAAATACAAGATTAGAAGTATTTAAAATAATATCGTTTGTTGTAATATTTCCAAAATCAGTTGCTGTTTGCAAATCTGTATTCGAAATACTTTGGTTAACAATTGTTTGAATTACTTCAAGGTTTGCTGTATCAACAGTTAATTCACCATTAGCAACAGAAATACCCGAACCTAATTGAACCCATTGTCTTAAACCAATATCTGACGATATAAGCATTCCATTATTTGCTGTAGGAGATCCTAAGTTAGGCTCCGCATTTTCAAGACTTAAATATGAGTAACGATCCGCATCTACTGATGTAGGCGAATTAGCTTTTACTCTACCGCTAAGATAATGACCAGGTTTACGCATCTACAGTTTCCAAATAGCTCAATGTTAATTTAAGAGAAGCACCTGTAGAAGCAAATCCTTTTAAGGAATCTCCGGATTCTAATACAATTTTACCTGTAGTCAACGCTGTTGCATCATGGGCCGGAATAGTTAATTCGTCTACAAGTTCTGTTTCTGTTCCGCCCCTTTCATGTAAAAATGTAACTGTGTGATCTGCATTTGTTACATTCACACATTGTGCATTAAGAATAATAGATGTCCTTCCTGCAGGCGCTGTGTACACAGTTGCATTTGTGCCTGTAAAGATATAGGTTGTGGTTTTAAACTGATTAAGTGAACTTGCCATTTTAATTACCTTCTAAAGCGAGAATGTAAGGAGTCATAATTGCGAATAGTGATCTATCAAACGTTTCACCCTCGATGATACCGTCTGTTCTATTAATCGACAAATCACCGCCAATTCTAAAATCGCCCCTTTGGTCTGTTGATGTGAAATATACCTGTCCTTGATTATTTGTATCTTGTTCAACTTCATGTTGTTGAATTGGGAAAGCCCCAGCTTGTGGGGTATCATACAAACTAACACCTGTGCCTACATATTCAAATGTAATTGAAGATGCAGCAATTAAACTTCTTTGATGAAATGTAATTGACAATGATGAAGAAATATTATCAACTAGTGTTTCTCTAAATCCTATTTTATAATTTCCATTTTGCAATTCAGCCACAGTTTCAACAGTATAATAAGTTGAAATTCCTTGAAATTGCATTACATCTCCATACCTTGGTTTTTGTGTAGGAGAGCTAATTGTAATACTTGTATCTACATTGGCTACCGAACTTGATTGTGTTGTACCTGTATATAGTGATGGGCCTGCACCCGTTGCTCTTAACCCATAATTACCGAATCCACAATTTGAGTTTGTTAAAGAGCATTGTCCGCCTGATTCAGCAAGAATTCCTATATGACATGAAACAGTAAAGATTGATACTAATTGTGCATAACCGCCATTTAATAGGTGTACACCAATTCCGCCTCCAGAAATTTCTGTGGGCAATGATGATAAACCATTATTAATCACATCAATTATGATTTGAACATTAGACACCGATTGTGCTGAAGAACCTGCTTCAGCATCTGCTCCTGATGTATTTTGAGTTGAAGAGGCTTGATATGTCCCATCTGAAGGGGATGTTTTTAGCAACGCATCTTCAATCAAATCTCTAGTTTTTTGAAGAGCAGCCGCAGTTTCATCTTGTTGTCCAGAAATTCTACTAACTCCATTTGGGGCATAATATAATTTCGCAGCAATTATTGAATGGGCATTTGATGATACATATTGAGATTCTTCTAAATCTTTAATTATAGCATCTACAATCAAACCTGTATCTCTATAGCATTTTTCTTCATCATATACAAATGAGGAAGTAAAAGGAGCTGTATTTGTCCCAATTTGTTCATTAATCCATGCAATAGTTTCATCCTGTATCCATTCTCTATTGTTTGCAAGTAGAGTAGTTGCGTTAGGATGATTTGATGTTGGTGCACCATTTATTTGTGTGAATGAATCAGAAACCATTGATTTCAATCCTGATGAAAGATTTCCGTCAATTCTCATTCCTGTTCCACCATTTTGTGTTAATGATGTACAATTTTCAATATAAGGAGAAACGTATACACCGGAAGTAGTCATACCTCCAGGAGGAAAAGATATTGCAGCAGCACCTGATGCCATATTTCTGAATGTGAAGTTTGTTAAGTAACATGCTTGATTTACGTAAAATAAATCATTTGTTACGTCAACACCACTAATAGAAGTTGTTCTTAAGTTATCGCCATATAATGATACATTGGAAGGTATTTCGATGCCACCGTTAGAGTTATCGAGTACATAATCTCCGCTTTTTACAAAAATGGTTGTGCCTGATGATGCAGCAGAAAGAGCTGCTTCAATTGTTAGGAATGATGTTGAAATTGTTGCACCATCGTGTGCATCATTTCCAGTTTTTGATACATATAAAACATTTGATGTTGAATCTGGCTTACCTACCTCTATGATAGACACAGCGCCATTAGCATCTCTTTTGAGATACATTTTACCATCATGGGTATTGATGGCGACTTCGCCTAACTGTAAATCCCCAGCAGCAGGCACCCGCCCTGCAATGGCACTTCTTTTTAACTTAACGGTTGACATCTGTCCTCACCTTATGTATAATCGCTATATAGCGCAAAAAACAATAAACTTTTGAATAATTTGTTATATAACAAATGTGCTATTCAAAAATATTTATATTAGTATGTTCCACCATCAATTGTATCGACTGTAACATGGCCTACCGGTGTAACATCAAAGTTTGTAGAATCAAATGATGCAACGCCAGGAAGTCCCGGAGTCACGCCTGCATTTCTAGCATCAATAACATATAACCCACCTTCCGTTTGTGCGTTACTAGTTGTTACTAGAATTCCATTATTTCCAGAAATTTCAGCGGCGTAATTACCTGTTGTGTCAGTCCCTAATGCAACACTATCAGCTTGAATAGTTGTTGTAATTACTGCATTATTCGAACCATTAAACGATACAGTACCTGAAACATCTCCAATTAATTGAATATCTCGAGCCGTTTCTAATGTTGTTGCCGTACTTGCATTGCCCGTTACATTACCTGTAAATGTGGCATTTGTTCCGTTTGTTCCGCTTTCTAAAACTTTTACGCCATTATCAGCAAGAATATCACCAGTCAAATCACCAGTTACGTCACCTGTAAATGTAGCATCAGACCCATCGGTACCACTCTCTAAAATTTTAGTTGAACCGTCACTTGCGTAAACATCACCTACTAAATCACCAAAAACTGTACCGACCTGTATATCTGCAAAAGAATAACTCGGATCCGTATCATCAATAAATGCACCAATTGTTAAAGACGCATCATAACCATCGAATATTTTGAATCTAGATGTAGACGCATCATAATACAAACCAGCATTTTCAGCAAGAGATGTGTTCGCAGGGAATAGGTTATATGTTCCAACAAAACCTAAATCGGGTGATGTTGATGTACTATTCGCATTTAAGAAAATAATGTTATCGTCAACAGCAAGTGTTGATGTACTAATCGCAACCGAGTTACCTTGAACGGTTAAGTCACCTACGATAATTGTATTGCCGCCAACCTCTAAATTATTATTAATTTTGGTTGTGCCTGTACCAGACGCTTTACCAATTTGAATATCTTCGTTATCAGTAAATACTGTTACAGGTGATGTGTTATTAGTTGAAACAATATTTGTTGTTGTGACCGTAGGTGCTGTTACTGAAGTTGCACTTACTGTGTTAAATGATGCAGCACCTGCTGAATCAGTTGTAATTAAAATTTGGTCATCAGTTACTGCAGTTTTAATGCCCGCATCACCTTTAACATTTAAAGTTCCATTTAAAAGAGAAACTGTGTCTGTTCCGGTATTACCTGCAATTGAAAGTGACGTAGAAATTGATACAGTATTTGCGGCAGTTAATCGACCTTGTGCATCAACTGTAAATGTCGGAATATTTGTTGCATCACCATATGAGCCTGCAGTAACCGCTGTATTATCTAAAACAATATCAATTTGATTATCAGTAACAGTAGTAGAAATTCCTGTGTTACCGGAAAGTGTAAGTGTTTGACCTAATGCAATTGTATCATTAGTGCCATTATCTGCAGATAGTGTTAAACCACCTGATGTTAGTCCTGTAATTTGGTCATCAACGTACTTTTTGTTAGCTGCTTCAAAATTACTAGATGGTGTTGCTAGGTTAATAATCTTATGATCTGTAACATCAATTCTATAAATTTGATTATTTGATGTTCCAAATTGTAAATTATTTGTACCTGTTGACGCAACTTTAATACCGTTGATATCAATATTATCAACTAATAGTTGGTCAATTTTCTTGTCAGATCCTGTGATTATTGCTGCACTAGCAGTTAATGTACCTAATTGATGATCTAGTAAGCCCGTATAGTATGCACCACCAACAGTAACGATATTTGATGCATGACCATTTGCGTCCTCAACACCTGAACCGATGTAAAGTTTTTGACCACCTGTCCATGGTGCCGTATTTGCTGCATACGGATGATATGAATATGCTAATTCACCACTCGCTAGATTGCTAGGTGCTCCGCTTACACCAGATCGTTTTATCTTGATGGTGCTCATTAGTAATTGCCTCCGTTAATCTTTGTATTTATGTTTTCGATTGTCTGTGTGGACTCCCATTTTCCGGTCGACTCACTATAAACTAGCAACGCACCATCATTTACGTTATTCGTATCAACATCAAATAGATCACCGATTCTAATAGAACCGCCGCTAACATTATAATTAGTTACGAGCAATTTTTGTTGAGGATTAACTGTTGCTTTTATTTTATCAGCCATTTTAGATCCTTGTAATACCAGGAGTTACTACAACTGTTCCTTCAACAACACGAGTTGTCGTATTGGCAGAACTAGTTATTTCAACATCGTATAAGTATCTTCCTGGCTCTAATTGATTTGTATATTGTCTATCTAGCGATAAAGTTATTTGACCCGCAGCCTGATTGTTACTTGTCACAAAGGTTGCGGCAGGTGAAGAAGATGCATAGTTTTTTCTCATTTGAGACGCAACTAAATGTCCAGTAAGGTCATAAGGATTACCATCCACATCGCTTAAATCAATAGTTGCTTCAAAATCTGTACCTTGGTCAATGGTAATATTCGCTTTGATAGCCATTATTTTCTCCAGTTTAATATCAATTAGTATTTATAAATAATCATATCACCAATTCTAATATTGAGAGGAAAAATGGCCGTAAGAAATAAATATTCCAGATTTGGTCTAAGAGCTGATAAAAACTTATCAGATTTGCCAGACAGTCAGGTAGCTTTAGGTAATGTCTTAGACGATTTAGTTACGGGCACCCCTTTTAGTGGATTTGATTTAAAAGTTATTGATGGACTCAGAAATACGAATACAACAAAAAGTGACCTTGCGGAACTTGCAGGGCAAGAGTCTAAATATACCCCAATAACACAACAATTGGGTGAAACAGTTATTGGTGATCCAGAAGTAACAACTCCTGTATTAACAATACAAAATGTAATAGACAATAGGAAAACAATTTTAGGCGACCCACCCATTTTTAGAGGCGGTGATGGGCCTAGAGCAACCGTTTTTCCTGGAACAGCTGTGTCTGCAAATTCTCATATTGGTGTTAGACCTATATTTGATGATACAAACGATTTTAATGTTGTTAGTAAAGATTATTGGTTAGATGGATATTTTGGATTTAGTGATGGAATACACCCAACCTTTGAGGACAATTTTGGAGGTATTCAATGGGAAGGGTATCTAGGTGTAGCGCAAGATGAAACTATTGGATTGAGAACTAATGGATACTTCTTAATTGAAAAAGAAGATGGATTAAAAAGATTTGTTCCCATACTATCTAACACAGCAAGCAATAGAACAATTACTCTGCAAGAAAACGTAACTGCAAATTTAGAATTTAATGTATCAGTAACTTCGAATACAGCTTTTGTTGATGGTGTTGACGAATATAAAAATAGATGGATAGGAAACTGTGTTTTTGTAAATGATATATTTGTTGCCAATGGAACTACGTATGAAGTAACATCAGTTGAATATGATTTAGATGCAGAAAGAGCAACATCACAGCCCACAATTGGTATAACAAAAATTGATGGACCTGAAAATGGTGTTACGGGTATTATCGGTGACGAATTTACTTTACGGAATAAAGTAATTGGCTCTGAAGTACAAGAATTTGTCATTCCGGGTGATTTATTATTTGATGGGGAACTAAGAGCTTATAAAATGTCACTATGGTGGCCCAAACCTAAAGATATCGACCCAACAGATAACAGGCTAAACTATCCGTCTAAATGGGCAACTTTTGATTTTGCTGATAATACGAGTTCTAACCCTGCACCTTATGTTTATTGGTATGAAAATCATCCTAATTTAGATGGAACATTGTTTTCATATCAATATTTTATTAACAATAAGATTTCTAACAGAAACGAAAGGACAGAAACATTCGTTGAAAGTTCTAAACAAATATTCACACAATATAATGCACCCATATTTTGGAAAGATGCTTGGTTGTCAATGGATTTAAGATGGCTAGGTAGAAATAAATTTGAGATTCTTAATAAAGAAACAGGTACTGCTACATCTGAAATAGATATTCAAGCGGGTGATAGACTTGTTATTAGCGGGTCTGTAGGCGGTCAAATATCCTTCGTACACTTTACTGTGTATCAAGTTAATGGTGATATAATTTGGACAAATCCTGTAGGTGAGTCAACACCAGATCAAATTTGGGATTCACTTAGTTTTGTTTGTAATAGTCCAGACGGACCTATGCCCGTATTAAACGGCACATGCTTTGCGTTTGTGCTAAAAGCCGATGGCCTGCAAGGTATCTATATGGCTAATACTGCCGTTGTCGCAGCTGGGCGTGAAGAAACCTTTCAATTAATTAATCCATCAGATGCTCCTAATTGTTATAATTTCCCAGGAACTACGAGGTATTCATTAAATAATATTAAAGGTGATAATATAATCCATTATCCTTATAATCCACCCCAAGTATCTTTTAACGATACCTATATAGCAAATCGTATTGTATCATCTTTCGCAAATACATTAAATGATAGCACGGAAAGTGCAGATGTTGTTGTACACCCAGTTGACCCAGCCTTTGGAAACTCGGTTGGATTAACAAGTGCAAATAGACCCGTTGCTGTGTATTCACATAGAGGTTTAGATGACGCATCTGTTACATTACAGTGTGTTGGTGTATTTGGTAAAGAAGTTAAAAACTTTCCGGAGGCACCAGCTGGTACAAATCGAATAGCAGTGGATAGTATTGAGGGTATTGATGTAGGAGATTACGTGGAATATAAAGGCATTATTCCCACACCTACTACTGTGACTAATATTATTCAAACTCCGGTAACAATAAATGGCGAACAATACCACGAAATTGAGTTGAGCAATAACTTATTCGCTAACCTACCTAACGCATTTACAATTCTATTTATTAAAAATTCAGAAATTAATCGATATTCATCACAGGGTGGACTTGTTATTCAAGATGTTAGTTTCTGTGTATTGCCATTTAATACGGCCCCACCATTTTTGGGAACACCTCAAGGACTGTCAACATCACTTGAATATCCGCATGTAGACACAGCGGGTGGTAGATTTATTATGGAACAATTTGAATTAGAAGCGAATACATTTCCTATATTTGACCCAGAAACCGCAAACTATAATAGAGGCGTGAGAATACAGGATGGGCAAGGAAATACATTCTTTATGATTGGATCTACTATACCTGAAAACCCTTAAGGTAGCGGAACGTTATTAGCGGTCAATAGTAAGTACATTGTTTCGCCATTAATTTCAACTTCCATTTTATGTGTAAATCCGCCAAATTGTGGTAACTCAACTACGGGTGTTGAGGCTGCCGTAACTAATATGTCTGAATCATAAAAATTAAATGAAGGTCTAGGGCCTACCATTTTTAGTTTTAAAACTTGAACATCGGTATCACCAACAACATTGCTATCAACATATAGCATATCTAAAGTTAATGATGTTCTAGGATTTGTTCTTCTATTTTCTTCCTGGTTCCAAGGATTTGTTGTATCACTAAAGGCTCTCTTTGATATGCCATTTGCAACAATATATAATCCTGGGAATGTTGTATCATCAAACTCTGGATCTTCTGGATCGAATGAAATATTATCATCATTTGTTATTTTTACAAATCCATCTAATGTTAAAGGCCTTGTATAAGAATTATGCCTATAGCTCAATATGGATGAAGATTCTTTAAAATAAAATTGATTGAATGAGTCATCAATATCATCTGTATATGTAGCGTATGAAGTTGCCTTTAAAAAATTATTATCTGGATCAACTGCGGTTAATACGGCAGGCGTGCCGCCAATGGCTGTTGGGTCGTCTGTTAAATCCGGATCAATAGGTACAAATGATGCTTCTGGGTTAGACCCATCATTCAAAACTGGCCTATCTTTAGAAAAATTAGTCATATTAGCCAATAAAACACTATCATCTCTATATAATGTTTTATTTTCCAATAAAGAAAAATCTGCCCATGAATTTCTAGTTCCTACAGTAACACCATCTAAATTAAAAAGTTGAAATTCTTTTAACGTGTCACTGTTTTTGACAATATGAAATCTTCTGGATCCATCATTGTCAATAACAAAAAGTACTGTATCATTAGAAAAAGGTACTATATCTCTTCGATTGGTTGCAACAACAAATCTATAATAATCTGTTATATCACCCCCAGAAGTAGCAACAGTATTATTTCCCGTATATAAAACATCTTGAGCATTTTCAATATTATACTCTGTGATATTAACTTCTTCTCTAGTATTTAAATTATTTGCAAACAACCTAACATCAAGGTTAATGCCTGAACCTGCTAAATTATCTAAAATAGATCTAGCAGATTTAGCATCTTGTGATTCAAATAAATTTAAAGCTTCTACAAAACCTCTTGCCATTTTCTTATCCTAGTTTATATTGATTTGCCAACCAGCTATTTGTCTCAAGAATGTTAATTTATTAAAATATGTACTGTTCTGAGATATTTGGGTTTCATTAATTAACGGGTTACCTAATAAATCAACTTTAACACCTGATCTGTTATTATTATTGTAATTCGTTTCCATATCATCTAAAATTCTAAATGCATCTTGTAATGTTAAAGCGTTATTTGAGAGATTTAAATCTCTCAAATTTAAACAAGTTGCTAAAGAATTAGCTGTATAAGCATTGAATTGGTTTGCAGACATATTTAAATCTTTTAGGAAAATAGAAGATGAAAAACTAGGAATAGTTCCTCCTAAAAGGTTAGTAGAACAATTAAAATATTCAAGACTTGGCAAACTGAGTTCACCTAAAGAGGTAAATTTATTTTGGCTAATATCGAGTATTTTTAAATCATCTAAACTTGTTGCGGGAAAAGCTCCACTAAATAGATTATCTTGAATTTTAATTGTTACTGCATTTCCAATCTGATTTAAATCTACAGGCCCAGTCATATTTGTTCCGTATAATTCAAATGTTCTAAGCACATTGAAGTATTGCATATCCGGCATCTTTCCTTCAATAGTCCGTGTACCCCCAACAGAAAATGAATCTAGAGCAGGGAACATAGCAAATGCTTTAGATGACGCAGGAACTTCAAATGGTTCAAAAATAGGTTCCGCACCATCAAACTGCATTATATCTACGCTTGGCATGTAGGAATACGCCCCAGTATTAGATTCGAGATTTCCGTATCCTGCAGAAGTAATTTCATAGGTAAATGTTCGGCTGAGGTGACCTTTGTGCGCTAGGTAAGTAATTAAAGGACCACCCTCAACTTCTCTAAATTGCCAAAAGTATAAATCACTTGCAAAACCTTCACGTTGACCTGGATCTAGAGCATCGTCATCTTCAAACCCGATAGTGTCTAATAATGTCCCGTCACTTAGATATAACTCAACTGTTGAGCCGTAACCAGTAGTTGGTGTCGGACCGTAGTCCGAATACGATGTACTTGCCACCGCAATAACTGTATTTCCATCGTCTAACTGTGCAATAGCAGCAGCTCTTCCAAAATTTCTACTGTACACATCTTGGCTTAATCCCGAAGGTAAATTTGTAGATCCTGGGAATATTCTAGTTATGTCATCTGTAGATTTATTGATAACAAAAACAACACCCGAAAGTGTGTTTGCTCCAACAGTAGAACCTTGGGCACCCAAAACTATATAATCCTCACATTGTTTCATCGTTGTAAAGACTGTTCTGGGTGTCTCTGGATTAATATTTGTTTGATCTATTTCTGCTGAGGTTAGCACTCGCCCTCTATCAACAAACCCTTGCTCAGATCTAAATTTTCTAAGGATTCTGTCTCCATCATCCATTACCCAAATAAATTCATTATCGCAAATAACATCACTCCCGTAATGTGATGATCCAGATAATCCGCTAGGTTCTCTTAACCCATTTGGATTAGATGGAAGTTCAGTACCATTGCTTCTTCTATGGATTGAAACTGTTCCTGCCTGCGTAAATCTTGTTATAAATGCACCGGGAAATCCCACAAATACATAATCATCATTCATTGCAACACTGGCGCCAAATTCACTATGGCTAACTGAATATCCTCCAAAAAATCCTCTTTCGCCCCTTTCGGGTATATAAGATTCACTAACTTCTAATCTTCTAACCACCGCTCCGTTTGCGTTGTATAATACACAAGCGCCCTCAACATCATAATCCCAACCGTTTTGGCTCGAAAAGCCGCCACTTTGTGAATTTTGATAATAATCAGTTTCTTTGGATGTGATAGCAAATCTTCCTTGACTTGCATCATTAAAGAAATCACCTTTAACGTTAGTAGCCACATCAGTGAAATCTTGAACAGCACCTACACCTATACTCAATGTGGAAGCAAAGTTATTATCTGTTATAGTTGTGAAAGAATCATTTTCGGCTGCCGAAGGTACAGATAAAAATAAAGGATAAACGGTAGGATTTAGTGCCTTAATGTATGTAACTTGGTCTCTAGAGCCATTTATATAAGCGACTGAACTATAAAACGCTTCTCCAAAATCAGTAACAATAGGATCTTCATCATTTCCAAAAAAGTTATTTGCGGTGTCAACCGTTGTATTAAATGTACCACCACTAAGTTTAAAAGTAGCTAAACTTGATGCGAGATTTGAAACAATCTCTTGATACTCTGCGCCTTCTGTTGCAAACGCTCCAGCCAGCTCTAATTCAATTTTACGCTTGCCGGCAGCTGCTAATGGTTGAAATGTTCCGTTTATTCTTGTGTTTGATAAATTTAATTCTTCTAAACTAGGACATCCTTTAAAGGCTAAGTCAAACCTGCCCGTCACATAAGAATCCGAAAAATCTACAAACCTTAAAGAACGGCAACCTTCAAAATATCCATGTGTATTAGAACCATATATATTTGCTTCACCTATGTTTACAGTTGCACCGTTGAAATTTTGATTATGCGAATATTCAACGAGTTTTTGTGAAGAAAGCGTAGAAAGGGCATTGTTACCTGATGCCGGACCACCGAAACAGATAGGTTCAACACTATTTTGATCTAAAATAACAGTAGTAATTTCAACATCCACAGGATTACCTACAATAAATGGATCGTTTTCAATTACTTCACCTTCTTCTTTCATTGACCTTATATTATTATTAAAAAGATCTATTATCTGGATAGATTTACCCGTTTCTAACAACGAAGTGCTTAAAAATCTATAACTTTGATCTTGAACTCTGTAATTTAATAAAGAACTATTAATTTTAGGTGTAACACCTGCATATGTATTTCTTCTAATATTACCTCTACTCCAAGAAGAGTTAAATTTAAAATCTATTAATTGTTGATAACCTGATAAATCTATATCACCTGAATTTGTAAATGTGCCTGAAATATCTAAAAAAATTAGATTTGAAGCACCTAAAGAATTTATCTGAGTATTTGCATCAGGTGTATTAGATAAAGGATTACCGGCAAAAATTAAGGTATTTAAATTGGGAGTTCTAGCCGATAAGGGCGGATTATCCGGAACATTTTGAAAATTATTTTGAGTTAAGTCAAGATAGTTTAAATTAGGCAAAGTTGCTTTGGGAAAACTAGAAATATTTAAGTTCTTTAATGTAAAATTAAAGAAGGCATCAGGTCTTGCATAGAAGTCAAGACGTTTAGATCCGTTAGTCGTAAAATTAAATTCTTGTTCAAATACTGTTTCGGGCAAATCTCTAAATATATATTCTATGGCCGGATCAAATGAATTATCCAAAATAACTAATGTAGGTTTAACACCTGCTGTTGTTTGAAAAGTTAATTCCGAATTTCTGAAAAATGCATCAAAAGATAAAGGAATATTTTGCATTGCATAGAAGAAATACGGTTGCCCATTTATAGATAATTGTACTTGAGTTGTTGGTTCTTCAGCATCAAATCTTTTTTCTGTTATAGGGCCTTTGAATACAAGAGAATCTGTAAAAATATAAGAATCGTTAGGATCTGCATTTAGACCCGTACCAGGATCTACAGGATTAATAGAAAGCTCTGCTCCATAAAAAATAGTGTTACTTGTATCGCTGTTTATCGATGACCAAGATGATACACGGCTTGTTGAAATGTCTGCCTGCACTGTTTCATAATAAGGAGAGGATTCACCGTATTGGAGGAAATTATATTTAATTGCTGAAGCACGAACCTGACTGTTGACAATGACATTTGAATCATAGGCAGGTTGATAGATATCAACTAAACTTCCTGCTTTTGATGCCATTTCAAAAGCGGATCTATATGCAGAATATGTTGCTTTTTCCTGGTCATCATTTAAATTACCCAACAAGTGTAATTCTTGTGTTGTTATTTCTTCAGACAAACCTCTAATTTTGTTTAGGTCACTAATATTTAAACCTAAGTTAATTAGAGAGTCAGCAAGGTTATCAACATCACCTAAATATAGGAAAACATTTAATCCTCTAAAGATTGCCATTTACTGTTCCCTTGTTGTAATTGTAAATTGCATTTCACCAAAATTTGTTGGACTTTCTGGCAATGCTGTTGCTTTAAAATATATAGCTCTATTGTTATACAAACCTATGCTAATTTTATTTCTATCAAAATTAAAAATATTCGATAAATCAATTTCTTCATTTTGATTACCGGGTACAAAGAAAGAATAAATTGTCTTACCGTCTCTAATTGGGTTTAAAGCTGCTGTATCATAACCAATACCCGATAGTCTATTTTGTGAAATAAACGATGATGGAGGAAATACTGCAGATACACCTGTGTCTGCACTTTCAGTCGCATCAAATCCTATTCCTGTTCCAGCAAAAGTTGGAACATGTGTTACACTCCCATTTACATTTATTTGTTCAACTATGATATTATTTATTTCAGCATTACTTCTCATTCCTATAAACAAATGTAATGGATCCTGTCTAAACGGTAATACCCTTTTTAAAGGCCCAAAGTTTCTCGGATCATCTGGACCCGATTTAGTCAGTTTATAATCGTCTGATAATGTAAATTCTCTAACCAAAATTTCAGTGATTGTAGATGGGTCAATGTTAGGTGGATTACCGCTATTATCATTTATAACGTAAACAACATTTTTAGGTAGTCCTAAAACTGTTTGTATTCTAGGAATTGTTGTAAATTTAAATGTTGTTTCATTATCGTTTGCCCCAAATGTAGAATAATTTAAATCAATTTCATTTATGGGAGGTGCATCACCTTCAAAAACAACTAGGTAATCACCACCGGATACGTCAGGGGTATCTAATTCAATAATTTGTTCTACAGCGTAGGTGTTAATGTCTATTTTACCCTTTAGACAACTTAACAATCCAGTAAAGTTTCCTTTAGGTAATTCATCACCTCTTATTCGGTCATCCTGCTCTAATCTATATCCGCCCGAAAAATCTGTTTCACCGGATTCAGCATTTGTTGTTAACTCATAACCATTTTCTCGGTTTGTAAATTCTCCATAAAGCTCGGTGTTATAATCAAAGTATACTTCACCTACAGGTGGTAAAGTTTGATAGAACCTTTCTCCTCCAAATTGTAAATATGTTTCACCTACAGGTACCTCAGGAGTTTTAGTTGTAAATCCTAATAAGAAATCATTAAATCTTCCATTTGTAACATTTCTGTCAATAGGGTTTAAAAAATGAACTTTAAATTCATTAGAAGTAATTTCTGTTGTATCGCCAACAAACGTACTGTAGTTATGAATTTCTGCATCAAATCTAGAACTCGGCAATGCAGTGAGAATGGAACCGTTATCTCTCCTTGTTTTGAAAGGAACGGGTAATCTAGTTTCAGTAATTTCATAATTAGATCTTCTGTATATTTTAGAAAATCCATCATCTGCCGGATCAAAATTTGCATATATGTTATACAAACCATCTCCAACTATTTTAGAATTTACGTCTAAAATATCAAAAGAATTCTGAGATGTGCTAGTTAATAATATACCTGTATTATCGTCTACAATATTAAAACTTATATTTTTATTTTGGTTGAATGTGCATCTTAATGAAATTGATTTAGAGCCATGTTGACCATCGGGTGAAACATTAACCTCTTCAATGTCAATTCTTGTATCTTTACTAGAAAACACAGAAATAGTTTGCGGAAATGCTGACTTTAAATTAATATTGCCATCAAACGGATTATTTTCATCATCTAATCCCGTTGAATTTACAATTTTATTTTTAGGGTGTATACCGACAATAGGTGTTTTTACATTAAATGGTTTTGTTGGGGATTGTAAACTGGTAAATGTTGTTGTGCCTTCATCGCCACCATCAATATAATAAGATGCACCATATTTGTAAATGTAGATAGGTTCAAATAAATTCGAAGTATTTTTATTATATACCATATATCTAAATTTAAAATCTGGGTTTTGTAAAACAGGAACTTCCATCTGATTTTCAATAATCATTGTGTGGAGCCTGACCCATCTTGCTTCTCCGGCGCCAACAGGTACGTATGCATAAAATCTTGCACCAATCGCACCATACCAAGAGTATTCAATTTTATACATTGTAACTTTTTCAAAATCTATAATGTATCCAGATGGCCCCGAGCCATCTAACGGATCACCATTCCATTTAGATCTTGGAATTTTTAATTCGTGCATAGGCACTGAATTATCTTTACCTGGAGGAAGTACCTTTGTTGGTTGTGAATTTTCATCAACGCTCATATATAAACTATACGGCGCTAAGTCGTATCTATCTTCAACAAGATTTATTGGTCTCTGTACTGTAGACCTTACAATGATACTCCATTGTGTCCCTGCAACTTGAAACATATACTGATCTGTGGGATTAGCGGCGCCCCATTCAACGAGATCGTTTGTTGAACCAGGGTTGTTTCTCAATCGTAAACCGAATGTAAATCCGGAAATACGACCAGGCTGATATCTAAATGTTTCTTTACTTTCTAAAATACCTATAGATTCATTTTCTGCCGAATCTCCAGGTCTTGTATATTCTGGGTCACAATATCCCACAATAAAATCATAATTACCTGCATAATCATTTGTACTGTCAAATATAATTTGCTCGGGTAATTGAGTAGGTGAAGGAGGAACATTAAATATCGGATATGTTTCTGTGCCAGCTCTAATTTTTTCATAAAACACAGTCCAGTTTTCAATAGCATCCATTGCATCTTGCACAGTTGAATTTTCTGTACCTGATCTGTATTCAATTTCATAATATAGCTGCTCATTATAAAATCCTGCAGCACCACCGCCTAATCGTAACCACGAATTAACAACTCCTGGCGTCCCTCTTTTTACTCCTATAATAGGTATCTCATCACCATCTTGAGTCATTATTCTTACGTAAGGTGGAATGAAATTTTTTCTAGCAAATTCTCTTCCTTGAGCATCTGCATTTTGCCATATTTCATACATCCATCTACCTAAGGCAATAAACCTTATATACTTGTAGAAATTATTTGTTAATTCACCGTTGGTGTATGTAGGCCCAAATGGAAAGGTATATTGTGTTGGGAATGATTTAAAATACAGAGCCTGTTCAGTAGTTCCTTCATAGAACTCCGCAGCAGCTCTTTTACCAAAGATTGGATGCTGTCTGTTGTACCACTCATACGGTTCATTGTTAGGAGCAACTGTATAAAAATTCCAATTATCTTTATCAATTCCATATGATGATACATCGGAGAACAAAGAAAGTTGCTCTTCGGCACGAGGAATACCTAATAAACTAACCGATACTTCAGAAAAATCGCTAAATTCTTCTTCTATAGGGGCAGGCGCCCCTGTTTCCTGGTTAACAATAACCGACATTGCGTTAGCTCTTCTGTTATAACTATCTAATGTTGTTATAACAGAAGTTATCAGCCTATTGCCTGCAACGTCAGTTAATGGTAACCCTTGAATATCAACTAATTCTGGAAAAGTTTCAATTAAAGGGGCAGGTATCTTATCGAATCCAACCTTGACTTGTTTTGTCATTTATTGCTCTTCCCATGTTATCCCTACTGCAATTGGATCAGTGTTTTCTCCGACAAGCGTATCACTATCAACAGCAATATATAAAGATTCAACTTCATCAGTTAACGGGTAAGACAAATATTCTTTATTATAATCAAAATACGTATTCAATTCTATTTGTTCAGTACCTTGTGTCAAATATAATGTTGCAACAGATGTTCCTGTACCAGGTATTGGTAATACAGGATTATTAACAACATTAATAGATGTTAAACTGTCTTGAGAAGGCAAAATAGTCCTTGTTTCATCCGAATATGTAATCACATTAACATCGCCAGTTACTGTATTTGCTTGATAAGCAAATCTATCATCAGGTAAGAATTCACCTGTTTTTAATGTAACAGTATCTGTAAATGTATCAAACATATCGAAATAATATGAATTAGCTAACTTATATAACCTACCAAATACTGTGACTTCTTCACCTAAAACTCTTGCTTGGAACCATCCATATTTTTCAGCATTATTTAATAAGAATGGATCGGGAGCAGCGGATTCAGTTACTGTTAATGGCAGTCCCTCAGCGGATATAGTATATTCTGCTGAAAGATTTAGAGTACCATCTATCACATCTTCTGTTTGAAATACTGGTGTCTTTTTCATTCTCATTCTTACAGGGTTATTTCCTAAATTCGCTGTTGATAATTTTGTAGGATAAACCTGTACACGGTTTCTTACTCCAGAAGAATTTACGGCAGATACAATAACATCTTTTGTTTCTAATCCGTATGCTGTAGGAGCTCTATCTGTTACAAGTGTTATACCTTGACCTACAGGCTGTCTTGTGAACTCAACGAAATTTCCATTAACCCAATTAACTTTGATGCCCTGGTCTCTCGCATCACCAGTCTGTAATTCCGCACCCATAAAGAATGTTTTATTGCTTGGAATTGGAACTCCATCTGTAGTGGTCAACTCAGTTATTTCATATTGTCTTGAGGCAGCAGCGCCTGTGGTTGTTATTTGCCACTTTTTACCTACTGCATCAACTGTTGTGTTGTTATTATGAGAATATAACCTGACTGTACCACGGTCACCGCCATCAATATAATACGATGCACCATACTTGACAATATGATGAGAGGCATTACCATAATTGTATGTATCAGTTTGATATTCTAAATCACCACCCGTTATTTCAGAACCCCCACCCCATACATTGTATGTAATAGGTAATGTTGCGTTACCTAAAGATGCAATTTTTAATTGGTTAGAAGCTCTTAAATGGTGTACACGAACCCATCTTGCTTCACCGTTATCAATGGGAACATACGCTAAGAATAATGCACCAACCGCACCGTACCATGAGAACTCAACCTTAAGCATGGTAACTTTTGTGAAGTCAAAGTTATATAGTGATATTGCATCTTCCCATAGTCCATCTTGATCTTGAACATTAGCGCCGGGTCTAACAATACCTGTAGGTCCTGTTGCTACATCAGAATAAACTCGCTTACTAACTTTGCCATCTAACTTATCATGCGAGAATCTAGATCTAGGAACACGATATTCGTACACACCCCAATACTCTGGATTAACATTATTCTTAATCCAGTTAATATATTCTATATTAAAGTTAATATTGTCATATTGTCTTCTTATTTCTGACAAATTTGCATTGACATTAGAATCTAATGATGTGTCGATATATCCTAAGTATACAGCTTCAGCATCATCTAATTGAATATTAGATGAATACTTTAGAGGGAATTGCATACCTTTAATAAACGGATCTGAATCATCATCATAATTTGTAGATATATTTACTCCATCAATATTGGTAATTGTACCTGCTTCTCTTGTATCAAATCTGTAATATTGTGGATCATAAACCTCTGGAACTTCAAAAGGAGTCACCAACTCAAAGTATACGTAATTATCACCATCATCATTTGTTTGTGGTGTAAAGTCTTCTCCTGTATCCGGATCAATTGTAAAAACTTTTTGACCTTCAGGATTGTTAGAATATTTGTATGCTCTAATAGTAAATTGATTACCTTTTGCACCAATTACTCTATCAACTGTAAATATTGCTCCATTTTGCCATCCTCCAACAGATTCACCCGATGTTCCTGTAACAACAGGCCAATCTTGACCATTACCTGTATACATTCTTACTTTTTGACCGAATGTAACGATTCCTTTTGTTAAAGTAAATACAGTTTGATATCCATCAAGTCGTGCATTGTTCATATCGTAATCATCGGGTCCAGGACCAGCCGTACCATCATTATTAAAATCAATAAATTCAAATCTTGTATGAGCTTTAATTTTTTCAATCGGTTTAAGCAAAGATGGATCATTAACAGCGGCATGGATCATAGGCAACCCATCTCTAAATGCAACTAAGTTAGCAGCAAATCCACGAGTACCGTATTCTACTGCAATAGTTGATTCAGAGTTAAAGTTTTCGATTAGATCACCAGCAAGCGATATGATTTTACTTTCAATTGGATTTGAAGTATTCATATTAAAAGGTGCTTCTTTTAAATCTTCGAGAATCATATCTCTTAGGTGTGTATGCCTTGATCTTTCGGATACTTGTGAGTTTCCGTCTTGACTTTGACTATAAATTGATTGTCCATCACCCTTATAATACATTGACATATTATATTTTGTTTCGGCATTTCCTCCGCCAACAATATCATTTTTATATCCATCAATCACATATAACAAATCTCTAGCACACTTATATTTGATATTTTCGTAAAATCTGTTAAGTTCTAATGCCATCGTAGCACTCACATCAGTTCCATACAATTGAGTGAGTGGAGGGACATATCCTGGAATAACTTGATTTACCATAAAATCAAGACCATCGCCTGGCCCGTTAATAGGATTGTATCTATAATTTACTGCGTTTGATGTGCTATGTATAGCTGTATTCGAATAAGGAATAGTTGCACCTGCATCGACATCACCAGCGCTATAACTAGATACAAAATAAGACCAATAATATTTTCTGGCATCAAAAATAGTATCTATTCTTTCTTTATTGCCCCAGTCAACTGTAGCACAAAGAGTTTGCCAGTATGTCTTAACAGAAGCAGTGTTTTGACTGAAAAGATCTAGTGTAATATCTGTTAAGGTATCTAACTTGTTATATGCTCCACTACCTATTGAAAACTCAGCAAGAATTAAATCCTTTACAAATGAATATAAGAATTTTTCTCTTTCTGGGTTAGGCAATAAAGCGGTTCTATAGTTTTTACTGTTTAATCTTGTGTGAGCATCTCCTCCCCATTCAAGATCCATCATATACATTTCAATTGCAAATTGTACATCTCTATGACATTTATCTCTAAAGACAAACATATCTCTGTCTTCATATTGTGTCACAGCATTTTGGCCACCATATTGTGTATTAAAGTTATCACCATTAGTGTCTGTCCATGTAGTATTTGCGAGAGCTTGTTCAAATGCTGATTCCGCAATTGCAATTTTTTTATCGGTTAGTATATCTCTTTCTCTAACAAACAAATTACCTTTCGGAATTTTAAATCCTTTTCCGCAAGCTCTATAATCATCCGTTTGCTGTTTTGTAATAAATTGTTCATCATTAAAGTTTGTAGCTTTCCTAATTCCTTGCCCGACATTACCAAAGGGTGAATTTGGAAAATTTAACAACGATTGTGTTCTACGAACAACATTAAAGTTATCACCTTCACCAGATTGACGATGCTCCCAATAATACCCATCAAAATTATCAAAAATTCCGTATTTACGTATAGCGGGATTAGGTGCAAAATCTGCAGTTGATACTGTTGCTTTAACACCAAATGTTGCTGCTGAAACACGACCTGGTTGATATCTAAAGAAACGCTTTGACGTTAAAATAGCATTTTTATCTCTAACTGCTTCAACTAATGCGCCAGCTTCATTAGGTAAGTGTTTAATACCTAATCCTGGAGTATATATAGGTGGCTGAGAAGACCATTCTGATGGGTTAACATCATAGGTGTTAACATCAGCAAAAATACCTAATGCAACTTCAGCACGTGGAATGCCCAAGAGTGAAAGTGATACTTCCGACTGTACTTTGTTTTGCTCCTCAACAGGAATTGGTTGTTGATCTGAAGCAAGTACAACAGGAATGGATCTCGATGCAGGCTGTTGTCCTGGTGATACAGGAGTTGTACGACCAACGTTTACAACACTGCTATTTGAATTAATTCTAGTTGACATAACTTATTCTATCCTTCCCGCTGCAATAACAACATCCTTTCTGGACATTAATTTACCCCCGTAACCACCAACTGCTGTTTGTCCTTGTACTGGGTCAATATAATTTGCCCACTTCCATCTAATTACCACTTCTAAAATGTTATTTGGTAACTCATTACTATTTATAATTTCTCCAAAACCTTCTGGAATATGTTCAATGTTTCCTGGGCCAACGTAAGTGGTACCTGCACTAAATCCCAAGTGGGCATTTAATCCACCTGATTGAGGTGTGACAATTTGTGTATTCGATACAGATTCATAATTTTGTAATCTAATTGTATAATCCGAATAATATACACCCGATCCAACAGGATATTCATACGGAACAGTCCATTGTCCTCTACCTGCTTGGTCAGATGTATTAATAATGTTAGATGTTTCTACGAATTTAAATATTGAAGAAAGCCATCCTAATCCAATATGGTTAGCGTTACCGTTAACAGTTCTTCCTGCACCAACTGGAATGACATTATCTGTATTTCTCATAAATTCTTGTGCATACACACCGCCGACCGCTTTAACAGAAAATACTGCTCCTGCTCCCGCCCCGGTTGTATTCCATCCGCTAAAAGAAGTGAGATTTTCATATGTCTTAGATTGGATAATTGATTGTTGTTGACTTGCAACCTCAAATGCTTCAATTGATCCAGTTGCAACGTTAGCAACTAGTACATTTAAAGTTATGTCATTAGATCCTGTATTGCCACCCAAGAAGTTTCCTTCAATCGTAATAATATCACCGTTTACAAAATCTTGACCAGGATTTGTCATCAATACATCTGTGTATCTTCCGGAGTTAGACCTTAACCTTTCAACAGAATCTGAAGAAATTGTAAATGCAAATCCTCCTTCAGATAAAGGAGATGCTGTTGACGGATCTCTATTGATAGCGAAATAATCTTCAGCATTATCGATGAATACCCATTCTGTTTCTGTACCTGTTAACGGATCTTTCGCAATACCGTATGCCTGATATGATAGTGTAGAACCTGTTAAGTCAAAATTTTCACCATTTTCTTGATAAACAAACTTATCAGATTCAAATAATGTGAATCCGCCTGCAATTGTACTATTACTTAGATCAATATTGATTTGGTCATATTGTGAATTAAATGCATCTGGGTTAGGTAAAAATTCTCCTGCAGGTCCGATAAGAATATTTGGCTCTGCGACTAAGAATCTAGATCCATAAGTCAATAACCCAGATCCGCATGCCACAATAATATTACCAGAAATAACACCTTTATCGGTAACAGAAGTGTTTACATTATCTGTAAAGTTTTCAAATCTATTCGATACAATTGATGTATTTTCTCCGCCTTGCAATTGCAAAGGTGAGAATAAGTTTCTATCTGTTAATCCAGAATCCTTTACCTCAGATGCAAAAATTTTAAAATTAGATCCGTTGTTTGCATAGATGCCGCCACCAATCATTGAGTTCACACGCACCTTATCAATAAGAATTGAGTCTGAGCCCTCACCAAAATCTAATGCATAGTTTTTTGCATCATCATTTACATCATTGAAAAGAATTTGATTGACTGCATTACCTTGTATATCAAAACCTACAAAAGATATATTCCTAGGAGTTCCTGAAGATGCTCTTAATATTTTATTAGATGGATTATCACCATAACCCGACCAAGGCATTTTCGTTATACTTGTATTATACGCAAATCCATTAATACCAAAATCGTTAGGTATTGTCAATCCGGATACAATATAATTCTTAGGGTTTAACTGAACGGCTTTTCTTCCGTTTGTTGCATTGAAGTTAATTGCTTGTTGAATTTTAGTTGTATCATTGTGACAAATCCAGCATCCGTCCGATTCACCTTGAACAACATCATCTAGGTATAAATCAATATATTCACTTTGTTCAAAATTGTTTGGGTTTTGATATCTAACTTCGGTTATAGTTCTATCTATCCAACCCTTTCTTGGCGAAGAAGGCTCTGATTTAGGTCTAAATAAAACTGTTTCTTCTGGAAGATACTTATTAGCCGTACCGCCTGTTACTAATTGGAACTTTTTATTATATGTAAGGATATCATCTGAATAATAATCAATCCATGCACCTAGAGCAATTTCCCTTGGACCTAATACAGCAACTAATTCATGTGAACCCGAAGCATTAGCAATATCGTTATTTGCATTTTCCCAGGCACCTAAGAATCTTCTGTAAATTAAAAGACCTCTATCGCCACCTTCAGGTAATCCTGTAAAGTTTAATTGAATAAAGTTTTCAACACTAAATGCATCTAGGAATCTTTGAGCATCATATTCAGTAAATTCTGGATCCAGTTCATCAATAAATTCCGGTACACCAATGTATACTTCAACAGGTGATGATCCGACTGCGGATTGTCCTGTCTCTAAACTCCATTCAGCAACTCGATACGAGAAACCTAAATGTGGTCTGTCAGGTCCCAGGTCATTAGTTCTTTGTTCTGTTCTAAATCCTATCACTAAAGGATTTATATCTGCTGTACCTGTAATGGATTGTGAAGCGTTTCCGTCTGCTCCAAAAATTCTAATGTTCTGATCTTTTCTATAACCTAAGAATCTTTCGTTTTGGCTTGTTCTTTCAGCGCCTGCACCACCAGGAATAGTACCAATTCGATTAATTCTAATTACATTTGTTTCTGATTCAACAACGCTAGGTAAAATAAATTGACCAATAGTATCGGTATAAGAATCTTTAACATTACCTTCATCGAATGTTGCAGCAAATGAATTATAAAATCTACCAAAATTATCATCAAAAAATGTTTCTACACGGTTATCGGTGTAATATAGATTATCGCCTTCTTTTAGTGCGGTTGTATCAATAATCTGACCGTCTGATATCACTCCATTTTGTTTTGGTTGGTATACTAATTCGACACCAGCTTCAGTTAATGTGTTAACCCTAAACCGTACAAATCCTCCCGAATCCTGTTCATCAAAGTTATTAAGTTGATGAACGTCTGTAGGAATAAATGGAGTGTTTACATGGTTATTATAGTTTAAAAGAAATGCTAAATCTACAGGTGTAATAATTCCTGTATTAGCATCTAAACTTTGAATTGTAGTAGCTTGTAATTCGTTTAATCCTGTAACAGGATCTCTATAATCATTTACAGCGTTTACGATTAAATCAGCATTTTCACTAAATGTAGCTTGGTCAACAATGATGTTTTTTAAACTACCAAATGTAATACCGGACGTTACGCCTTCGCTAAAATCAGCTACCGCAAAGACATCTGTGTTAGCAAGAGCGGTTAACCTGGGTTGTAGTTCAGTAATTTTTATTGACATTTAATGAATATCCTAAAATATTATTGTTTGTTTTATTTATATTGCTTGCGGATCAAATTCAGCAGTTTCCCACCAATCACCCCAAACATTATCGCCTAAAGGTTTTAATCTTTTTCTTATTTGAAATGTTGATCTAAGGTAATTCACCTCAGATGTTGTAGCATCAGAAACAGATTGCTCAACATTATTACCTGACACATTTTCTTTATATGTGTTAGATCTATTATAAACTTTATAAGTCTTTTCCGGAACAACAGTTTCTACGCTATGTGTTATAGTAGAAATTCCTTTAGGAAAAATTCTAGACATTAAACCTAACTCATTCACTCTTTCTTCTTTAGTTTGAATCCAAACAATTTGTCTATTAGAAATGTAATCATCAACAGTTTCTTTAATATATGTATAACAATCATCTAATGAGGTAAAATTTCTAGATATTACTGTATCATCAGTTTCTGCAGTCATTCCTGGATGATTTACGATGTACTCCCCAGCATCTTCTATATTTTCTTTTCCAAAAATTAATCGTAAATACTGAACGTTAGATAAATATCCTAACATTCCCTGTCTCCAGAATTGAGGAATTGAGTGATCTGTGTGTAATAAGTGCAAGTGTTGTTCCGGATCTTGGCTTCTTGGGTCACCTAGTTCTGGATGGTTTTTAAAATATTCGACCAAAAATTTTCTGGACTCAACACACCCATCACCTTGAACTTCAGCATCAGGTACAGTTACACTAAATAACTCAATCATGCGCTGCATTTTAATTAAATCAATTCTATATTTGCTCATAGTTCAGATCCTAATCTTACTCCGCCAATATCAACGACTTGAACATTTGCATCCGTTCCGGAAACTCTAACTGCCTGTCCTCCGGCGCCGCCCCTGCCGCCGCCAGATCTGGTACTATCACCTCCCGGTTGGCCCCAGCCGCCACCACCACCAGTTTCACTACCATTAGAGCCATCGCCGCCCCAGGCTCCTCCGTTTCCGCCACCATTATTGTCACCGGTGCCTCCTGTTGCGGTTTGTCTCCAGTCACGGCCTCCGCCACCGCCACCACCGTATAGTGTAGAAGCTTTGGTTCTTGTGCGTCTTCCGCCACCGCCGCCGCCAGCAAATCCGCCAGCTCCCGGTTCGTTACCGCCACCATTAGCGCCTCTTAGAATATTTGCATCGTTTCCTTCATTACCAGATATAGCTCCTGCACCGGTACCCGTGCCGCCTGCTCCGTTATATGCTCTTCCGTTTCCACCGCCAGCGGCACCGCCGCCGCCTCCGCCAGAGCCAACATCGGATCCGCCACCGCCGCCTCCGCCAGCTAAAATAAACCCTGCATTAAGAACTCGGACTAAAGGTAAAACACTATCTGGATCATTGACGTTTTGCCTACCTGCATTTACTTCTATAGCATCGCCGCCAACTTGACCGGATCCTCCATCACCTCCGCCTTGACCACCTTTTCCTAATATAATTCCTCTTGAATCAACTGTAATAGGGTTTACCCAAGCAGCTCCACCGTTGGGATTATTAGTGGCTTTATCTATTTTAATTGTAGGATTTTGTACTGATGTTCCATAGATAATTACATCTGCAGGTATGAGAATAACTAATTCACTAAATCCATTCCATCCTTGTGCAACTGCATTTGATAATAAATCATAGTTTGATGTTTGATAGGTTCTGTATGTTTGACCTCCAGCGGTTGTGAAAGTGTTAAAATCACTTGGACCAGGAAGTTGTCCATCAGGATATCCAATTGCCGCATCTTCAGGATTACCGCCAAAATACCATGTGTGTATATTTTCTGCCCCATAGAAATCACTTAATGAAATAGGGGAACCTTTTGAAGGTATATCTCTGTCAGCTGAAAAAAATTCTGAAATAGCAGTAAACCCTACATCATTAAATTCGGCCCTCACATCACCCAGAGAAATAGGTACGCCATTTCCTTGAAGAATACTAGTTTGAATATTATCAGTACTAGTATTAGATGAACCAACAATAAAATCCGTATTAGCCATTACTTTGTTCTTTTTAATTCTTCAATTTCTTGTTTTAACTCTTTAATTGCTTCTACTAAAAGTCCAACAACGTTGCCGTATCTAATAGCTTTCATTTCATCTGGGGTTTCATAAACTGCTTCAGGCAAAACTTTTTCTAATTCTTGAGCTATAAGACCTGTTGTTCTTATTTCAGGTTTATCTTTATAATTAAATGTAATACCCTGTAAGGTTGAAACCTTATCCAATGCGTTAGGTATAACATCAATATTTTCTTTTAATCGAATATCTGAAGCATCCGTGAAAGCCGTAACATCGCCGTCTGCATAGATAGAGCCATCAGACATATCGAAATATACTTTTGTAGTATCAATTCCTAATGCAGCGTCAAGATATTTAAAATTAAAGAAATTAGGAACAGAAAAATTCATTTGACCGTAAGTCTGTCTAACAATAAAGTTTTGACTCAGTCGGTTGTATTGCATTTTAACAGCATCTTCTCCTGCTGCCTCTGTCCAATTAGATCCAAAAATTAACTGTGTATCATCACGTAAAGCCATTCCACCCTGTACGATTTCTGATACAAAATATTCACCAGCATTGTCTGGATTTTCTGTAGGTTCTGTTCTAACGTATCGTGTGTCGCCATCAGATATAGATGTAAAGTTATTATCAATTTCAGTTCGTGTGTAATACCTTGTATCGTGGAAGTGAGAATCATCTCGAACTTTTAAGAATGCCTTAATGTCACCTGATCCATCTATAATCATTTCACCTGAAACATGACCTTGGGTTCCGACTGAAATAGGTCCTTGGTCATCATCTGTTAATAATTTAAAGTCATCTGAAAATTGTATAGTTCTTGCTGTCTTCCATCTGTCGGCTGTACCAACATTTGAAAATCTTATTTCTTCTGGGAAAAGCGCATCATCAAAAAGAATATTAGTACCTGTAACGATACCAGGATTTGCATTTCCTGTTAGTACATTTCTAGAATTTGATCTTTGAATTATAAGTTTTGTCGTAATAGGATCTACACCCACATCACCTGGATAGTACCCTGTAAATACTAATGACTCGCTGTCAACACCAGTTCCTATTGAAAATGTTTCATCAGCAGTTGTTTCACCAAATCTAAACTGTATTGCATTTTCTATGCCACCTTCAGGTACAAATATTTCTTGCATGTATGTTCTAAATACAGGGGAAGAAGCTAGAGTTCCGACTGTAATTCTATTTGTTGCACCATCTAAAGGATATAATTCGTCAGAATATAACCCACCAGTTGTTTTTATATCACTATCAATATATAACTGTGCGTCATTATTTGCGCTAGGACCACCTAGCGTAGCAACATTTGAAAGTGACGTAATAATTTCGTTTGTACGATTTTTCCACGTATCAAACGTATTTGTATTTACTACTGCTTGTAAATTTCTAATTGTCATTTTGTTCTAGCTTCCGTAATTTATTAGATAGTTCAAGCACACATTCTTCGAGTTGTGCTACACGTTTAGTTAAATTTTCAACCATATTAACATTTTTATTTCTTAACTTAGCAGCTTTATATTCGGCATAATCGTTTGCGACTAAGGCTTTACTATTTGTTCTTGTTAACTTTTCCATTATGTTAATGCAATAGCTCTATAATCATATACGTGGCAGAATAGATTCTTTCCTCTTGTAATATTAAACAAATCAAATTCATTTAATTCAAGATCAGTTGCGTGTCTCATAACGATCTTCAATTGGAAAGAAGTATATTCATTAGGTATAGGATTACCTAAGTCATCTAAATCATCACCGAACTCATTTTCTAATGTGTATGTAAACTCTCTATAGTCAGTAATATTAGATGTTGTTGAATATAAATCTGGACTTCCATTAGCAAGTTTTACCCAGTCAGAATATTCTTCAACATTTGTTGGGTAAACAAATCTAGAGTATACATCAATAATTGTACCAGCTGGACGATACGCCGCTAAGATAACTTTGAGTCCTTGAGCTTCCATTTCAGGTTGTAATACAACTTCTTTAGATACATATTTAGAAGAACTTAATTCCGATTGGCCAATATCATATTCGTAGCATTGAAGCAGCGATAAGTTATTGTCAATTGTTGGTGTAACTAATCTGAAGTTTTGGTTAGTTAAGTTTAATCTAAATCTAAATCTGTCAGGCGACCCACTGCCATCAATAGCAAAGATTTTTGATTGCTTTGAAGGAATGAATCTTTGCTCAGAAGTCATATAAGCATTGTCAAAGAATGGAATGCTCTGTCCTTGAGTATCAAACGCAGATTGATAATCACCCTCATCTTGATGCAATGTCATATCCGTTCTTGTACGAATAGTGTTGGTTTGCATTATAAATGGCTGGAAATAAGAAACGGGTGCGTCAAAAATACCATCCTGTGCAATAGTAGCATATGCTCCAGAATCAGCACCCCTAATCACTTCGGTACCGTCTAATTCATATGCTAATAGAGGTATATTATTGTTCTCATCAAATCTAACTGAGCTTCCAGATAGATGTAATCTTCCATTGTTTCTAGGATCCCAGAAAGATACTTTACCACCAATACACAATGTTATTGTACACGCACCGACTTCCAATGGTGGCGGCTCATACAATCTAATCGTATACAGTCCATTATTTTCGTTAAGTTCAGCAACTCGACCTACAGAAAACTTACCCAAATTAGCCTGATTAACATGAATGATATCACCTTCAACTATTGCAAAGGTTGAACCAGCTGCTACAGTTAGTAATCCGTCAGATTGTAACGTGGCTGAATATACATCGTCTTGGAATACATAAGCGTATTCATCTTTTAAGAAATTGCCTGTTGGGTTTTCAACAGTTAAGAATTCCATATCATTAGGTATTAAATCTACATAAGATGCATCTGTTGAAAACGCTAACTTATAAAGTGTAAATTTCAAATCTTCGTTATCATATGGCTTCCAAGCGCTATTATTTGTTGATGAGAATAGCATTCCATCACCCCAATCCGAAGATACATTAAAGTCTTCATTTTGCAATTCGGGCTCACCTACAACAGCAGTAAATGCTAAATAATCTGGGTCATTCGCATCAGGTATTAAAACGATACAATATTCTGTACCTACTTTTAATTTAACCGGGTCATCAAATTGAATTGTGGTTGCGACAGAACTATCATCAGAAACATTAATATCCGCCCAATCAATATGCTTACTTCCAAAAGGAACAACTTTAGGACTAGGGTAACCATTTGCAGTTTCTCTAATCTGTACAGTTAATCCATTTCTTGCAGAAGCTTTTGATTTACGCTTCAAGTAAATATCCAAGTCCCTAGAGAAAATATATGATGCTTCTTCATCTTGCCCAGGCCTAACAATAAATGTTTGTGCTAGCGGATCAGGTCTCGGAATACGGATACGTCTTTCTCTTGTATCTGTCCACACATTTTCATCAATGTAAAAATCCGCTGTTCTAACGTCCGATGATATTCCTTGTCTGTTGACAGCAAAAGAGTAGGCACGATAAATTTCTGTTCCTGTAGAAGTTGAGCCAGATTCTATAGAAGAGAATTGGTCAACGTCTGCAATTTGAATTTGTGCTTCACCAACAAAGAACGTTTCTGGCGGTAATGCAAAAACAGCGTATAATTTACCAAAAGCATCTGTGCTTACAGCAGTACCCTTTTCACCTTTTCTAAATACATCGGAAGCTTTAACAGTTGTTAGATCTGCATTAACTGCTCCAGGATAAACATGTGAATTAATATCAACACCATCAAAATAAAAATAATGTCTTGTATTTGGTCTTAAACCCGATACAGCAATCTGTATATTTCTAGAATTCATGTATGGAGTAATTGAAAAATCAGTAACAAATGTTCCCAAATCTTGCTGAATGTTATAAACATCTGAAGTCAAGAAATCTGTTCTGAACGTATCGAGCATTGGCGTTACACGGAACCCGCCTTGATTCCTTGTCGGACCTACTGCTTGTGTATTTGTTCTAACTGTATTTGTTAGAGGAACATATCTTTGAATACCCTCAACTAAGTCAAGTAAAGGTGTTGCAAGATCAATATCTAGAGTGACACCGGGATCTGTTGTAACATCATACTCTGCATCAAACTTAGGATTAATAAGAACATTACCCTTGTATTCATAATAATTAGAAACTAGGTTTCTAAAACTTGTCGCATATTCTTGTTCAATTAATGTTTCAACACCTTGAACGCCTATAGTCGTAATATTATCAAAGTTTGTAATGTTACCAGGTCCGATACATTCCGGATCAACTTTTAAGTCTACAGGAAACTGTGTGACAAGAGGTGTTAATACTGTTGCACCTCTTTCAATTGAGGCTCTGTATTCATCATCTAATAAATCTGCAATATATAAATCTTTAAATTGATCTACGATAATTCCATTTTTAAATCTATTTAATCCATTAGCATCAGGTATAAACAAATCTTTTGTTTGTTGCTCTAATAAAGTTAAAGCTAATACATCAACAACATTATCTACACGTCTTTCAATTCCACGAATTGCTTCCATTGTATAATTTTTGACTGTGTTTGTTGTTGCCTGAACACTATTGACTCCATTAACACTTAAATCGTCACCAGGAATATAGATATCAGCCAATCCAAATATAGAACTATTTGTAATTTTACTAGGATTATCAGAAGGCTGACCTTGCATAATCGTAAAGTCACCTTGGTCGTTGATAGCAACTTTATCAAATCTAGGTAAGTAATATTTTAAATTTGCCGTAATAGCCGAATTATTAGATAAAGGTATAGGCGGTTGTACGGATGCTGCAGACAAGTCAGTATCAACCGTCACAGGATTTGAGGCCGATGTTGTATACGTGACTGCAGGTCTTTGATAAGGTCTAAAGTCATAGCAATTTGTAATTGCGTATGTTGTGCCATTTTTAGCTGTAAATGGTTTGACTAGTGTTAAATCAACTTGTGCGTAACTATCTGCTGTAAGAACTCCGGACAATCCAGTAAATGATCTTTTCAATGCAATCATATTAACTTTAAGACTGACTGAGTTTCCTCCGCCCGTTGCAACCGTTTCACCAGATTTCAACGTTAGATAAGATAAAGCATAATAACCATCTTTCTGATTGTTAACTAATCTAAATTTAGATGTAACATCTTCGTTAGTGTCAGTATCAACAATACTATTAATTTTAATAACGTTAGGTATACCTAAGTTAGCTCTATTTTTGTCAACTGCATATGTTGTATTAACCCAAACACTAACTTGTTGTAGAATATCTGGAGTTATTCCGTTTGTTGTTGCATCATAATAAATCTCAGAAATGTCTTGTGCATTTGCAGAATCAAATGTAACAACTATTTGTGCTAATCCAGAATTAATATCAGCACCTTGATTATATTGTGGAGAAATATCTACTGCACGAACCACTTGGTTTACGCTATCAACACCATATATGCCTGAACCTAATGGCGTAGTTGTAATATTACCTGAAGTGGTGGATGGAATAGTAACCTGGTTGTTTGCATTTACTGTTAATCCGCCAACACCAATTCTTTGATTGAACTTTCTTGTTAGGGTAATATTTTCAGTAGAAATCATACCCGTTCTTCCAGTATCAAATAATGCAGCTCCTAAATTAACTTGCTTTATTTGTCCATCTAATACAGGGGTTTCACCAATATGTGAGATTCTAGCTTGTTTGTAATCAGCGTCTTTTTCAACAGCGTAAATATAAATTTTACCTCGACCATTTTCTGGACCAGGTTCAATATTTCTAATCGAACATGCACCTATTCGTGTCTTTGCATCCGTTGGTCCCAATGTTGCATATAAAATATATCTGTCAACAAAATTGTGATTTTCTAGTATTGCAGGATTGCCGCCTTCTCTATTAGACATATCAAATTCTAAATAGGCACCGTATATAGCACCAATTGTTTGATTTTGTCTTGACCCCTCTAAAGTACTGGGGGTTAATTCCAATCTTCTATTATTTAAATTATTTACTTCATATCCAAATGCATATGCTTTACCTGGCCCAATAACTGCGTTTACAGTGCCATTTGTATCTTGTTCAACAGAAACTTTTAATCCGTTAACAACATAAGAACCTGATTCATCGAATGTTCTTTTTGCCAATTCCCTACCAACAGAGTTAAAAGCAGTCTCAGATCTAATGTAAATAGGTTTGCCACGTTCTAACCTAATTAAAGTAAAGAAGTTAATAGGTCTTGTATCAGTAGGATATGCAATAAGCACAGGTCTTAATTTTAATCTATCTGCGCCAGGAGCATTTAAATTATTAAAACCTTGTGCATTATCTAATAATGTAATATCAATAGCAGTGTCAACAATAGATTCTTCAATATCGAATCCTATTGATAAATTATCTGGAACATTATTATATTTTGAAACAATAATTAATTGTGGCTCTACATAATTGAAATGTCCACGCTGATAGATAATACCATCTGTTACTTGTACAGCGTATGAGAATCCTGCATAATTATTTGTTGAAGAAGCAGTAATTGTTTCAACAGTAGTCCCATCACTATCTTCAATTGAAAGCAACTCCCCTTGAATAAATTGCTTTACTTCTGGGTTATTAATATTAGGTTGTGCCGAAACTAAGTATCTAATAAAGAATGTTTTTAAATCAGGCTCTCTAGTTTGGAATCCATTTGCCGAGGCGACAATTTCAGCATACAACCCAGAAGATCTTCCTCTTAAATAAAACTTTGTATCTTCGTCAACAGGATTATAGATTGTCAAATCATCAAAATCAACCTGGTCATTAACCTTGATGTAGTTTAAATCGGAACGTACAGAAGGGTTTACGCCTTCAATAATAGTTCCTTCTTGATAAATGTTACTCCCAAATCTCTCAACTTGTGTCTGTAACATTGTCTGCAATTGTGTAAGCTCTCGAGCTTGAACCGCCCTTGCAGGCTTAAAAAGAACCCTTACATACTGCTTATCCGGATCGTAATCGTCAAAGTAAGGTGATATATTTAAATTAGTATTGATTCCCATTTAGCATTCTTTCCTTAAAAGTCAAAGACTAATTTTACTTTTTCTCTACGATCTTCTGTTCTCTCAATCGGATCGAAATTCACAAAATGTAAAACTTTACCTGAGTATGGTTTAAATTTTTCCGTCTCAACATTATTTATAATGAATGTTTCAACGTCCTGTGAGTCTGCATTTGCTTTAACAGAAATTTGTCCAGAAAATGCTTGAACAGGAGGCGTCTGTGTTAAATCTTCTACAATTTGAGCTGTAAAAGATTCACTATACGGACCCACTGTATCATATAACCAAACATAAGTTTTACCCTCTTGTGCATCATACATAACTTCATGTACATTTGCAGTAATTTCTTGTCCGTTTTTAATTTGTGACACAAAATAGTTTTGTACAAAATTAGCTTCTACATCTGCATTAAATGTTAACTTAACTCTATTATCAAATGTTTGAGGAGTTAATCCAGAATAAAACTCAGGATTTTTCACAAGAGCAACTTTAGTATACGTATTTGTCACCGGAGTATTTCTTAAAGCATCTCTAAAGAAGTTAGTACTTACTGCTATTTCAGACATAAACAATTCTGTAATCGGATTAGACCCATGACCCCCAATTGGTGACATAATACATCTAAACGAATTGTTCTCTGCTCTATCTTCGATTGCTGCAGGTAAAGCTAAAGTAGCTAAAGCAGTTTTATAACCCGAGCCTTTTTCTCTAAATTGAACTTTTCTAATAGTACCTGTATAATCCAGAATACCATATGCAATTGCTCTTGTTCCTTGCAGATCTGCATCTGGAACAGATATTTCAATCTTAGGAACTATTTCTATTTCTAGACCTACACGACCTAATATATTAGTTTCAGTTTTTACAAATAAAATTAAAACTTTATTTAATGATGGGTCTTCAACCCCATTAGGTATTTCAGAATTTAAAATATCAAAAATTTCCCCTGTGCTTGTAATTCTTGCATATAGGTTTCTATATGCACCTGCTGTATTACGAACAATATTTTCGGAAGTAAAAGTAATCCTATATGTGTTATCAGGCACCGAATCTATTTCAACAGAATCAATAACAGCAGAAGTTGGATTAAGAGAGTTTTCTTCTCTACTGCCAATAAGGTAATCACTGAAAATACCAAAATCAGTATTGTTAATAACTATGTCAGATATTCTTTCTCTTGCATTTGTTGAAACACCTGTTTCAGCAATATAAGGTAATGTAGATGATGTTGCAAATATTAAATACTCGGAGGCAGGTACCTCAAACATATATTTCCATACATATCCATCTTCGAGTGTTGTTTCAAAATAGATATCAAGATTAGAAGTAGATGGCCTAACAACGGAAGGTGCTCTATTATTATTTCTTATGCATTTAAATACTTTAAAACTTGCTTCACCTACATCTCCATCAAGCACTGTAACATAGAAGTTTGTAGTTTGCATATCAATGGTATCATCAAAAGAGTCATAAACAGTTCCAGATATCCATTGATTATTTCTAAACATATAACGAACATTAGTTTCGTCTAGTTTATTTCCAAATAAAACTCTTCTAGAAAATTCACGCTGCTTAAATTGTGAATTATTAACATCACCATCATCAGTTACGCTAGAAGCCATAACGTAATATGTATTCTGCGGAAGAATAGTATTAATATTTTGTCTTGCAATAGCAGTAATAGATTCAACTTGTGCATCAGTTAATCTTTCACCGTCTTCCTCATCTTCCTCTGGAATAAAATCTAAAGGTAAATCACTATTGTAGCTTTCTAAGCCTGCTTGGAAAGACCTGACAACTGCTTCATTATTTGTTCTATATGATTTAACAAACTCATTTGCAGTTTCCACTCTAAAATTTTCTGTAATTATTTTTGCCATTTCGTTTTCCGCTTAACCTGTGTTTGTTATTGTTAAATTGTTTACCGTAGTAGGATTTACTTTTTGATACTTACTGGGAAAATATGCAATTCTGTTATTGCCGCCTTGAATACTATCTTGGTCGTCCCAGTCATCAATAGCACCTTCGTATAAAAGATTTTTAGTACTGTTATTAGCTAGCCATTTTTTCATCTCTGCGGGAGTCATTCCCGGATTCATTTCCAGTACACATGCAATTAGTCCAGCCACATGAGGGGAGGCCATTGATGTGCCGCTTATCTTCATCAGATAACTACTACCATCTAATGGGTGTTGCACTCTTGTATATCCACTTTGTTGTATGTTGTTCGTGCCGGAACCATTGTCCGTACTACTCACGCTAATAATCTCTGTCCCGGGAGCATATATATCAACACCTGGACCACATTCACTTGATTCTGATTTGTGCTCAAATCCACCTTGATATGTTATATCTATATTTCCTACAATAATTGCTTTATCAGAATAGGGTGAGGATCCTCTATGATAATAAATTGTTCCTGCATCCGTACTCATACTATTATCATAATCAGGCCCACCTTCTACATCTATTTTATGATACCCGTTGCCGGCAGATATACAAACGTGTACACCAGCATCAATCAATTCTTCTAAATCTATATCAATTGACGAAATCCTGAGCTTACTTCGGTAGCTAAACTCATCCGAACCAATGAGTGGGACTATACCGTAGTTTTGCCATCTGTATGTTGCATTTGTAGTAGTGCTAGAATCTGTGAACGTATTGCCTCTAAATGTAACTGATGAAACAGAAGTAGCAGTATACTCAGAGTAATAACCCCAACTCATATTTACAACTGTGGGACGTTTGTATCCAGTTTGTGGGTCTATAGGTTTATTATTATGAAACGCTTTTATAAGGTCAAATGCAAAAGTGGGAGATATTCCTCCGCCTTCACCTCCATCTAAACCCGCAATCTTTTGCGAATAAATTCTTGCACCACGAGCCATACCCATTGTGCGTCCTGCTGCAGTTCCTGCGACATGCGAACCGTGTCCATCATAATCAAGGTTATGGTTTGCGGGTAAAGGATCTGCGAACCCGCCTTCATCATACCAATTTATTGATTGAAATCTTGAAACGCCATTTTCATCTGTGAATTCTATATTGTCTGCATCTATCCCACTATCTTGAATAACGATATCAACACCCTCACCTGTTGCGGTGTAATTGTAAACACTATTAAGAGAAATAAGTGCATCGAATGGATCTGCTTGGCTTATACATCTAGTTATTGTCCAAGGATATTCATTCGATTCTATAGCATTTGTTTTTCTGTATGTTCCGGGTTGTGATGCATCTGTACCAATAATAGCGGTTGGATCATTCTCTGGCGGTATGTGAATGTCATACACTCTTTCGTCATTTTTTAATTCTTCTACTTCTTCATCTGTTAAAGAATAATGTGTCATTCTACGACTATGTGGTCTAGGATTAGCTACCTCAACAGAACGACAGGGAATATTTCCCGCACCTGTTTCTTCAATCATTTCTTGATTGAATGCTTCGTAATCTACATCTTTTTTTAATATAACAATATATTCTTTTTCAGACATTTATTATACCTATACAATATTAATCGTATTACCCATACCGCTATGAGTCACACACTGGTAATACAACGTTGCTGGCGCAGACATTGGAACAGTAAACTTAATTAATCCTGTTGATGCTCCGTTGTTTGTAACACCTACGCTATATGCTGCACCTCCAGAAGCAACACGAATTTCAAAAGGATGAGACCCACCTGAATTATTTTCAAATATATATGTTTCACCTCTACGTAAATATAAAACTGGATCATTTTCCGTAGTTGGGAACCAAGCATTTTTACTATCACTAAATGTAAAATCAGATGTTCCGTTAGCGCCTAATACAAATACATGTGTTGTACTACTTGCACCCCAACCTGCTGAGCTATAGGATTCTATTCTTTCATATTCATTATTATAAATCATGTCCCCTAAAGTTGGGGCAAGACCATTTCTTTCTGTGGTTGTAAATGAACCCAATCTAATTGGAGCACCCACTACTACAACAGCGTTACCTGCTTCTAAATTAAGATTTTGTGAAGCAACAATTTCTGTATCACCTGTTCCGCCTGTTGTTATTCCTGTACAAGTGATAGCGCCAACAGAGATATTATTTGTTGTTGTTCCGCCTCTTGTTGTAACAGCATCTAATGTATCTGTTTCAAGGTATGATGTTAAATATCCTGCTGATGAGTGGTCACCCCAACCATATGCAGTATCCCAGTTGCCAACTTTAGCGTCAGTAATAACATTTGTACCCATGTCAATTTCGTTGCCGTTGGCATCAAGTGTACCACCCAACTGTGGAGTAGTATCATTAACCACATCACTAATTGCATTTGCAGGAATCCAGTTTGCACCATTCCAAGATAAAACTTGACCGTTTGTTGGTGCTGCAGATGTTGTATCAACATCTAATAAATCATCAATGTAAGCAACATTAGATGAGCCTGCTGTTCCTGTCTGGACGTTAACAGTCGGTGTCGATCCGTAAATTATAAATGTAAATGGACTGAATGAACTTGGTGTACGGCTTTGTGTATCATCATAAAACTCTGCCGTAAACCCGGTTGTTGTTTTGTTTGTTATACCAACAAAGTAATTGTCAAATGTTTCACTGTCTGTGATAATAGAATAGTTTGCATCAGGTTGTGCGCTATCAAAAGTAAAATCCAGTGTTGCATTTCCACTGTTCCAACTGCCCCAACTGATACCCGTGCCTGTACCGTCAGCAGTATCATCTACAAATCCAAATGCAATTGGAGCAATAATAGATGTTTGTCCTCCGCCTGGAACAAATTCGTTTGCATTAGCGTCCCAAACGAGAGCTTGACCGTCCGTAGGAGCGACTGAAGAAATATCAACATCAGAAAGGTCATTAATAGATCCAACAGACGAACTTGTACCCCATTCTAATTGTCCTGTTGTCCCATTCGCTATTTTTAATACTGTACCTGTTGCACCTTTTGTAGAAGGCCATATAACATCCGCAACAGTAATTACGCCACCAGCAGCTGTGTTTGCTACAATGTTTAATTGACCGCCACCGGAAGACAAAATTAGTCCACCCGTGGTATCATTATCTGAATCACCTGCTATAGTAACTTGACCTTGACTCGATAATGTAACTTGTGATTGAGCAGTTAATTGTAAAACACCTGCAGATCCTAAAACTTGAATAGCGAAATTATCATCTTCAGGAGCAACAATATCATTACCGTTTGTGTCTAAGTTTGCTCCTAACTGCGGTGTAGAATCATTTACTAACTCAGCAGAAACTCCGCTAAGTGCTGTTTGAATAGAAGTATTGACAAAACTTTCTGTTGCATATCCTGTTAAGTCAACTGATAACCCAGACAAGTCAACTGTATTACCGTCACTAATTGTTAATTCATTTGTACCAGAATTGAAAGTAAGTGTTTGAGAATCGCTATCAGTTAGTAAGCCTATTGATGTATCAATATCTGCTTGTGTAACATAGTTGTTTGCTATTGTATCAACCGTAGCGCTAAGCGCATTGACAGTACCTGGCAATGTAACTAGAGGCGCTACATTAGCAGATAACTGTTGCAGCGTTGCATCAAGTGTGACGATATCAGCTTGTGCTACGCTAATATCATCATAAACCTCTATGAAGTTAGCATTTATTTTTGAACCTGCCGCTCTAACTGAATCTCCCAATCCATCATTAGGTGCATTTCCTGTTTCTATGACTTGTCTTGCCATTTCTTATTCCCTATCAAATGTGATACTGTCGTTATCGAAAGTCAATAATTCTTCATCAAATGTATCTAAGTTGTAATCTTGTCCTATTGCCAGCGGAACCGAATTATCGAAAAATGGTAATTCAATTCCTGTAGTTGCGTCAAAGTTAACAATTACTGCATTAAGTATTTCACCTTGCTCAGTTGTAATTGTTACACCATTTTCATCTTCTTGCTCAACTCTTAACGGCAATTCAGCAAACGTATATGACTCAATGGCTACATCCGCATTAGGTCTTGTATTATTAATTGTATTTATCAAAGGACTGCTAAACATTTTTGTCCCAGCAACATGAACAGTGTCCTTTACGATATTTTCATATTTTGAAGGATCTAATAAAGATGAAATATCGTATGAATACTCTTGATAATAATTATTATCTTGAATATATTTACCTGGATCATTTAAATGAGAAGTTGTTGTAAACCATTGTCCGTTTGTTTCACCCATGCCCCCAACAGAAAGTTCAGCAAATGCTACTGTTTCACCTGATTCTTGATTTACAAGAGCAACCTTTTCTTTGTCTCTGTATTTAAACCCGGACTGCAAAACATTAATTCTACGAATTTGACCAATAAGTAATTCTGAATTACCTCTAATATCAGCGTTATAACCCATAGGTCTTGAATTTAAATCCTCACCAACATCTTCAATTACAAGTTCCCTTCCCCTAAACTCAACTTCTCCTCTTTTTGGCTGAAAGAAAGTAATAGGTCTAAAATAGAATATACTTCCTTCACGTCTTAAGAATGTTGCCTTTGCATCATAAGGTCTAAACCCTGTAGGGAAGGCATCTGTATTATAAGTTAAATCTTCAATTTCAATTCTTTGTGTTAATACATCACCTGCCTGAATAATAAAATCACTTCTATCGAATCTAATGGCTAAATCTCTATAATCATATTCAATTAAATCTGGAAACCTTAAAATAGTTCTAACGTTATTTACATAATCTGTTCCAGTGTCTAATACTCTCAATCTTCGAACACTGCCAATTTCATATGTAGTAGGTGTAAACGCATCTTTTATTTGCGTATTAATATTCTCTAGACCCGGACCTGACATTCCATAGTTTTGCGAGTCTAGCCTTACGCTCAGAAAATCTTCAATCTTATCTGTAATAACACTAATCTCTTCTTGATTAGAAAAGACACCTATATCAAAAAGAGCAGTATCGTTATATTCCGCATGTCCATCAACTTGTATTCTTAATCCATCATTTAATGTGACAGTTGTTGACCCCTGTGTTGGATAAGGAACAAATGCCGTATTTCCAATGGCGACAAAAGCTCCGTTTGCAGGCGATACATTGTTAGGCGGTTCAACATCTAAGTAAACAATAGGATGTTCATATGCGACAACAGTTCCTCTTCCACTAAATACGTTATTACTGTCCGCATCTGATAATGGGTTTTCCGGATCTCTTGTGAATATCTCTTCTGACTCTGCTGTTAAGACGTCAAACGGTTCTATGTTATACGCTGTGTTACCACTTAGAATTAATACCTGTGTCGAAATAATAAGTTCGTTTTGTGTTTTATCGACAGAAAATCCAAAACCACCATCTGCAATTTCCCATTCAATAATACCTGATGGTTTAAGAGATACATCTTCAACAACAGCAGTCGCATCTACCCCAAAGGCATCAGATATAAGATTTAACCTATCGCCCACTTTATTGTTAGGTCTGGAACCTTCTCTTAATATTGTGGTGCCTTGTATTGATCCATAAATTAGAGGACCCGGATAAGAAACAACCCCATCTCTTTCCCGTATAATCCCGTCATCAGCTAAGAAGGAACCGAATACGTTTGAAACATATCCTACGGGAACAATTGCGCCATTAATATTATAAAATACAATATCATCAATATATGCATATGCCTTTGATAAATCTCCTCTAATAACATCACCTTTTGATAGAGGAAATTCATCAACTGTTGAAACAGATTTGAATTCTATAAATTTAGTAGATACAAATTTAGAATCTGATATTTTTAATATTGCATTTGATGGATAAAATAATTCAACCTCTTCTTTAAAAAACATATTAAAGAGAAGTTCGACCGATTCAGGTGTTCCTTTTCTAGTATATAAATCAGCGATATGCTTTACAATAAATCTTAAGTCATCAAAAGAAGTATTTACAAAAGGTAAATCTTTTAAAAACTTTCTTTTATAATATATTAAAAACTGATTAAAGGTAGTATCAATATCACACAGTTCAGAAAAGTTTCTATGGGTTTGATTATCTAAAAACTCATAATACGCTTTAGTAAACTCGACAAAGAGTTTACCATCTTCCCTATAAAACTCCGGGAACTGGTCAGGTATAAATGGAGCTATGGAAGGTGCAGCATATCTCATCTAGAAGCCTTTATATTTACAACTACATCTTGCTGTCTGATCTTAACGATTCTATCTTTTGTTCCCACAACATCAGAATCTTCTGTGTGTGCAATAATGCAAATAGCACTTCCCGTAAATGATTGAACACTTATGTCTTTAAGAGATACAATACCTCTTGTATAATCTACGCTGCCAAGTTTCTTTTTAAATATTTCTCTATTATTTGTATTTGATGTAATGGCTACAATCTCACCTGCACCATCATCTTGCAATGTTACTGCTTGACCGTCTAATACAAATTGAGAAGAAACAAACGATGGTTTGAAATCTGTTAACCCAATACTATCATTATAAGGATATGGTTTTATTAGAGGTGTTGCAAAAACAAAAGAAGGACTTTCGACTGTTCCTAAAGACGGAACCCACTCAATAACAGGCTGTGAAACAATCGATACTGAATCAACTGATGGATCAGATGTTAAGAGTTTAGATTCAAGAGCAGATGTGATTAGGCCAACATTAAAATCATCTAGATTATCAGACGAATAGTCACTAATATTTTGTCTAATAATATCTTCTAATTGACCAACCGATAATAATATATCATTTTTGTTGTACTTAACATTAACATTAAGATCTGCATATAAAAATTTAGCTGATCTTAGAATTGGTTCAATCGAAATAGGTGCTTTGGATTTAATAAAATCTTTAAACTGTTCCAATTCAGATAATGATGCACCATCCCGTCCTTGCACATCCACAACAATGATAACACGACCGAACTGTGGAGGCTCATCATCCTCTCCGCCGAACACGGAAATTGATTGTATTTGTGGATATCTTTGTCTTAATAATATCTCATAATCTTTACTTGTTACTGCTCTTTCTTGTACCTGAAATGCTGCAGGAGCAAATCTACGAATTGATTCGGTTGTTTCATATTCTGTTCCGCCAGCACTACAACCTTGAGGTATCACCGTTATTGATTGTGCACCATATCTTAATGCATCAATAGTGTATGAGTTGACTCCGTTGCCATCAACTCCAGATGATATTCTATATCTTACAGTTATTCTATCTGTATTCGTTGGCTGTAATCCAAAAATGTTTTCACCAAATTGAATAGAATACTTATTGTTAAGTTCTGGCTGAATATAGAAAACCGCATCATCTGTATCCACGCCAAATATATTTGACTTGTATTGATACTCAACACCATTAACAAATACTTGCAAAGAGCTTGTATCTATAAAACTATTATTAATAATTGTATTATTATAAGGAAGGACTTCGTCAAATAGACGACCTTCATATACTTCAACACCTTCAACTTCAAATAAAGTTCCGCTAACACGAGAGGCGGCGTATGCTCTATCAGTTATAAATTCATATGTAATATTTCCACATCGTCCTAAGAAGATAGAAAACTTAGGAAGTATGTATGTATTAGATTGTTGATTACTTCTAATTTGTAAATTAACAGTACCTTTAGATGATCTTCTAGATCTAGGAATATAATTTAATTCTTTAGCGTGACTAACAACTGAATTTTTTAATTGAGCCGAATCTAAAAACATTTCACCAATAGACATATTATAATATTGTAATGTGTTATACGTATTATATGCCAATAAATCGACTAACACAGATATATTAGATCCGTCAAAATCATAATCTTTAAATCGATTTTGATTTTTTAGGAACTCAACTAAATTAGATTTAACATCAAAGAAATCTACTTTACTATAAGGGGCTATTTTCGCCATTCTATCTTACCCTATCTAAAACAATATTGAACGAAACAGGTTCAACAGTATTTATGAGTGTGAAAACAATTGTTATTGCTAACTCATTTGAATCAGCTGCTCCAGTCACATCAACTCCGATTAGATTACATCTGGGTTCATATGCCTCGATAGTAGCTTTTACTGTTGACTTAATTAATTCAATAGTTTGTGGTGTTATGTTTTCAAACAAAAGTTGTCTAACGTCACAACCCAAGTCAGGTTGAAACGGTCTTTCGCCACGGTTAGTTAAAACAAGGTTACGTATAGACTCTTTGATTGATTCTTCATTGACCTTACGTGCCAACATTCCCTTTCCTGGAACCAAAGAAAGGTCTCTGTGAAAATCAGATGATATGACTTGTTTAGTAGTATCCGGAGAAGGCATACGTGTTCCTTTTTATATATTTATGTTCTATCCAACAGTAGCGTACTGTGATAAGTTAGTAATTCGAGAAGATCTTATTTGCTCAACAGGTAGGTTACCTGATGCAAGAATCCACTCGCTCTTTTGATGCTTTTCAAGAGCCGCTTCTATATATGTTGTTGCGAAGAATGAACCAATAGAACCCGGGAATGAGGCTTTTATCTTTCCGGTGTCTGCTAGTATAACTTGATTGAATCCTTCAACATGTATCTCTGAGAATCCAGCTCTTGATGCTGCAATAATTAAATACAAAATAGAATTTTCTCCATTTGTTACTATTGCAACTGCTCTTCCTGTTGATAGATGTGGATGATTTGGATTGAATCCGTCCGATACAATTTGTGTATATCCAATCTGTTCATAAACTCTTAACAGTTTAACCCACACGGAATCATTAACATCTTGCCAACCTGGACCTTGATTGTTTGTTTCAACTCCGTCTTTTCTAGTTGTGACTTCAAATATAGGTCCTGCAAAAACAATCTTTGGTGGACAACCTGTAGAGAATGGTCGTTGTAATTTCTGTACATCATTAATTTCATTGGGTGTAAAATCTGTCAGCGCAGTGTATGGTTTTATTTCAACTGTATCAAACCAATTGACTGTACCTGCATTAAATTGTTGTATACCTTCTGAAAAAGCAAGTCCTGCGTTTTCAATGACTTGGTCAACAACAGAAGAAGGATCTGAACCATATAATGGATGCTGTGTAACACCTAATGATTGTCTTTCATTTTGTGTTGAAATTTTTTGTCTTGCTGTTGCTTCATTCTCTCTTGCAATCCTAACAATTGCTTGAGGAGATTGTGCTGCACTATTCATTGCAAGAGCTGCTTCACGTCTTGCTGTTCTCTTTTCCTGGTCATCAAATCTTAAAGCGTTTGCGGATACGGCTTCTTTTCTTCTTATGTTTGAAACATTTGCAAGAACAATTTGTGATCTTACCATACCTTCTGCAAATTTCTGCAAACCATCAACTGGATTTTTCATAAACGCTTGAAGTGCATTTGTTAATTGACAGAAGCGATACATCAACATTCCGATAATCCATGGATCTAAACTTTCGAAAGCAGAGGCTGCTGCTGTAATCATCCTTTCAATATACTGCTTTAACGAATCCATATTATCATTAGAAAAGAATTCTTTTACATCATTCACACGGCGCTTGATTGCTTGTGAGATTGCAGCTGCTCCTTCTTCGATGTCTGCCACAACTTGCTTTAGACCTTCTTCAATAGATTCAACAGCTTGTAAAAATGCTTTTGCAAGGTTCTCAATTGTTTTAATAATGGAATTAATTACATTAATGATAGGACCAAACACTGCTTGTAATATTCCCGCAATAATATCTTCTGGATTTGCATTTTGTAAATCATTAACAAAAGATGCAATCTGC
>Ga0222719_10000185_pt1 | contig 61805 bp, 52 predicted proteins | sample C33_34DmetaG_FD_165039 | JGI IMG/M metagenome (GOLD analysis project Ga0222719, IMG submission 165039) | Estuarine water microbial communities from San Francisco Bay, California, United States - C33_34D | ecosystem: Environmental > Aquatic > Marine > Unclassified | place: USA: California...
TTTTAGCATTATTTACACTCTCTTTTTCAGGATGCCATCTTTTTGAATCTACCCAAGTGCCTACAACCGAAATTGAAGCTGCTTCAGCATGGTCTCAAAAGGATCTTGCACCCACCTTCCCAATATGTGAAGACATCGAGGTAGCATCGGAACGTCAAGAGTGTTTTGAATCTGTTATTTCAAATTCAATAAGTGAATATATCATTCAAAACCCATGGGAATCTAAAGTTTTTTTTGAGGAACAAATCAATGTGAAACTACTCATTGACAAGGAAGGAAATTTTACTTTAAAAGAAGTTTTGCGATCAGATGCAATAGATGCTGCAATTCCTAATTTAGTTGAGCAACTAGAACAAGCCGTGAGTCAAATGCCTCAAGCGAAGCCCGCAGTAAAAACTAATGTTGGCACATATGTTTCCACTGAACTGACTCTACCCATTATGATTTTCGCAGAGTGATGCGCTTATGAACGAGCATAGCATCATTTTGGGAATTGATCCAGGAACCACCATAATGGGATTTGGACTTATCAAAACCACAAAAAGTGATATGGAATTGATTCAAATGCATGAATTGCAATTGAAAAAGTACGACAACCATTTTATAAAGCTTCAAAAAATATTCAATCGAACTATTGAATTGATAGACGAGTTTCATCCAGACGAAATTGCTATTGAAGCTCCTTTTTTTGGAAAAAACGTACAGTCTATGCTAAAGTTGGGTCGAGCTCAAGGTGTCGCCATGGCTGCTGGACTTTCAAGGGAAGTTGCCATCACCGAATATTCCCCAAAAAAAATAAAAATGGCCATTACTGGCAATGGAAATGCGTCAAAGGAACAGGTGGCAAAGATGCTTCAAAAACTATTAAAGATCAAAACCTTACCAACCCATTTAGATGCCACAGATGGATTGGCAGCAGCCGTCTGTCATTTTTACAACAAGGGAAAAATTGCTTCTGAAAAGTCCTATTCTGGTTGGGGAGCCTTTGTGAATCAAAACCCCAAGAAAATAAAGTCCTAGTCTTTTTTTCAGCCATGGCCAATCTCTACATTCATTATCCATTCTGCAAACAGGCCTGTCACTACTGTAATTTTCATTTTTCTACAAACGCAAAGGGAAGAGATCAAATGATGGATCTTATCGAAGAAGAACTCCATATGAGAGCTAGTGAGCTTAAAAGTCCATTAGAGAGTATCTACTTTGGAGGAGGTTCTCCTTCGTTAATTTCTACCGAAAGATTGCAGAATTTTATTGCTAGAGTAAAAAATCAATTTGATACAGTAAAGGGGATTGAAATTACTTTAGAAGTCAATCCAGATGATGTTAACGAAGAGTATTTACAGCGTCTCAAAGCTTCAGGAATCAATCGTTTAAGTCTCGGGATTCAGTCTTTTTTTGAAAAGGATTTGCTTTTGATGCATCGAGCACACAATAAAGTGCAAGCTGAAGACGCTTTGAGAGAAGTCAGAAAATATTTTGATAATTTCTCACTGGATTTGATTTATGGAATGCCCTATTCAAGTATGGAGAATTGGCAAGATAATTTAATCCAAGCCTTGCGCTCTGAGCCACCCCATATCTCTGCGTATGCCCTCACCATAGAAAACAAAACAGCCTTACACCATTTGGTCAAAGAAAACAAAGTAAAACTCTTGCCTGATGAAGCGGTTAATGATCAATATAATTTGCTGGTTGATCAATTAGAGCAAAAGGCTTATGTCAATTATGAATTTTCAAACTTTGGAAAGCCGGGATTCTTTTCAGTCAACAATCAGAACTACTGGAACGGAAAACCCTATTTAGGTCTAGGACCCTCCGCTCATAGTTTCGATGGAGTTGCAGAGCGGAGTTGGAATGTTTCTAACAACCACCTATACACTATAGGGGTACATAAAAAAAAGTTAGATCGAATCATTGAACGATTGAATACCAAAGATCGATACAATGAATACATCATGACCTCACTTCGAAAAAAGGAAGGGGTTTCACTTGCTCATGTTGCAAATGTATTCGGAAAAACATATGTCGCTTATCTTGAGGAACAAACAGCTAGACATTTAAGCCCAAGGAATCTATTTTGGGATGGCGATCATCTCAAAATCAGGAAGGAAGCCAAGTTTTTAACCGACGGTATTGCTGCAGATCTATTTATAATTTAGTTACTCTTCTTTGCAGAGTCTAACGTAATGCTCATAAAATTTCGGAATCGTTTCGATCCCTTTAAAAAAATTGAACAAACCGTAATGTTCATTTGGTGAATGGATGGCATCAGAATCTAGCCCAAAGCCCATTAAAATAGACTTTACGCCCAATTCTTTTTCAAACATAGGTACTATGGGGATACTTCCTCCTCCGCGTTTGGGTACTGGAGCGGTGCCGAAAGTTTCAAGATACGCCTCTTGTGCGGCTTGATAACCGATTGTATCAGTAGGAGTAACATAGGCATAGCCTCCATGATGCGTCACTATCTCTACTTCCACTCCAACAGGAGCTAAAGACTTAAAATATTGTGTGAAAAGTTCGCTGATTTCGTTCCAGTCTTGATTGGGCACTAAGCGCATAGAAATTTTGGCATACGCCTTACTTGGAATCACTGTTTTGGCACCCTCTCCTGTATAGCCCCCCCAAATACCATTGACATCCAATGTAGGACGAATAGAACGGTGTTCTTCGGTATTATAGCCTTTTTCGCCGAGGACTTCTTTGATTCCGATTGAACTTTTAAACCCTTCCAAATCAAAAGGGGCTTTGCCCATTTCGGCACGTTCTTTCTCTGAAAGTTCGACCACCTTATCGTAAAATCCTGGGATGGTAATTTTTTTGTTTTCGTCCTTAAGCTGTGCAATCATTTCACACAAAACGTTGATGGGATTTTGTACTGCACCTCCGTAAAGTCCAGAGTGTAAATCTCGGTTAGGTCCTGTCACACATACCTCCATATAACTCAATCCTCTTAGACCTGTAGTGATAGAGGGTTGATCTTTGGCAATCATACCTGTGTCTGAGATGAGAATGATGTCACATTTTAATTTTTCTTTATTTGCTTTTACAAAATCTTCTAGATTGTCGCTACCTACTTCTTCTTCGCCTTCAATCATAAATTTTACATTACAAGACAAGGGTCCTTGAGAGCGCATCATCTCAAAAGCTTTGATATGCATAAACATTTGACCTTTATCATCACAAGCCCCACGTGCAAATACAGCTCCATCAGGGTGGAGGGCAGTGGTTTTGACTATCGGTTCAAAAGGTGGGCTATCCCACAGTTCCAGAGGATCTGGAGGTTGTACATCATAATGACCATAGACCAATACGGTAGGAAGATCGGGATCTACTAGGTACGCACCATAAACTATAGGATGTCCTTCCGTAGGGATGATCTCTACCATCGGACAACCCGCCTGAAGGAGTGCGTTTTTTACCCATTGGGCGGCTTCTTGAACATCAGCAGTATGTGCAGGATCGGCGCTGATTGAAGGAATTTTTAAAAAATCCATCCATTCTTCTAAAAACCGTTGTTGATCGTGGTTCAATTTCATTTTTTTCATTTTACTTGAATCGCAAAGTTAACGCATGTATTTTTTTTCCAAGGGTAATTTTTATTGAAAAACTTAATTATATTTGTCCACCTTTTGCGGGTGTGGTGAAATTGGTAGACACGCTAGATTTAGGATCTAGTGCTTCACGGCGTGGGGGTTCGAGTCCCTTCACCCGCACACTATAAAAGTATAAAACCTCAGTATTTACTGGGGTTTTTGCATTTTGAAAATGGAGCTATACAACTCCCATACAATAACTTTATAAAAACCCTTAGGGCTAGTGAGGTTACGGGATTGTGAGGATGCTGTCATCCAAATGCTAGATGATCTGCTGCCTGACTCTAGGTTTCCTTATTTTAGCATAGGTTTTTCTAACAGGGCATTTTTCGATCAATAATTCATTATTACAGATTCTAAAAGATGAGTAAGGGCTCGTCTTCATTTGCTAGAAAAAATCATACTTATTCAGGTGTTGTATTTTTTGACCATTTGAACAATTCGTTGTGAGAAATTCCAACACTCTTTCCGATCTTTATTAAAATCAATTTCGTAGAGTCTTCATACTCGAATATGCTTTTAATGTTAGGAATGCTCCATCTTTAGAGCCTGTGATCTTAATGTTTACTTCCTTAGCATTAAGTTAGAATAATTTTTAAAATGAATTTATTAATGAATCATTCACCTTTCTAGGAATCATTTTTTAAATTGTAAGACTATTTTAAGTGAATACACTTTTTCAAAATGATGGGCAATGAATAAAAAAATAGCAAAAAACTTCAAGTTAAGTCTATACTTGTTTACACCCCTTCTTTGCATTTGGGGATACAAGGCTCTGATATCGGGGCCTAAAAGTGAGATGACGAATGCTAATGACTCTCTTTCAGTAAATGAATCGATTCCCGAAACGATAAATTACAACTTTGATGTAAAACCAATTTTATCTGACAAATGTTACACCTGTCACGGTCCTGATGCGGAAGCACGTCAAGCGAATTTACGTTTAGACACAGAGGAAGGAGCCTTTGCTACAGCTCAAAACTTAAGCAGTTTGCCCATTATAAAAAGGGGAGATCCAAAGGGAAGTGCCCTTGTTTTTCATATCAATAGTACTGACTCCAAAACCCAAATGCCCCCTCCAGACTCAAATTTATCACTAGCACCCTATCAAAAGCAAATTCTGGAAAAATGGATTGCCCAAGGAGCACCTTGGGAAGGACATTGGGCCTATCAAGTACCTCGAATAGCGGGCATTCCTGACACGCAACAAAAGAATTGGGCAAAGAACGAAATCGATCATTTTATAGCTTCAAAATTAGAAAATAAAGGACTTGAGCCATCGCCTTTGGCGTCAAAAGAAATCATTTTGAGAAGGCTCGCCTTTGACCTGACAGGCCTTCCGCCAAATCTGGAATTGATGGATCAATTTTTAAATGACAATTCAGAACAAGCCTATGAAAAAATGGTAGATCACCTTTTGGCTCAACCCCAATTTGGAGAGCGGATGGCTTCGGTATGGCTAGATGTTGCACGCTATGCAGACACCCATGGTTATCAAGATGATCTCCAACGTGTGATGTGGCCTTGGAGGGATTGGGTCATTAGTGCATTTAATAAAAACCTACCCTATGATGAGTTCATTACCTGGCAGTTGGCTGGTGATCTTTTAGATGAACCCACTTTAGAACAAATTGTAGCCACAGGGTACAACAGGAATCATAAAATTACACAAGAAGGTGGGGTCATTGATGAAGAGTATCGAGTAGAATATGTAGCTGACCGTGCAATAACCACCTCCAAAGCACTTATGGGTATCACCGTGGAATGTGCACGTTGTCATGATCACAAATACGATGCGGTTTCGCAAAAAGAATTCTTCAGTTTGTATAGTTTCTTTAATAATTTAGATGAAAAAGGTCGCATTGAATACGGAGAAACACCTGCGCCATTTGTAACTATAGATAAAAAAATAGCAGCAGAAGAACTTTCCTTCTTACATCTTCCGGATAGCATCACCAAAGTAGAACTCATGGTGATGAAGGAAGTAGAAAATTTGAGAACAACATACACTTTAGCCCGAGGCCAGTACGATGCACCAGATCAAAAAGTTCAACCAGGGACTCCAACCCGGATTTTACCGTTTGATGAAACCTATGCCCAAAATAGATTGGGGCTAGCAAAATGGTTTTTCGATGAAAAAAATCCTCTCACCTCACGTGTAGTGGTCAATCGTTTTTGGCAACAGTTTTTTGGGAGAGGTTTGGTGGCTACACCAGAAGATTTTGGAAATCAAGGGGCACGTCCTTCTCATCCAGAATTATTGGACTGGCTTGCAGTTACCTTTAGAGCTGAAGACAATTGGGACATTAAAAAATTTATCAAAAGAGTGGTTATGTCTGCTACCTATCGTCAAAACAGTAAAACTCTCCAAGAGACCAGTAGGGTGGATCCCACAAACATATTTTTAGCTCATTATCCAAGGCAAAAACTCCCCGCAGAAATGATTCGAGACAATGCCCTTGTAACCAGTGGTTTACTAAATAAAACTATTGGAGGCCCAAGTGTGAAACCACACCAGCCTGAAGGGCTCTGGGAAGAAACGACCTCTGGACAGGGGTTGACACAATATCAACCCGACGGAGGAGTTAATCGATACAGAAGAAGTTTATATACCTTTTGGAAGAGAACCGTTCCACCTCCTAATATGATTACTTTTGACGCTCCTACACGTGATTTATGTACCGTTGAAAGACAGAAAACCAGTACCCCACTACAGTCTTTAGTTTTGCTAAATGACCCACAGTTTTATAATGCTGCAGAAGCAATTGCTAAAAAAATTGATGAAGAAAAAACACTTCAAACGGAAAAGGAAAAAATTCATAAACTCTTTAGAACAATCACTTTGCGTTCACCTACTGAGGTAGAACAAAAACTCTTAAACGATTATTTTGGTGCCATACTGAACGATTCGGAACAATCTTCCAAAAATCCATTGGTAGATCTGGCACTACTAATTTATAATCTGGATGAAACCACTCAGAAAAGTTAACGATATGGATCCACTACACGAACATTTATTGAATAAAAATCGACGTCATTTTTTGCAAAAAATGGGCTTGGGAATTGGAGGTTTAGCGCTAGGGAGTTTGATGGATCCTATGGGTCTAAACTCGGGGCAAACTGCTTCTGATTTGCTACAAGCAGGCCCCGTCCACCTACCGCATTTTGCTCCTAAGGCGAAGCGAATCATTTATCTATTTCAAAGTGGGGGACCTTCACAGTTGGACTTGTTTGATTACAAGCCCAAATTGAATGAAATGCGTGGTCAAGATTTACCAGAATCTATTCGCAAGGGACAACGCCTGACGGGAATGACCTCTGGACAAGCCAACTTTCCCCTCACAGGAAGTGTTTATAATTTTAAACAATACGGTGAATCCCGTGCATGGATTAGTGATTTGATGCCTTATACCGCAAAAATCGCAGATGAACTGTGTTTTGTGAAATCTATGCATACAGAAGCAATCAATCACGATCCCGCAATTACTTTTTTTCAAACGGGATCACAACAAACAGGTCGACCAAGTTTTGGTTCTTGGATGAGTTATGGTTTGGGAAGTTTAAATGACAATTTACCCGCTTTTATTGTCATGCTGTCTAGGGGTACTGGACGTCCTAACGGCCAACCACTATACTCCAGACTCTGGGGAAACGGATTTTTAAGCTCATTGCATCAGGGAGTTCAATTTCGTGCAGGGAAAGATCCCGTATTGTATTTAAAAAATCCCGATGGAGTCTCCCGAAAAGAGCGTCGTCAAATGCTCGATTATTTAGCTCAAATGAATGAAGAGCAAGAAAAACTTTTCGGAGATCCAGAAGTTGCTAATCGCATTGCACAATATGAGATGGCGTATCGAATGCAAACCTCAGTAACCGATGTCATGAATATTGAAGATGAACCTGATCATGTATTTCAAATGTATGGTCCCGAGGCACTTACTCCGGGGACTTTTGCAGCCAATTGTATTCTGGCAAGACGACTTATAGAAAAAGACGTTCGCTTTGTTCAACTATACCATATGGGATGGGATCAACATGATAATCTTCCTACTCAAATTGCAAAACAAGCTAAAGATGTGGATCAAGCATCTGCAGCTCTAATCATGGATCTAAAACAACGCGGACTGCTCGAAGATACTTTAGTGGTATGGGGAGGTGAATTTGGAAGAACAAATTATAGTCAAGGAACTTTAACCGATACCAACTACGGTAGAGACCATCATCCGAGATCATTCACCATCTTTATGGCGGGAGGAGGAATCAAACCCGGTTTTACCTATGGAGAAACTGACGAATTCGGATACAATGTGGTAAAGGATCCTATGCATGTTCACGATTTGCAAGCAACGATTTTAAACCAATTTGGAGTGGATCATTCCAAATTGACCTACAAGTATCAAGGAAGACGTTTTCGACTGACTGATGTAGCAGGTAACGTGATTCATTCCATATTGAGCTAACAGATGACCACAAGAAGAAACTTTTTACAGTCTGGAATGGTTTTGGGAGCAGCATCACTCTCACCCTCACTGTTTTGGAAATGTGCCCAAGAAGATCCATTGATCGTTGGGCATGGAGACTTTAAATATAAAGTAGATCCAAATTGGGGTGTTTTAGATCGGACAAAAACACCCGTAAAGGATTGTCATGAAATGGTACAGACTCAAAACGGAGACTTGTATCTATTGACCAATCACACCAAAAACAACATCCTTGTTTACACTCTGGACGGAAACCTAAAGAAAAGTTGGGGAACACAATTCCCCGGAGCACACGGCTTGACACTCTTTGATGAGAATGGAACTGAATTTTTGTGGATAACAGACTATGAGAGAAATCAAGTCTTCAAAACCACATTAGATGGAAAAATTTTATTGACCATCAATGCTCCACAAGACCTAGAGGTCTATAAAGAAAAAGCAAATTTTAAGCCTACAGAAACTGCAATTGCTCCAGATGGAAGTATATACGTTGCGGATGGATATGGTGCCCAAATGATCACTCATTTTGACCCTCAGGGAAACCTAGTGAATGCTTTCGGAGGCTATGGTACAGCACAGGCTCAATTTCAAAATGCTCACGGAATTTGTTTAGATCAGAGATTTGATAAAACCCCTACGCTTTTGATCACTGCTCGGGAACAACAAGCCGTGAAGCGGTTTAGTCTGGAAGGCGAGCATTTGAATACAATTTCGTTTCCTGGGGCAAATATTTGTCGCCCTGTGATTCACAATGACAATTGTTATTTCAGTGTACTCAAATCAACAGGAGTGAATAATGAGGATTCAGGTTTTGTTATGGTTTTAAATGATAAGGACGAGGTGGTTTCATGTCCAGGGGCAAGCTTTAATGAAACTGCAAATGGACAGATGCATTATAGTCAAAATTTGCGTCTATTCAAATATCCTCATGATGTTTGCATTGATAAAGACGAAAATATTTACGTTGCACAGTGGAATTCTGATAATACCTACCCTATAAAATTAGAACGGGTATGAAACGAATTCTTAGCTTGTTCATAACGCTTCTTTTTTTCGGCTGTCAACAGGACTCCAAATACATTAGATCCAACACCGTTCAACTATCCACTCCACTGATCAAAAGCGCCTCACTTTTTGCTAGCGAATTCAATCAAATTGAAGCTCCTTTTTTAAATGCCTCTCAAAATCTTGAAGTGAACTATCTGGAGGGGAATGAAAAAGAAATTTATACTTCAAAGGAAAATATTGTATTAGATCAAATTGGAACCTATCAAATAAGGACTATAGCCCCCCCCTTTTTACCCAGTGAATGGGTTGCTCTTGAAGTACTCCCCAAAGGAAAGACCATTAGTTCGATAAGCTGGGAAACGAACCCAAAACCGAAATACTTTAAAGGGGGAAGTTCCGTATTAATTGATGGCAAAAGTGCCGAAATTTCATTTCATTCCAAAGGGTGGACAGGATCAAACACTCCCTTTCAATTGCGTATTTATCTGGATAACGTAACCTATATTGATTCTCTTACCCTTGGTGTACTTTCCAATCCCTCAGCTTGGATTTATCCTACCTCGGAATTGCAAATAAAAATCCAAAATGAAAATTCGAAAGTAATAGTAAAAGAATTTGAGATTCAAGTTGATGGAAACCTCAATGCACAAAAGCATGCCTTTATTTCTTTTGACATTGGAGAAGAAGTAAATGAGCTACAATTGGATTTTATTCCAAAAAATTTACCAGAGGAACATCCTGGGGCAGGAACACCTGCATGGTTTTTTCTCGATGAACTTATTTTATATTAAATTGAACTAGTATACTTGTGGAAATCTGGATTGATTATTTAGGGAAGTTTCACCCTGTCGTTTTACACCTGCCTATCGGGGCGCTATTGTTTACATTCGTATTGGCTTTGATTGGATTGAAAGAGATAAAGCCGTTCAGAACTCCGATTAAAGTAGGAATTTTATTCAGTTTTTTTAGCGCACTTTTATCAAGTATTCTAGGGTATTTATTATATGATTCTGGAGGATATGATGCGGACAGTGTACAACGCCATTTAGTATTGGGGTGGAGTACAACAGCTTGTATTGGGCTCTTATGGGTTCTTTTTGAACGGGTTTCTTATAAAAAAATATTCTTTCCATTTTTTGTAGTGAGTGTAATCGTTCTTACCCTAACGGGCCACTATGGGGGACAAATCACTCACGGACAGGAGTATTTGGCACTTCCCGTAATTCCTGAAAAAGAAGAACGAATTGATTTGGATTCGATTCAGCTTTACGATAGAGCGGTAGCTAAGATTTTTGATAAAAAATGTGTCAGTTGTCATAATTTTTCAAAACGCAAGGGTGGTTTAGCCCTTCATCAGCCAGTAGCAATATTGGAAGGCGGAGAGCGTGGAATGCCCTACGAAACAGGAAATTCAGTAGAGAGTAGAATTATAAGCTATGCACTACTGCCTTTAGAAGATGACCTACATATGCCTCCTCAGGGAAGACCTCAGTTGACTCCAAGTGAGATCAAGCTTATGGCATATTGGATTGATCAGGGAGCTGATTTTGAGCGTACTTTAGCCTTGGAAAGTTTTCCAGAAGAGGTTCAACAATCCTTCGCACAATTTTTACCTAAAACGCTTCCAGATGTAGCCCCTTTGAGCGCAAAGACAATTATAAAACTTCAGGAAAATGGTTTTCGACTTACTTCTTACACTGCAGACACTCCTTTTTTACAGGTAAAATATTCAGGACAGAATTTTGGTCGCAACGCACTCAACGCGCTTTTTGACGCAGCAGAATATGTGGTGGAGTTAGAACTCACCAATATGGAACTACCCGAACGTTTATGGGATAAAATAGGGGAATTTAAAAATCTTTTAAAATTAAAAATTGATGGAACCAATATCCAAGATCAACACCTTCAAAAGCTATTGGAACTGCCTTTACAATCATTAAATATTGCAAAAACAGAAGTGACTTCATCTGGGGTAAGTAGCTTATTTGCGCATTCGTCTTTAGAGCATTTGTACGCATGGAATACAAAGGTGAACCTTAGTGAAGAAGAAAAACTCCAAGAACAAACTTCAATCAAATTAGTATTTGGAGTTTTCGAAGGCTTTTCAAAACCTCAACAGTTGAAGCCACCTCAACTTACCACAGAAAAAACCTTATTCGATTCCGTTTTAGCAGTTGATTTCTTTAGTAAAATTAAAGGAAATGTGATTCGATATACGCTGGATGGTTCGGAACCAAATTCTACTTCTCAAGAGTATGACGGTCCAATAGAAATTAAGAATTCGTTGACTCTTAAAGCGAGAAGCTTTAAAGAAGGTTGGCTACCGAGTGACGTTTTTACAGAAGATTATTTCAAGGTAGAAAAACAAGTTGTAAAGTATGAGATGTTGACTCGCCCCTCAGACAGATATTCAGGAGTTCACAAGCTCTTTGATTTTGAAGAAGGATCTACCAATTTTGCTGACGGGAACTGGCTTGGTTTTTCAGGGAATGATTTGGAATTCACCACAAAAATTTCAGCATCCGAATCGATTAAAAACATTACGGTGAGTTGTATGGAATCCATAGGCGGTTGGATTATCTATCCAAAAAGTATTCGAGTGTATGGCAGGTCAGGGGAAGGCTCTTTTTCAGAGATCGGTAGCTACGATTACCGCCCTAAAAAAATCCCGACGGAGACTACTAAGAAAAGTTTTACTCTACCCATCCAGGTAGAAGATCATACTGAAATTAAATTGGTCGTTCAAAATGTTGGGAAATTACCTCAATGGCATCCTGCTGCTGGGAATGAGGCATGGTTGTTTGTCGATGAAATTCTTTTTTGGTAGCAGAGTCTAAAGCAGTCAAAAAGGTGTTGTGACCGCAATACATTACGTTTTTGGAAAAAAGAGAAAATGATTTAGAGAGGGAACGCTTAAGAATGGACACCAACCTCCTTTTTCTGTAAGTCAATCTATTCATTTTATTGTGTATCTTAGATTAGTATTCGTTAAGCGTAAACTAACAAAATCGCAAATGAACCTAATATAACTTCACCATGAGAATACTAATTTTAATTTTAGGGCTGACAATCTCTTATGCGAATGCGCAACAGGTTAATCCCCCATTCGAAGCAATAGAAGACTTTTTTGAAGCGTTTCACAATAAAGATGCTACTGTTCTAAACAATGCGTTTTCTGAAGAGGCGGTGATGCAAAGAGCCTCCCAACGAGAGGGAAAATCAGTGCTAATTCAGCAAGACATTTCAAACTTTGTCAACCGTGTAGCCAACCGTCCAGAGACTCCCGTGTGGAAAGAAGCCTTGGGGACCCCGGTAGTGCAACAATCGGCAAATCTGGCTACCGTTTGGGTGCCGTTTCGCTTCTATTTGGACGGAAAATTTTCCCATTGTGGGGTCAATCAGTTTACCCTTTTTTGGAATGGTAACCAATGGAAAATCATTCATTTGATCGATACTTCAGACACCTGTGAATCCGAGTGAGATTTAGTTTTGTAAGCTATTCTTGTAAACCTCCCCTTTTTTCATCACAAGGTCCACTTTTTGTAACAAAGAAATGTAACGCAGTACATCTCCTTTTACTGCAATGATATCTGCTTGTTTTCCCACACTTACGGTGCCTACTTTATTTTCGACTCCCATAAATTTAGAGGGCCAATAGGTTGCTGATTTTATCGCTTCCAAAGGAGGTATACCTAGTTCTCTTACCCAAATATCCAGTTCATTCCAGGTACTTTGAGAGTGAAACTTCATGGGTACGCCACTATCGGTTCCAATTAGTAGGACTACCCCAGACTCTTTAAGTTGATTGAATTTGGTTTTTAAGGTGGGCTTTCTGATCGAAGTGAGTTGAAAATAAGGAAGTTCCCCAGGTTTACTGATGGATTGTTGGATATCTTGAACTATGGAATCGGGTAAGTCCAAATGCCAGCTATCATTGTCTAAGCTTTCAGGATTATTGACAACATAATCGTGGTTAAAAAGAACCTCGATCGTCGGAGTCCAATACAAGGGTCCTAAATTCATTTTTGCCGTCCGCTCTTTGATTAGTTCCATCACATCAGCAGGATAGGCTGGTGAGGAAGAAAGTCCTGTGTGCTCAAAATTGTCCACTCCCGCTTTAATGCCTAAGCGGATTTCTTCAGGACGATGTGAATGGGCAACGACTTTTAAGTTGTTTTTATGTGCTTCCTCTACAACTCCTCGAATTTCCTCCATCGTCATTTGATCTTGGTCTATCAGTTTGATGCAATCTACACCGGCTTGAGCTAATTTTCTGACTTTTGCCCTGGCGTCTTTTTCTCCATTGACTCCCCATCGGAAAGCCTCGGTTCCTGGATACGGTTCTTTTTGGATAAAGGGACCACTCATGTACATAGTAGGGCCTGGAAGTTTGCCCGCGTTGATTGCATCTCGTACCTCTAAACTGGCTTCTAGAGGGCCTCCTAAATCTCGTGCACTGGTGACTCCTGCTAAAAGCAATTGATGTGCAGAAGCGGGCATGATGACATTTCCAAAAATGGGTAAATAGGTTTTATCCCAATAGCTGTAATCGGAATGACCCGTGATCATTAGGTGAACATGCATGTCCCACAATCCTGGAAGCACGCTCATTCCTTCTGTAGAAATGACCTCTGCTCCCTCGGGAATGGGGGTATTGTCCACTGTTCCTACTTTGACAATGTTTTCCCCTTCAATCAAAATCACACTGTTTTTTAGGGGTTCATTTCCGTATCCGTCTATTAAGGTTCCGCCTACTAGAGCTTTGGTTTGAGCATACATTCCCAAGGGGAGTAAGAAAATTAAAAAAAGTGTTTTCATCTGAAAATTGTAAGTGTTTTATTGTTTTTGATAACCGGGGCCTTTTACAAATCGACCTCCAAAGGCACCGGTGTGGGTTCCATTTTCCAGGACATGTGTTCCATTGACCCAAACCTGTTCTATCCCTGTAGCATACTGCATGGGGTTTTCAAAGGTGGCAAAATCGCGAATGGATTTTGGATCAAACACCACTACATCTGCAAAATAGTTTTCTTTTAAAAACCCTCTTTCTTTAATTTTTAGGTTGGTAGCGGGCAAACCTGAGAGTTTATAAATGGCTTCTTCCATTGGGATTATCTGTTCATCACGAACGTATTTTCCCAACAATCGCGCAAAATTTCCAAAAGCACGAGGGTGAGTACTATTTTTTAAAAACACCCCTTCAGTAGCTAGGGAACCCGCATCTGATCCAAAACTCATATAAGGCAATTGAATCTGTCGTTTGATATTTTCCTCGTCCATCAAAAAATAAACGGTACCCACTCTGCTCCCGTCTTGGATGACCAAATCGATAGCGGTCTCCTCAGGGCTTTTTCCTTTTATTTTTGCCACTTCGGTAAGGGTTTTCCCTGTTAAATATTTTAGGCTGTCGTTTTTAAAACCTACCAGAATTAATTTGTCTGGAGATTCCGCAGCACGCATTAGGTTTTCCCATTCGTCGGTATCAGTTTTCATTTCTTTAATGACACGTTTGCGAATTTGGGGATCTTTAAGCCTTTCAATCCATTGTTCCAATCCACCTTCTTGAACCCAGGGAGGCATGGAGGCATCAAGGCCTGTTGCTCCTGCAGTGTAGGTGTACATATCGGTAGTTATTTTTAGTCCTTTGGCTCGAGCAGAATCTATTTTTTGGATCACCCTATCGAGTTTTCCCCAGTTCTTTTTTCCACTTTGTTTCAGGTGATAGATTTCCGCGGGAATTCCTGCTTCGTTTGCGATTGTCAAAAGTTCATCTACGCTTTCCAGTAGTTTATTCCCTTCACTTCGCATGTGGGAAATATACATACCACCATAGTCGGCAGCAACTTTACAGATTTCGATAAGCTCTTCGGTAGAGGAGTAAAAAGCAGGGGCATAAATTAGCGAAGACCCAATGCCCATGGCACCTTCTTTCATTCCTTGATGCACCAAGTCCTTCATCAATTCTAATTCCTCCACATTGGGCGCTCTGTCTTCATAACCCACAGCATTAATCCGAAGCGTGGTGGCTCCTAGAAAGGAGGCTACGTTGGTAGAAACTCCTTTGTCTTCCAAAAATTGAAGGTATTCACCCAAAGTCGTCCAAGTGATCTCGTATTGAATATCCCCTTGTTTTTTTTTCATAGAGGCTTTGAGTGGATCGTTGAGCGGACCCCAAGACATGCCTTCTCCAAAAACTTCTAAGGTTACGCCTTGGAAGATATCACTTTGGGACTTTCCATCTTCGATTAAACTATCTACTCCCCAACTGAGCATATTAATAAACCCTGGAGAAACTGCTTTATCCGTCGCATTGATGTTTTGATCAGCTCGAAAAAACTTTGGAGGTCCTACATATACAATTTTGTCTCCTTTTATAGCTACGGTTCCTATGAACGGGGGAGACCCTGTTCCGTCGTAAAGGGTTCCATTTTGAATTACCACATCTACTTTAGGTCCCTGAGAACAGGAGAAGAATAAAGCAATACTGGCATAAAGTAAAAGAGAGCTTTTTTTCATTAATTACGGGTTCAAAATTATTTGTTGTAAGCCGCTGAGTGACGTATTAATCTTTTTTACCTGAACCTCCATTGTTTCCATAGTTTTCTGGTGTTGGATCAATTCTGCTTTTAAACTCTCAATACGCTCTAATTGTGGGATTGTAGGCGGATTGGTCGTATTTTCAATAGCGCGCATCAAAGATCGGATCTCTTCGCGTAGTCTTGGTCTTTGTCTGTAATTCATAGACGGAGAAGGACGCATCAGGTGTAAGTCTTTAATATCACTGAGCTCCTTGTGAAGTACTTCCACAGTACTGGTGTCTCCCTGATTATGGGATTCTAGTTTTTGTTTTAAAAGAGCCGTTTGATCGATTACAGAACTAACATAGTCAATCAATTCATGAGTTTCACTCAGTAAATCTCTTAAATTGAGTAAAGCTTCCACTTTTGCCTCATAATCGGATTGGGACATATTGATTCTAGGATCACCACTTACTTGGATCTCTGTAGTTAACGATTGGCCCATATAGTCCAAGTGTGCCGTATAGTTGCCTGGAGCCACTTGAGGTCGAATTCCTCCATAGCTAAAACCTTCTTCGACTTTGTTTTGTAATGCTTTAGCACCCTCATGCCCCAGATCCCAAACAATGCGGTTGACTCCTTTTTTAGCTTTTTTGTGAACTAAGGTCGTTACCAAGTGTCCGTTCTGGTCTTTGATTTCTACTTTAACAGGTTCTTTCGCGTCGTTGTTTAGGCTAAAATTGATATAGGTACCGTATTCTGGATTTTTTGCCTTGTAGGTTCGGTCACCTAAATTTTCAATTCTCCAAAACATATTCCACAAGGTTCCTTCGCGAACGGGGAACAGGTGGACGTCTTTGTCTTGTGCTTCTTCCATTTCTTCTAAAGGTCTAATGTCGTCTAGAATATAGGCACCTCTACCGTGGGTTCCTACAATGAGGTCTCGGTCTCGCGCTTGGATTCTCAAATCTCTGACCGACACATTGGGAAGATCGACATTGATTTTTTCCCAATTTTTACCCATATTCCAAGAAGCGTAAATCCCGTGTTCCATTCCTGCAAAAAGTAAATTGGGATTGTGGGGATCTTGGCGTACTACTTTGACATAATCATCGGCGGGCAAGTCTGAAACGATTTTTTGCCAGGTTTTTCCAAAGTTTGTTGTCATGAAAATATAGGGTTTAAAATCATCCATACGGTGTTGATCTACCACCACAAATGCAGTTCCAGCATTGTGTTCAGAGGCGTGTATTTTAGATACCCAAGCGTATTCAGGAAGTCCTTTGATCCGATCGTTGAGTTTGTTCCAGTTTTTTCCTCCGTCTAGGGAAAGTTGCACATTTCCATCGTCTGTTCCTGCCCAGATGACACCCTTTTGAACGGGAGATTCTGCAATGTAGAGTACAGTACAGTGAAATTCTGCTGCTGTATTGTCTTGATAGATGGTTCCTCCAGAGGTGCGTTGTTTGGATTTGTCATTGGTAGTTAAATCTGGACTGATGACTTCCCAACTGTTTCCGCGGTCTTGAGATTTAAAAATTACATTCCCGCCTACATAAACTGTTTCTGGGTCGTGCGGAGAGATGTGAATGGGAGCATCCCAGTTGAATCGATATTTGTGTTTTTCGATTGCATCTCCTGCAGATCCCACAATTTTTGGATAGGGATGTATCGTTTGTACATTACCAAAGCGACTATCCACTAAAAAGGGAACTCCTCCTTGAAGATTGGTGTAAACCAAATGTTCATTTCCGGGGATGGGTTCGGCGTAATAGCCGTCTCCATAAGCGAGCCCTTTCCAATGTCGTTTTAAAATACCCGCTTCATAAAGCGAGTTGCTGGGTCCCACCCAAGTTCCGTTGTCTTGTAATCCTCCATAAACATTGTAGGGTTTTAGGTTATCTACTTGGATTTGATAAAACTGAGAAAGTTCAATATTGTTGATTATTTCCCAATGGTCTCCCCCGTCAAAAGTACGTTGAAAACCACCGTCACTTCCGTTGAGGATGTATTCAGGATTTTCAGGATCGATCCATAAGGCTTGGTGGTCACCGTGTACGGTAGTTGCAATACGTTCCCAAGTTTGACCGCTGTCTTTGGAGCGGCTCAATCTTCCTGAAATAGAAAAAAGAATGTTGGGGCGTTTGGGATCTACACGAACATCGCTGTAATAAAAAGGTCTGAAGTTAATGTTGGGGTCGTCATTGACCAGTTCCCAGTTTTCTCCTTTGTCCTCTGAACGGAAAGCGGTTCCCCCTCCTTCAAATTCAGTCATTAAGTAAACAATGTCTGGGTCGCTTTGAGCAATGTGAATTCCCGGACGTGCCATATCGGTTTTGGGAAGCCCTTTCATGATTTTTTTCCAAGTTGCTCCGCCATCCGAAGTTTTATAAATGGCTGTATTTTTCCCCCCATCGTCGAAACGCCAAGGCTTTCTTCTGAAGGTCCACATTCCTGCATACATAATTCTGGGATTGTCGTTTTCCATGGCAAGGTCTGCACAACCGGTATCCTCATCGATATAAAGAATTTTATCCCAGTTTTTTCCGCCGTCTGTGGTTTTGAATACCCCGCGTTCCGGGTTGGGTCCCCATTCTTTTCCCAAAGCACATACACAGGCTACATCAGGATCGTTGGGATCTACAACAATTCGCTTGATACGTTCCGTTTCTTTAAGTCCAAGATGTTTCCATGTGTCACCGGCATCATCAGAACGATAGACACCCCATCCGTAGCCCACACTGTTCCGAGGATCTCCTTCTCCCGTTCCTACCCAAAGCACATTAGGGTCGGAAGGAGCAAGGGTTAGTGCACCAATCGAATAAGCTCTTTGATTTTCAAAAATGGGTTTAAAACTCACCCCTCCATCGATGGTTTTGTGGATTCCTCCATCGGCACCACTCACATAAAAAGTTGAGGGGTCTCCCGGGACACCGTCAATATCTGTAACTCGTCCTCCCATATTGGCTGGTCCAATAGCTCTCCAGGAATAGCTTTGGAGTTGTTCTGCTTTTTGGGCAAAGACCTGATTATCGATTCCTGTAAAAAAAAGGACTCCCGTCAGCAGAGTAAAAAGTTTGTTTAAATTCTTCATAATCGCAGTATTTGATTTTAATTATCTAGTTTAAATGCCCCAGTTTTTGAGTTTGTGGTTCCTAGGAGCCGTCTTTTTTAGTCGTTCTGTAATCTTGTCTAAATACATGGTGTTGTAACGCAGTCTTGAAATGTAATTGGGATTTTCTTGATCCCCATTCCAACAATGTTCGGCATTATTGCCATAGTCAACTTCCCCGTTGTAGTAGGGGTTTTTAGTATTTTCTAAAAATTCTTCTGTTAGTACCACGGCATTGTTCAGATAGTAGTTGTCCATATCGCCGCAATAAATATTCACTTTTCCTTCCAGATCTTTCCCGATTTTATCCCAATCGCGTTCCATAATATATCTCAGATCGTAGTTTTCTCTCCAGTATTCAGCAACTTCACGATCGATTTCTCCAGTCAATTTATCCCAAATGGGTTTGGGATATCCGTTTTCACCCGCGGGGGAATACACCGCTTGCCAAATATCCCACTGGTCGCCTGAACGGCTGTTGTCTCCTAGAATATATTCCCTACGATTCATATCAATCAATTGGGTTTTGATATGTCCTTTTCCGTCTCGCATTCCTGGTCGAAGGGTATTTTTAAAAGTTCCGTTTTTATAATAAGCGTTGTCATCTTTATAAATGTCCACCACGGTATAGGCTCTAAAGTCTATTGGGTCTGGGCAGGCCGCAAAACAACCGTTGTATTCTTTAGGATAAAACACCTGTACAGCAAGGGCTTCCCAGCCCCCAGTTGAACCCCCGTAAAGAAAACGTCCCCAACCTTCACCTACACCATTGAACATTTCTTCAACGTGTGGGATCAATTCATAAGTAATGGCATCGCCGTAGGGGCCCAAATTTGCTGAATTTACAGCGTAAGAATCGTCGTAATAGGGATTTTGATGTTGAATTTCTATAACCAAAAATCTCGGAAAGTTTTTCGAAGTCCATTGTTTATAAAAATCATACGCCTCTTTTTCCTGAATGTATTTGTATCCTGTGATGCCAAATCGATCACTAAATATTGTATCTTCTTTAGGAGCGGTAGGAGGAGTGGTTCTAAAACCACCTATAGTTTTGGGGAAATGCCCATGAAAAACCATTAGTGGGTACTCTGCTTTATTGTCTTTATCAAATCCTTCTGGGATCAATACGTTGGCTTGAAGGTACATATCCCGTCCCCAAAATTCTGAAAGCAGTTCGCTTTTAATTTTAACATGTTTAACATATTTGCTGTCTTCCACAGGAGCAATAGGAGGGATCTCTTCTGAGATCACAATAGGAATCGGATTTGGACTTGATGGGTCTAAGGTAACCTTGATAGGTTTGCTGTAAATGTTTTTTGGAGAGGTATTCCAATGTTGTCCCTCTCCTTGATCCATAGGCAGTTGAACCGTGTGTCCATTGGATAGGTTGAAGGTGTCATATTTGTGGAGTATGGCCTGAACATAATAGTCTCCTTTCTCCAAATCATTTAATTTATCGATGGGGTATGCTAAGGTGTTGGAGGAAATAGTCTCTTTTTGGCCTGCATTCCAATTTTGAACATTTTTTCCTACTACGATTCCCGTTTCATCAGAATCGTTGATTTGAAAACGCGGTTCTTTGGAGTCGTCCTTCGTTATGAGTACCAAAAGACGTCCGTCAAATCCCTCATCGCCCAATTCGTCATTGTAGGTAATTTCAAACAGGTGGGTTTCCGTTGGTGAGCACCCTGTAAAAAGTATTATGCTAAATAGTATGCCTAATAGGCTTGTCAATTCTTTTTTTGTCCGATCCATAAATAAACATTTAAATCTCAATTTAATAAAATTTAATGAGATGGATGTTCTCCAAATTTAATTTTGTTTTTTCGATTTTTAAACTTGGAAGATTTTGTACATTGTTGAACATAAATAAAAAAAATGAAATATTTTTTTGTCCTAATCCTATCAAGTTTATTGAGCTTCAATACAACTTCGGCCCAAGAAAAATTCAATGGTCTTGCTGAGGGACCTTATAAAAAACTAGTAATTCGTGAAGCCATGGTCATTCCTGGGCATGGTGGACCTCCAGTGGGACCCTATGATATCGTAATCCAAGGAGATAAAATTACAGATATGATTCCTTTTGATCCAGTCACAGCAAAGTCTAGAGGTATTGTAGAACGAGAAACTGGGGATCGTGTTATAGACGCAAAAGGTAAGTATGTCATGCCCGGAATGATAGACCTGCACATGCACCTGCGAACAGATCCCATGCCTCTGGAATATGTATATTATTTAAAATTAGCTCATGGGGTTACCACCATGGTTCCAGGTTCGGATCGCGGATTAAAATCGGGAATGGAACAAGCAAAACTGAGCAAACAAAATAAAATTTTAGCGCCTAAATTATTTCCTATTTGGTCCTACGGAGCGATGACCAATTTTGATAAAATCGCTTTAGATGATCCTAAAAATGCGCCTGAAGTGGTCAAACAAATGTTTGCTAAAGGAGCCCATGTAGTCAATGCTGGAAATCTAGGTTGGAGTCAAGAGTTGCTCAAGGCTGTATGTCGAGAAGTTACCGCCAATGGAGGAATCACCACCTATCACATTCCTCCCAGCACTACTGCAGTAACCCAAGCAGTAGATGCAGCACGGTTAGGAGTCACCATGATTGAGCACCACTATGCCTATGCAGAATCTGCTTTGGATCGTCAAGTACAAGACTTTAAACCTACGTACAATTACAATGACGAAAACGAAAGATTTCGACAGGCGGGAAAGGTATGGTCAGAAACCAACGAAAAAAGGCTGCTCACAGAAGTAGTAGACTCGTTGATTCACTATGGAGTTACCATGCTGCCAACACGTGTTGTATATGAGGCCAATAGGGATATTTTACGAGCACAAAGTCTTCCATGGCACAAAAAATATACTCATAATTTACTTATTCAACGTAACGGACCCGACCCCAACTATCATGGTGCCTATCATTATGATTGGACCAGTGATGACGAATATTATTGGTCTAAAGCCTTTGATTTATGGGGAGATTTGATTTTTGAATTCAATAAAAAAGGTGGTCGTGTAGCCTATGGCACCGATGACAGTTACATTTTTGCTACCCCTGGTTTTTCCAATATTCGTGAATTACAGCTTTTGCGTGAGACAGGAATGCACACCCTTGAAGTTTTAAAATCTGCAACACTCAATTCTGCTAAAACTTTACGACAAGAAAAATTAGGTTTGGTACGTCCTGGTTATACAGCAGATTTAATTATTGTCAATGAAAGTCCCCTTTACAATTTGAGAAATATGTACAGTTTTGGAGCTTTAACTACAGAACCTTCTGGAGAAATGGTGCGAAAAGGAGGCATTCTTCACACCATCAAAGACGGCATAGTGATCGAGAATGATAAGTTAATGGACGAGGTCGAAAAAATGGTTCGTGATTCCAAACAAGGAACCAAACCAACAGCTATGGAACTACCCTTTTTGATGAATTAGAGAAATGACACGTCTTTTTTTAGCGCTTCTTGTAATATTTTCTATAAATGTTCATGCCCAACAATATACGCGAACAATTTTGGGAGATAGTGTAAACAAAAGTACAAAACTAAAAGCCGAACGTTTCAAAACCATGTGGGATGGAAAAATCAAAGGAAAACGTTATTATAACGAGACTTTTATCCTAGGAAAAGTGAATGATGAATCGTATTACCTGAGATATGATCAGTATGCAGATCAATTTGAAGCCAAACGACAACAAGAACAAGAAGCCCAAAATTTGGAAAGAGAGCTATCGAAGGTAGTGACCTATGATTCTTTAAATTATTTTTTTCTCCCCTATTATTACAAAAATAAAAAACAGTTTAACGTAGGCTATTTGAATTTACTTTTGAATTTGGACACACTCAAGATTTATGGGAAAAATGAAGTGACCTTTCGACCGGCAACTTTTTCTCCTACTACTATAGAGATTGGATTTCCCCCTCGATACATACACAGAAAACTTTTTTTTGTGCAGCGAATGGAAGAAACCCCCATTCAAATTAGTAAGCGAAAATTGAATAAACTTTTTGAAACATTGCCCCTTGAACCTGTTGAACTGAAGTCTGACTTCCTAAACTGAGGAGTTTTTATCACAGATAAAAAATAACATTGTTTAACACCTCATACGATTTTTTCGTCACGAGCAGAAATCCTGATAAGATGAGGTTTTCTGTTGTATACAAGGATCAAATCCATGTGAATTAATATCTTTATAGTGTAAGTTTCCCTGAGATGACACACGAAATAAAACAACTTGTAGTGCAAGCATGGGCCTGGCAAAAGGACAATCGTAAAGTTGTCTTAGCCACAGTGGTAGAGATGGAAGGTTCTTCGTATAGACGCCCAGGGGTAAGAATGATTTTAAACGATTTAGGAGCTAGCTTTGGAGCAGTGAGTGGCGGTTGTGTAGAAAAAGAGGTTCAGATTCAGGCACAGTCTGTTTTTGAAAATGGTATTCCTAAAATGATGACCTATGATGGGCGTTTGCGTTTGGGATGTGAAGGTGTCATTTATGTTCTTTTAGAGCCTTTGGAACTCAGTGCAGTACTTTCTCAATCTTTAACATCTGCCTTGGAGCAACGTTCAACGTTTTGTAGCATCTCTTATTTTGATTTAGAAGTAGGAAGTGATTCAGGGTATGGAACCCAATTTATTTTCCAAGATCAAGTCTTCAGTCTTAGAAAATATTTTTCTAAAGGAGAGGGGTTAAGAATATTTGAACAAGAATTTCCCCCATTATTTCAGTGCTGTATTTTTGGTGCAGAACACGATGCCGTTATCTTAACAAAAGCTGCTTCTGCACTGGGCTGGGAGGTTACTATAATTGCATCCCCAGACGAACAAAAAACCTTAGCATTTTTTCCTGGAGCCAAGCGACTACTCAATCCAACAATTGATCAATTTGATACAAGTATAATTGATGATCAAACAGCAATTGTTTTAATGACGCATAGTTTAAGTAAAGATGTACAATACCTTTTGGCGTTATCAGATACATCGCCTTGCTATCTGGGATTACTTGGTCCTGCAAAGCGAAGAGAACAATTGATTGGACATCTTTTGGAACACAAACCTGAAGTTGATTTACGATTTATCGAATTGCTAAGAGGTCCTTCTGGAATCAATATTGGAGCAGAAAATGCAGAAGAAATAGCGGTTTCTATACTCGCAGAAATTTTGAGTGTAGTACGAAATCAAGAGCCCATACCGCTTAGTCAGAAGAAAGGACAAATACATGAATAATGTCCCAAATTTGTTATTGGCAGCTGGAGCTTCAAGACGTATGGGGACCCCTAAGCAATTGCTTCCATGGAACGGAAAAACACTTATTGAGCACCAAATTGAAACCTTGTTGGAAACCGATCAAGAGGTTTATGTGGTTTTAGGAGCTTACGCAAATCGTATTCTTCCCTTCTTAAAACCCTACCCAGTGCACACCCTTATTTTTGATCAATGGTCTCTTGGAATGGGAAATACGATAGCTTTTGCTATGGCAGATATAATAAAAAAACAAATTTCCATACAAGGTGTTTTGATAGCTTTAATCGATCAGCCTTTTGTTGATACCGCTCATTACAAGTCACTTCACACTGGTTTTCGTGAAGGGAAACAACAACTCATCGTCTCGGTTTCTGAAAAGGGTTGGGAGGGTGTTCCTGCATTGTTCGATAAGTGTTATTTTCAGGAACTTCTCAATTTGAAAGGGGAACAAGGGGCAAAGAAACTGATTCAATCCACAAAGAAGAAAGTTACAAAGCTGAATGCGGGCCCACTTTTAGTGGATATGGATACACCAGAGGTTTATGCAGCACTGTACAAAAAAATCAACCTCCGATTGTAATCATACTCCTGTTTCTAGTATGCCGATCGGTATCTTCAAATGCCTCAGGAGTTTCCATCCCTCCACGGACTGCTTTTTTACCCAAAACTGCTTTTTCGATAATGGGTGTTAGGTCTTCTTTATTTCGGAATGCGGTTAAAAGATCTTGTTCTTTTTGTGAGAAAAGACAGTTTTTGAGTTGCCCATTAGCGGTCAAACGCAAACGATTGCAACGGTCGCAAAACGGGTTGGTAACGGTACTGATGACTCCAAATGAACCTTGATATCCTTTTATTTTATAATTTTTAGTTGTATCGTTCGGTTCGTCTTGAATCCGTAAGATTTCTTCAGGAGCGTATTCCGTTGCAATTTGATCCATAATTTCTTTATAGGAAACTGTTTTCTCACGATTCCATTGGTTTCCATCAAAAGGCATAAATTCGATAAAACGAAACACCACAGGATGATTCTTTGTAAATTGAATAAAGTCTAAAATTTCTTCCTCATTGACTCCTTTCATCAATACAGCATTTATTTTGACTTGAAATCCAGATTGAATCAACAATAAAATATTTTGATATACCCGATCAAAATAATCTCTAAAAGTGATTTTTTTAAATCGAACCGCATTCAGAGTGTCAAGACTGATATTAAGGGTATTTACCTTAGAAGCTTTCAAAAGAGGAATATGGCGATCTATAGAAACGGCGTTTGTAGTTAAAGATAATTTTACGGGGAGTTGAGACAAACGTTCCACGATTTGGGGAAAGTCTTTTCTTACACTGGGTTCACCACCAGTAAGCCGAATTTTGTCCACACCATAAGAAACGAAAAGACGTGCGATTTCGAAAACTTCATTAGCATTCATCAAGTTTGCTGCTGGAGATAGCGGAACTCCATCCACAGGCATGCAATACGCACATCGCAAGTTGCATCTTTCAGTTAATGAGATACGTAAATAGTTGTGTTTACGTTCAAACCGATCTTCTAATAAATGCGTTTTCTTTTTCATTTAGTGTGTTGCCCACCGTTTATAATATCAAACAAATGAAGTGCCGCAGGAAAAATGGCGTTTAAAGATTCTTCAGCTCCTTTTGTAGAACCTGGAAGTCCCAAAACCAAACTCGAACCAATCATTCCCACGATACTTCTAGAAAGCATAGCGTAAGGCGTTCTGTTTTGACCGTAATTTCTAATGGCTTCCTCCATTCCCGGTATAGTTTTATCTAAGAGCGGTCTGAGGGCTTCTGGAGTTACATCTCGGGGAGACAATCCAGTACCTCCCGTAAAGACAATCAGGGAACTGCCTTTTTGGTGCTGCTCCTTGAGTGCGGCTTGAATAAGTGGTATTTCATCAGGGACGATAAGATAGTCTGTAACTTTGACATTCCATTTTTGAAGAGCTTCTTGCAAGGCCTTACCCGCTCGATCCTCTTTTTTTCCAGCAGATACAGAATCAGAACAAACTACTATGGCTGCATTGACTTGGGCTTTAACTTCAAGTGTGTCTGTTTTTCCACCTGTTTTTTGAAGCAATTTGATTTGATGAATTTCAACCCCTTTATCAATCGGTTTTAACATGTCGTACATATTTAATGCTACAATGCTAGCACCGTGCATAGCTTCTACTTCAACTCCTGTTTTATAAATGGTTTTTAAAGTACAAAGGACTTGAATTTCTAAACCTATTATTTTGAATTCAAAATGGGTGTATTCCAAAGGAAGAGGGTGGCAATCTGGAAGAAGATCAGGAGTTTTTTTAACTCCCAAAAGACCTGCAGCACGACTGATTTCAAATACATCACCTTTTGGGACACGTTTGTTTTTGATCGCATCTAAGGTCTCTTTTGTACTGACCCGAACAAGGGCCTGGGCAGTCGCTTCTCTGAGGGTGTTTTTTTTATGTGTGATATCAACCATAACTATCGATTAACTTTCCATTGGTAACTGTGATCTTCAAAAATTTCTTTTCCAAAGATGGGAAGTTTTGCTTTGATTTCGTCTACGATATGTGGTAAGGCTTTATAAACGACTTCTCTGTGGGCACCAGACACAAAAACAAAAAGACAAATTTCGCCTTTGGGAACGATCCCTATACTATGGTGGATATGCATACAGGAGAGATCATAATTTTTAAAAGATTCTTCCCGTATGTCATGGCATACTTGGTTTGCCATAGTCTCTTGTGCCGTATATTCAATAGCATGGACTTGTTTGCCCTCAATTTGGTCTGCACGAACTTGTCCCATAAAAATCGCATGCGCACCGATATGGGTTTTCGACTGATGGTTGGCTATAGAGGTGGCAATTTTTTCAGGAGGAATAGCTCCTTCGAAAAAGATGTTTTTAATTTTTTGATCCTTCATAAATTTTCACTCCACTTTTTTAATTCTTCAGCTCCTTCTTTTAGGTAGAAGCAGTTTTGTATGCCCTGTTCTTTCATTTTCGACAAAGCACTTTTACTCCGTTTACCCGACTGACAAAATAGAATTTTTTTTGAAAAATCACCCCGAAAAGACTCTAATGATTCCCAGGCCTCAAAAGGGATTTCAGTCAGTTTCGGAAATTTTAATCTTGGTTTTTCTTCGTGTTTTCTTACGTCAATCCAATGCAGTACTTCTTTTGTTGTCAGGTCTTTCAATGAAATTTCAAAGTCTAAAATACAATCTTGGATCGAACTGGGTAGAGGGTTTTTATTTTTTTGTACTCTTTTTATTTCTTTCGGATTTTTTTCAAACTCAAATGTGACATGCTTTAGCGTCAGTAGATTGATAACAAGTAGTGCCCCACTCAAGGGGCTTCCAATTTTCAAAATTATTTTCAATGCTTCTGTAGCTTGGTACAATCCAATAAGGCCTGGGGCGACACTGAGAATCCCAGTATCACTACAATTCGGTACTTCTCCCAAATCTGGTGGGTTTGGAAAGAGACAGCGGTAAGAAGGTCCTTTTTGGTAGTTAAATACAGAGATCTGTCCTTCGAATTTGAAAAGTCCACCATAAATCATTGGTTTGTGTAACAACAAACAGCAGTCACTGATCAAATAGCGTGTACTAAAATTATCTGAACCATCAATCACCATATCGTACTTCTGAATTATACTGAGGGCATTTGTATGATCCAACGCAAAGGAATATGCTTCAATGTCAATGGAAGGGTTGAGTTGTTTTAGTTTATCTCGTGCACAGAGGGCTTTATTTTTTTGAAGATCTGACTCATTGTACAGGATTTGACGGGCTAAATTTGAAATCTCAACCGTATCTGGATCTATAATACCAAGACATCCTACTCCAGAACTGGCTAGATATTGAAGAGCAGGACAACCCAAACCTCCAGCACCTACGACCAAAACTGACGCTTGGGCTATTTGTTTTTGTCCAGCAGTTCCAATTTCTGGAAGTTGTAGTTGTCTTTGATATCTTGATTCCATCTTTAGCCTCCAGAAAAGGGAGGAAACAAATCTACCTCTGCGGTATCAAGTTTTGTTTGTTCCCCTAGAATTTGATTATTTTGAGCGATTTGAAAACTGTGATTTTTTATCATGGGATATTTCTGAAAAAGGAATTCTTTTAGATTCTTTACATCTTTGGATTGAAGTGTAATTTCTTCCTCCTGTTTTCCTACAAGTTCTGTCAATGACCCGAAATACCTAACTTTGATTTCCATTTATAGTAAGATCAATTTTAACGCTGCAGAGGTTAAAACCAATGCCAAAAAATATTCAAGCCGCCTTGGTTTCCATTTTTTACTTCCAGCATAACCTCCAAAAATTCCACCCAATACTGCTAAAGCTACCATTGGGAAGACAATTGGTTCCAGATGCACTCCAGAACTCCATTGTCCTAAAAGGCCAGATAAGGAGTTAACCCAAATAAACAAAGCAGAAACAGCTGCTGCTTCTTTCATATTCCCCCAATTTAACAATAAAATAACGGGTGAAAGAATAATCCCTCCCCCGATTCCAATCAGTCCTGAAAAAAATCCAATTACAATTCCGATACTAATTGCCAAGATGGGATTTGAGGAATGAGACTCTTCTGAAGTTATCATTTTTTTAAGAAAGATTCTTCCGATTGCAAAAAACAATAAAAAACCGAGAATTTTCTTGTAAATCATTGGGTCTATCGTCCAAAGTCCTCCCATAAATGAGGCGGGAATTGATCCTAAAGCAAAATACAGAAAGAGTTTTTTATTGAAATAACCAGCCTTAAAATAATGATAAAATGCTATTCCAGCTACAAATAAATTCAGTAAAAGTGCGGTTTGCTTCATCATGAGCGTAGGGAATGAAAAGAGTGCCATCAAGGCCAGATATCCACTGGCTCCTCCATGACCTACGGTTGAATATAAAAATGAAACCAAAGGAATGAGCACAAAAAATAATACTGGGTAAGACTCAACAAACATATCTGTTACTTTAATTTAAGTCAGGTAAAAATAGGACATCAACTTTTTCATGAGCCTTTATATTTGCTCCATTTTCTGGAAGATAGACCAACGCATTGGCTTTGGCAAAGCTAATAAGCATAGAAGAATTTTGATGATCTAAAATGCTAACCTTACCTTGATTCACAGAAGCTTTTAAAAAAAGCGCTCGAGGTTCTGAAGATTGAAAATCATGGGCTATAGGAAGCATTTCTCTCCTTAAACCATAATTTGAAAAATTCATCAAGCGAGAAAGTAGTGGTAGGACATAGACATAAAAACAACTAAGTGTAGAGGCGGGGTTTCCTGGGAGTGCAAAGCAAAATACATTTCCTTTTTTTCCAAAATACAGAGGCTTTCCTGGACGTTGACGAACCTTGTAAAAAATCTCATTAACACCAAGCTTTTGAAGGGCTTTCCCAACAAAATCGTAGTCTCCTACTGAAATACCTCCTGAAATTAAGACCAGATCAGAATTGGCAAAGGCTTTTTTCAAAACCTTTTGGGTATCTTCTAATCGATCTGGGACTGATGTAATAATTTTAGGTTCAATTTGAATCTGGTTTAAAGCTGTTTTTAAAATCAAACTGTTGCTTTCAAAAATTTTCCCTTCTGAAAGGTTGCTGCCTGGAGGGAGTAATTCATTTCCAGTTACAATAACGCTTACCCTGGGGTTGCGATATACTTCTACTTTTTTAATGCCTAAACTTTGAATCAATCCCAGTCCTGCAGGATTCAAAACCTGTCCTTTTTCGAGCGGAAAACTTCCTTTTTTTATTTGTGTTCCTTCTGCTCGTATATTTTGCCCTACTTGAGGAAGTTTTTTGACTTCAATTTTATTTTCAAAACGGTTTATTTTTTCTTGAATGACAACTGCATTGGCACTATCTGGGACCGCTGCTCCAGTAAAGATTCTGATACATTCTCCTGGCTCAAGCTCAAAAGTATTGGCGTCTCCAGCTTTTTGCTCTCCAACTACTTCATAGTTCAACCCCGTTCCAATATGAAGGGCATATCCATCCATAGCAGACTGCTTAAATGAGGGAAGGGCAAGGGGTGCTTGAATTGACTTTGACAAAACTCGATTCAGCGCTTTGGATGTTGCTATGGATTCGGAGTCAAAAACCACTTTTTGTTCCTCCTGAATCAACCTTAAGGCTTCTTCAACGGTTGTCATAAATCAAATTTATTTTGCAGCTTTCTCTTTTATGCTTTCATCTTGAGTTGATTCAATTATCCGATAAGGGCTTTGTCAGTAATAAAAGGTTGGTTGTAATAACGTTGGCCAGTGGCTCTGTATAAGGCGTTTGCCATAGCCCCCATAATGGGAGGAAAGGGAGGTTCGCCAAGTCCAGTAGGATGGATATCACTTTGGACAAAATGGACCTCAATTTCTTTTGGGGCTTCATCGTGTCGGATCAAACGATAATTGTCAAAATTATTTTGTTCAGGAGCTCCATCTTTAAAAGTAATTGCACTGTACATCGCATGTCCAATGCCGTCCACAACCCCTCCTTCAGCAAGATTGGTTGCGGCATCTGGATTTACTACGATACCGCAATCTATAGCGCAGTACACTTTTTGAACGATGGGTTTGCCTTTTTCAATAACCATATCCAAAACATTGGCAACGTAAGAATTATGACAAAAATACGCAGCTGTACCTCGATATACATTAGGATCTTTTGAATTCCATTGGGCTTTTTCTTTTACGAGTTTTAAAACCCCCGCATAACGAGAAGCTTCATAATCGTTGTTTTCTCCCACAGGATTTTTTTGTGCGCGTTCCAATAGTTCCAAACGAAAATCTATTGGATCTTTTCCAGCTGCTTCGGCAACTTCATCTAAGAAGGATTGTTCAGCACCTGCGATAAAGTTAGATCTCGGAGCACGGAAAGCACCCACGGTGATGTTAGAGGGTTGAGACCATTCTTCTGCTTTGTAATGTGTGAGTGCACCTGCTGGAAAACGATTGGCCGCAAGAGGGCTTTCAGGAATACCACCCGCACGTACATGGAAAGCAATCAAATTGTTGTCTTCGTCCAATGCAGCTCTATATAGTGCGTGATAAGAGGGTCGATAAGTTCCTTGGGTCATGTCATCTTCTCGAGTATAAATCAATTTTACGGGCTGCTTCATTTCTTTTGAAATGACCGCTGCTTCTGTCAAAAAATGACCGTATAAACGACGCCCAAAACCTCCTCCCATACGGGTCATTTGAATGTCAATTTTTTCTAAAGGCATACCCAAACGTTTAGAAACGCTTTTTTCCATAATTTCAGGAGTTTGGATAGGACCTACAAGTACTGCTTTTTCTTCAGTGACATCAGCGAAGAAATTCATGGGTTCCAAGGTATTGTGAGCTAGAAATGGACAGGTGTAACTTCTTTCAATGATTTTTGCAGCTTTTTTAAACATGCTGTCGGGATCCCCATCTTCTCGAACTACTTTGGCTTTTCTCTTTGAAATTGCATTTAAAATTTCATAGTGTTTTTCACTACTTTCGAGTCCTGCAGGAGTCTTGACTGTGATTTTACTCCCCCAAGAATCAATTTCCTTTGATTTTTCTGATGCCAGTTCCCATTCACATTTTAGTGTTTTTTTAGCTTGTAAAACTTCCCATGTTGAGTTTCCTACAACGACGACAACTTCATTGAAAGCGTCAACATCCAGTCCTCCAAGCGAATATTCATCTAGGTGTTTTTCCATCTTAAATACCTTTTTAATTCCAGGCATTTTTAAGGTTTCACTCGCATCGAAAGATTTCAGTTGCATTCCAAAAGCGGGGGGGTGTTCTAGCATGGCGATAAGCATATGGTCTGCTTTGTAGTCTAAGCCGAATAGAGGTTTTCCGGTGACAATTTTAGAGCCATCTACATTTTTTCGTGAGGTTCCTATGATTGTAAAATCAGTTGGGTCTTTAAGCACAACTTCTTCGGGAACTTCTAATTGAGCGGCTCTAGAAGCCATTGCTCCAAACCCAACTTTTTTTCCAGATTTGTTGTGAAGGAGTTGTCCTTTAACAGCTGTGATCTCGTTCATGGGGACTCCCCAGGTCTCAGCAGCCGCCTGTATCAAAAGAGATTTTGCAGTTGCTCCTGCCGTTCTTAGACTTTCCCATCCTTGTCTAATGGACTGACTTCCTCCTGCCAGTTGTCTTTTGAAAATACCGGTATTTAGCGGAGCTTGTTCTACAAGGACATCATTCCAATCCACATCCAATTCTTCTGCTACAATCATTGGCATAGAGGTTTTTACATTTTGACCAATTTCAGGGTTTGGCGACATGATGGTCACCAGTCCGTTTTCTCCAATTTTGAGAAAACCATTAATTTCAAACCATTCTTTAGGTAAGGCTTTTACTTTTTCGGGGTTCATGTCACAGGACATGAGCCAGTTAAAACCGAGCATCATACCCCCTCCTGAAAGTAAACTGCTTTTGATAAAGGAACGTCTTCCGATTCTTGTTTTTACAACTTTCATTTTAATAATTTTGAGTTTAGGTTTAAGAGTTTGCGGCAGTTTTAATGGCCTTTTTAATCCGTGTATAGGTGCCACAACGACAAATATTTCCTCGCATTGCTGCATCGATATCTTCATCCGAGGGATTGGAATTGGAAGTTAATAGTGCTGCCGCGGACATGATTTGTCCTGCTTGGCAATAGCCACATTGGGGTACATCATGGGCAATCCATGCTTTTTGGACAGGATGATCTCCATGCTCTGACAATCCTTCTATAGTGGTAACTTTTTCTGACCCTATAGAGGCAATTGGAATTTGACACGCACGAACTGCTGTGCCGTTAAGGTGTACTGTACAAGCGCCACACTGCGCTATTCCACAGCCGTATTTGGTTCCTACGAGGTCTAGATGGTCTCTCAAAATCCAAAGTAATGGAGTGGTGGGATCTGCATCTACTTTGTGAACCTTACCGTTGATGTTAAGATTAAATGTTGACATGGTATCGATTTTAATTCAATAGGTTTGACTTTAAAGTTAATATTTTTATCTGAATTTAAGAATCTTTATGGGAACTGTCACAAAAGGGCATTCGTTTGGATTTGCCACAGCCACAAAGGGTGAAACGATCTCCATGCGGAAGTAGGTTTCCATCTTCGTCCGTGAGTTTTACTGGACCGTCAATTACGATTTGACCTTTTGATTTTCTAAAGATATGTACTTTGTTTTCGTTCATTTAATTTTAGTTTTTAGATGCGATATATTGATTAATTCGTTCTTCTAAAAGAGGAAGAGTTACAGTTCCTTTTTCTAAAATAACCTCGTGAAACTCACGAATGTCAAATTGATTGCCTAGCTCCATCTCTGCTTTTTGGCGTAGTTCTCTGATTTTAAGCTCTCCTATTTTATAGGCTAATGCCTGTCCTGGCCAAGAGATATAGCGGTCAATTTCAGTGTTGACTTCATGAAGGGAAAGGGCTGTATTTTCTGCCATAAAATTTACTGCCTGTGCTCTTGTCCACCCAAATGCATGGATGCCCGTATCGACTACCAGACGGCAGGCACGCCACATTTCATAAGTGAGCTTGCCGAAATGTTCGTAGGGAGTGGTGTAAATTCCCATAGCTTCGGCTAAGTATTCTGTATAAAGTCCCCAGCCTTCTCCATAGGCAGAGAGGTATAGGTTTCTTCTGAATTGAGGAATGGATTCGGGCAGTTCGTTGTTTAAAGCTCCTTGTAGGTGATGCCCTGGAACCGCCTCGTGAGCCGTAAGTGAAGGAATCACGTAGAGAGGCCTGCTGGGTAGGTTGTAGGTATTAACCCAGTAGTAGCCTGGATCTGTGCTTTCTGGAGAAGTACCTACATAGCGACCTCCTGTATATTTTGGTGCAATGGCAGCAGGTACAGGAGCTACCCCGTAGGGTTTTCTGGGGAGGGTTTTGAAATAGCGAGGAAGTTGTTCATCTAATTTTTTGGCAATATTTCGAGCGTGTTTGAGTAACTCCTCGGGAGTAGTAGCATAAAACTGTGGGTCGGTTCTTAAAAATGCAATAAAGGCTTTTAGGTCTCCTTTAAATTTGACTTTTTTGACAATATCCTCCATTTTTTTTCGGATCCGTGCAACTTCTTGGAGTCCTTTTTGATGAATGCTTTTAGGGGTTTCGTCTAGTGTGGTAAAATAGTTGATCCTGCTTTGATAATAGGAGGCACCATTTGGAGTTTCTGAAACTCCTAACGTGGTTCTTGTATTGGGATAATAGGTTTCTTCAAAAAAGCGTTTTACAAATTGAAAGGCAGGAATCAATTGTTCCAATACGATTTCTTTAGCTGCCTGGCGTAAAGAGTCTTTTTCTTTAGATGTAAGTTGTGGAGGAAGCTTCAAAAAGGGGGAGTAGTAAAAATTTTCCTCAGCAGTTTTGGTGATGTGTTGCTCATAGGTAGATTCGTAACCTTTAAAAATGACCAGTGGTTGTCCCATCCCAGCATCCAATCCTTTTTTTATTAAAACGGACTGTTGTTCAATATAGGTTGGGATGGCTTTGAGAAGTTTAAGGTATGCTAAAGCACTTTTTTTATTTGTAATGGGTCGAACACGGTAGGTTAAACTGGAGTGAAACCCAGCATCAGATAATATTGGATTCCAATGGGTTTTAAAATCGTATTTCACCACAGTTTCATTGAGAACGAAGTGAAGAAGGGTATGAGAAATTCGATCATCAGCACTCAATTTGTTGGGATCTATCGCTCCAAGTACTGTTTTAAGTGAATCAGAAAACTTGGCATAGGCTTCAAAGCGCGTTTCGGTATAATCTCCAAGGGGGGAATCTTCTTTTTTGCTTTTACCATAGTTTTCATAGGTAGCGATGATCTCGTTGAGTTGGTCTTTTGGTGTAGAAACGTTACAGCTGATAAGCAATAGCGAAAAAACAAAACAAAGTATTTTATTCATTTTTTTGAAATTTAAAATAATAAACAAAAACCTAATTAGGAGTGTCGTAAATTAAAGAAAGCTAAAGAAGTGCTCTTCAAAAAATCAATTAAAGTTAATCCGGATTTTGTTCGTGTTAAACAATATACAGATAAATATTTATTTTCTGTCGATTTTAAACAGGTTGAATTTGATATCATCCAAGCCTTCATCGTCAAAGGGATATTCCATTTGATCTTGAATATTGTATAATGAAATCAAAATAAATTCACTTAAAGCAACAATGAAAAAAGTGAGCCAACTAGGATTATCATATCCAATTTTATTGATGATGGTAGGGGTGTAAATTACGGGGAAAATGTAAATAAAAATTAAACAATAGGCTTTTAAGCTTACAGGGGTACGATGGGAGTGAATGGCAATCAGATTATCTGAACTTTCTATGATGTCTTTAAAAAACCGAAAGATTTTTCCTTGAGTTCCTCCGGAGATAGATTCTTTATTTTTATCAATAAATCCGAAAAATTCGTTGATTTTAGCATCAAAAATACTGGTGTCCTCACTTTTCGTGCTCAAATGACTGAAGAGTTTATCATTTATTTCATGAACCAATCGGATACTTTCTTTTCGAAGAGAGTCTTCCATTTTGGAGTGCTGAAAAAAGTTTTCTACGGTTTTTAAGCTAGCTCTAAAACGACTCAAATGCTCCAATGCTTTTTCTCTTCTGCGGAAGGCACCACGAATGGTAAATACCAATGGGAAAATAATCGCGATACTCATCAAGGTTAAATCAATATTGTATACCACTTTAAATTGGTAGGCAATAACTGGCACGAACAAGGATAACGCCATTGTGATGGCAGTTCTAAAATTGATTATGATGAGATATCTAGACATAAAAATCTATTCTTATATTTGAGTAAATTTATTAACTATAATATGAAGAACCAAGGAATATTAATATTCATTTTTTTGATCTCTGTTGTTGCATCTGCACAAAAAGAGCTAAAATCTGATCTACTTTATAACGATCAAGTGCCTTTAAAAATAAAGTTGAATTATTCCAACAAAGAGATGAATGCTAAAACCGACGATTCTACATTCATCGAAACCACTATGGAATATCTTCATGAGGGGAAATGGGTTTCAATGGAGGTGCAACTAAGAGCGCGTGGAAATTTCAGACGTTCTCAATGTTATTTTCCTCCCATTAAAATGAAAATCAAAAAAAATCAACGCGAGGGAACTCTTTTTGACGGAAACAAAACCTTGAAATTGGTTATGCCTTGCAAGATTGAGTCTGAAAACAATGATAATATTCTTCAAGAATTTATTGCATATAAGATATACGAAAAAATATCTCCTTATCATTTTAAAACCAAGCGAGTTGATATTGATTTTGGAGAAATTAAAAAAGATAAAATCAAAAATTTTCAACTCAAAGGTTTTTTAATTGAAGATGATAAGCGCGTAGCTCAACGTCATGAAGGCAAATTGTATGAACGGTTTGTTCATCCCTTGCGTCAGGAACACCTTACCTCAGTTCAAAATGCGTTCTTCCAATTTTTATTGGGGAATACAGATTTTTCTGTCGCATACCAGCACAACGGAAAAATGATGTTTAAGGACAATCAATTCATCCCATTACCTTATGATTTTGATATGACTGGCTGGGTCAACCCCAGTTATGCTACAGTGAATACTTCACTGGGAATCAACTCTGTAAAAGATCGTATCTATCGGGGATTCAAAAGAGATCAAACTTATTTTGATCAGGTTCGGGAGCAGTTCCTTGAGAAAAAAGATGAATTATTGGATATGGTAGCAAGTTTTGAATCTGAGTTTTCAAATCCCGATGAATACAATACTATGATTGATTTTTTGAACGATTTTTTTGAAGTCCTAGAAGACAAAGATAAGTTTGAAGAATCAATTGTTGCAAAAGCAAGGACAAAGTAATTTTTATTCAGAGGCGCCTTGGACAGTAAACCACATTTTGTCAAAAATGGCCGTATTTTCATAAATTCCTTTAAACAATTCTGAATTGGGACCATAGCTAAAGACAGGTACCATTGAGGCAGAATGACCTTCTGTGTTGAAATCTCCTTTTACTTGAGCAAGATCTAGATTTCCTCCAGTAATTGCGAATCCACCTGTTTCATGATCTGCAGTCACAATGACGAGTGTATTACCATCCGCTTTTGCATAGTCCAACACCTTTTGTACGGTAAGATTGAATTCTTGAAATTCTGTAATCACATAGTTTGTTTCATTTGCATGTCCACCCCAATCTATCTGAGATCCCTCTATCATCATGAAAAAAGGAGCTCCAAGGGATTCCATTTTCTGTAAGCTAGTTTCTACCAGTGATTCCAAATCAGGAGTGCGTCCCTCCATTTTCCTTGGAGGTTCTTCATTATAGGTTAAAAACCCAATTTTTTCAGCAGTAGCATTTTTAAATTCTCTAAAGTTTTTTACAAACTTGTATTGAGACATTTCCTGAATTAAATTTCTATCGTCTGATCGCTTTGAAAAATACTTTTCCCCTCCACCCACAAATAAATCTACATTATGTTGACTAAGCTGTAGAGCAATCTCTTCATATTGTTTTCTCGAGGGTACTTTAGCATAAAAAGAAGCTGGGGTGGCATGGACAATGCTTGAGGTTGCAATCAGTCCTGTAGCATATCCTCTTTCTTTACACAATTCTAAAATGCTGCGATGTTGCTGGTTTTTATCGTCGATTCCTATAGCTCCATTAAATGTTTTCACACCACAGGCCATGGCGGTCCCACTGGCTGCAGAGTCAGTAATCAATTGTTTTATGGCATGAGTTTTCGAAAGGCCTACATATTCAAACCCTTCCAATGCTGTAGAATTGTCATTGGCATACATTCCTGCACTGATCTGAGTCAGTCCCATACCGTCACCAATCAGAAGGATGATATTGGGAGTTTTGTCTTGACCCAAAAGGGAGTTGAGGGTCAATAAAGTAATAAAAAATAATAGTTTACGCATGATCTAGATATTAGATTTTAAAGATACAATACCTTTTCAATTGAAAAATCTACATGTGGTAAAATATTTCTAGGATGTGCCAAATGCCTATCTTTGATACACCTATGGATTCAAAAACAGTTCCTATAGACATTGTTGTAGCTTGGGTGGATGGAGCAGACCCCATTCTACACAAAAAACGAATGAGCTATCTTAATTTAGATAATGGAGCACATCCTGGAGCTTCGGCTACTCGATTTCATTCCTTAAATGAAGTCCACTTTTGTGTGCTTTCCATTTTAAAATTCGCGCCTTTTGTCAGAAATATCTTTGTCGTGACCGACCAACAAGATCCAAAGATTCATGATACCATTAAAGAATATTTTCCAAGCAGAATTTCAGATATTAGAATTGTAGATCACACCGAAATTTTTGAAGGATTTGAATCGTATCTCCCTACTTTCAATAGTATTTGTATTTCCAATATGCTTTGGCGTATCAAAGGCTTGTCAGATCAATTTGTTTATTTCAACGATGATATTTTCCTTACTCGCCCATTGAATCCAGAGGATTTGTTTAAAAACGGAAGACCTGTATTGAGAGGTAAATGGGTCTTACCTCCGTACGAAAGATTGTTGTGGGATGAAATAAAAGCAGGTTTTCAAAAGTTATTTTTAAAACAAAAAAAGGAACGTGTTTCCTCTTTTCAAGTCAATCAATGGAATGCAGCCCGTAGGCTGGGTTTTAAATATCGATATTTTAGATCGGCGCACACACCATTGGCCTTAAACAGGCAAACGCTAAAGGCTTTTTTTGAGGCCTATCCATATATTTTAAAAGAGAATATCAAACATCGTTTTCGAAATTATGAACAGTTCAATACAGTGGCCCTAGCCAATCACTTGGAATACAATATCGGAAATCGAAACTTTGCCTCATCTCAAGCAGTATATATGCAGCCCCACAATCGAGGAGATGGTTATGTAAATCGAAAATTCATGGAATGTGAACACGATAAAAACATCTTGTTTCTTTGTGTTCAGAGTTTGGATTTAGCTACAAAAATAGATCAAGAATACGTTCTTAAAAGAATGAATGAATTATTAGAAACTCAACTTTAAGAATTATGGAAAAACTTATAGCTGCGGTATCTATGGTTCGAAACGATACTATTTTTGCCGATAAATGGATTTCCTATTACGGAGCACAATTGGGCTTTGAGCACTTATATCTTTTTGTGGATGGGATGGATCAGCCCTTACCCAAAGGAGCAGAAAAAATCAATTGTTTTCAAATTCCCCACAAACCATACCCAAGAGCTCAAGGTGATAAAATACGAGCTAAAAAAATTTCCAACTTTGCCCAAAGTTTATATCCCAAATACCATTCAGTTTTAGCGATGGATATTGACGAGTTTTTAGTGGTCGATCCTAAAACGAACCTCAGTCTTAAAATGTATTTGCAACAAAAATTTACAACCTCTTCTCGATCGGCTTTGGGTCTTGATGTGGGACAACACCTCCAGTACGAACAAGCAATCGATGTACAAAAACCGTTTCTTTCTCAGCGTTCATTTGCTCAAGTTTCAGATCGTTATACCAAACCTGTAGTCAGTTTAAAACCGTTACAATGGGGTTCGGGATTTCATCGGGTTAAAGGGAAAAATTTCACTCTAGATCCCAATCTGTTTTTATTTCACTTTGGATTGGTAGATTGGCATCAAGCTCAAGAAAAAACAAAAGAAAGTGAACTCCTCAGATCAGGTTGGAAGGGGCATTTTGACCGTCGGTTTGAACTGTATAAGGCATTAGAAAAACAACGCCCTCAGCCTGGAGATACCTTTTTTGAAAAAGCACGGAACTATTTCATCAAAACCCGAAAATGGTATGCTTGGAACAAGCCCGCTCCTTTAAAAGGTCCTAGCGTAATAAAAATTCCAAAAAGATTTCAAACGCTAGTATAAGTAAGCGCTTTATCTTTGTAAAAAAAATAACTGATGGATCCAATTCAAATGGTGGACTTGAAAAAGCAATACAACTTTATTAAAGATGAAGTTGCTCTTGCGATGCAAGAAGTAATGGACACCTCAGCTTTTATCAATGGGCCTATGGTACAGGCTTTTCAAAAGGATTTGGAACACTATTTGAATGTAAAACATGTCATTCCCTGTGCCAATGGGACGGATGCTTTGCAAATCGCATTGATGGGATTGAAGTTGGCACCTGGGGACGAAGTGATTACTGCAGATTTTACCTTTGCCGCAACTGTAGAGGTAATCTCTCTTTTAAAACTCAAACCTGTTTTGGTAGATGTGGATATGCATACCTTCAACATAGACCCCAAGGCAATTGAGAAAGCCATTACTCCGAGAACGAAGGCCATCATACCTGTTCACCTATTTGGTCAAGCCGCAGCAATGGAAGAAATTTTGGATCTTGCCAAAAAACATAATCTTTTTGTTATTGAAGACAATGCTCAAGGAATTGGTGCAGACTATACCTTTTCAAATGGATCCAAAGCTAAAACAGGAACCTTAGGGCATGTTTCCGCAACTTCGTTTTTTCCCTCAAAAAATTTAGGAGCCTATGGTGATGGAGGTGCCATTTTTACCAATGACGATGATCTCGCCCATTTCATCCGTGGGATTGTCAATCACGGCATGTACAAACGATATTACCATGATGTGGTGGGAGTTAATTCTCGACTGGATGCCCTTCAAGCTGCAGTGCTCAAGGTAAAATTACACTACTTGGATTTTTATAACGAAAGGAGAAAGGAAGCTGCTTTGCGTTACACTAAGTTACTAAATGGGCATCCCAAAATCGTAACTCCTTTTAGAGTAGGAGATTGTAATTCTCATGTGTACCATCAATATACCCTACGTATTTTGGAAGAAAATCGAGATGGATTAGTACAAGCACTAAATGCTAAAAAGATTCCCTATGGGATTTATTATCCCGTACCCCTACATCAACAAAAAGCCTATGTCGATCCAAAGCTAGACACCCTTACTTTTCCGGTGACCAATCAGTTGGTAAATGAAGTTATATCTTTGCCGATGCATTCAGAGCTATCTGTAGATCAAATTGAATACATCTGTTACGAGCTACTTGATTTTTTGGACAAAAGCTAAATCCAAACTTATTTTTATGATTATAAATGGAGTGGTCTATAAAGATGAATAAGGTTTAACTACCAGATTCGGTTTCCATACTGCGATCTATTTTTTTGACCAAACCTTGCAATACTTTTCCTGGCCCAACCTCTGTAAAGTGTGTGGCACCATCTGCGATCATCTGTTGTACGGTTTGTGTCCATCGAACAGGTGCGGTAAGTTGTTCTATCAAGTTAGTCTTAAGGGTTTCTGGATTTTTAATACCCGTGGCACATACATTTTGATATACGGGACAAGTAGGTGTTGAAAATGGAGTGTTTTCAATGGCTTTTGCCAACCGCGCTTTTGCTGGAGCCATTAGTGGAGAGTGAAAAGCACCCCCTACAGGAAGTACCAAAGCTCTTCGTGCTCCTGCTTCGGTCAGTGCAGCACAGGCTTCATCAATTGCATCGATAGCTCCAGAAATCACTAATTGTCCAGGACAGTTGTAGTTTGCGGCAATGACTACACCAGAGATTGCTTCGCAAACTGACTCTACCACTTGGTCATCCAATCCTAAAATGGCAGCCATGGTTCCAGGTACTTCATCACAAGCTGCTTGCATTGCCAAGGCTCTTTCTTGTACTAGGCGCAATCCATTTTCAAAAGGGAATACCCCAGCAGCGACTAAAGCTGAAAATTCTCCCAGAGAATGTCCGGCAACCATTTCGGGTTGAAATCGATCACCCATAACTTCACTCAATAAGGTAGCGTGTAAAAATATCGCAGGTTGAGTGACTCGAGTTTCTTTTAAAGCCTCTGGATCTTCTCCAAACATGATATCGGTAATCGAAAATCCAAGGATTTCATTGGCTTGTTCAAACCTTTTTTTAGCCAAATCGGAATTTTCATAAAGGTCTTTTCCCATTCCTGGGAACTGAGCACCTTGGCCCGGAAATACATATGCTTTCATCTGTTAGTGTTTTTTGTAGGTTAAATACGAAAAGTCATAAGGCTGCCCTTCGCTAGCTTCGTTTCTTTCCTGATGGGATAGGATCCATTGTGAGGAATCAATTTCAGGAAAAAAAGCATCTCCTTCAAAGTGATGGTGTACACGAGTCAACTCTATGGTTTCTGCCATAGGGAGGAATAAGGAGTAAATTTCACCCCCTCCAATAATAAAGGGTAAGGGATCAGTGCCTGCAAGCTTCAAAGCGGCATCTGGTGTATGAGCAACAAGTGCATCTTTTGCTTTGTAATCCCGATTTCGCGTTAAAATAATATTGGTGCGGTTGGGTAGTGCCTTTGGCATGGATTCAAACGTTTTTCTTCCCATAATGATCGCGTGACCTTGAGTAAGACGCTTAAAACGTTTTAAATCTTCGGATATGTGCCAAATGAGTTGATTGTCTTTCCCTAAAACATTGTTTTCCGATGCTGCGGCAATAAGGGTAATTTCTTTTGATGAATTTGAGTCGCTCATCTATTGAAAAGATTAAATTTACGCCAAAAATACACTTTTCTTTTTCACCTATGGACCCTCATTTTTTTCCATTATTAACAAAAGGTACTTACTTAAACACGGCCTACGTAGGCCCTCTTTCTACTTCTTTAGCCAAATTTAGAAGCGAACACGAACAACTCTATGTTGAAAACGGAGTCTATTACAAAATTAACTCCCATGCATTATTGGAAAAGACACACCACTCTATGGCGCGTTTTTTTGGTTTAAAGTCTGAAAGAATTTTTGCTGTTCCCAATTTCTCTATTGGTATTAGGCAGGCGCTTTCTTTTATACCCAAAAACCAAAAGGTACTTTTGATGGAAGAGGAATATCCTTCCCTTGCTGCTGCATTTGAAGAAAGAGATTTTGTGATTCATAAGATTTCAATGGAATCAGAAATTGAAATTGCTATCGAAAAAAGATTGGCCAAAAACGACATTGACATCCTGGCGTTGAGTATAGTCCAATACAATACGGGACTTTTAATTGACATTGATTTTTTAATACAACTCAAACGAAAGCACCCCAATTTGATTATTATAGGAGATGGAACCCAATTTTTGGGAGCTCATTCGTTTCATTTTGATCGTAGTCCTTTTGATGTGGTCGTGGGTTCTGGATACAAATGGCTGTTGGCAGGTTTTGGAAATGGTGTGATGATGGTTTCAGAGACTTTTTTGAATCATTTTCAATTAAAGCCCCAAGTCATATTCGAAAGGATTTTCATAGGACATTTTAGTATTTTGGCTTTGGCGAGTCTTCATTTTGCAATTCAGTCTCTCGAAGAGCAAGGATTTGAGCAATTAATGCAAAAAAAAGAAGCATTAGCGGAACAAGCAAAACATAAACTTGGTGAAGGTAAATGGATTGGTCCATGGGTGTTAAAACGAAAGCAACACAGTAGTATTTTTGTTTTGGAGGGAGCAGTGGGTTTGTATGAACATTTGATCCAAAACAATATTAATTGTGCCCAACGTGGTAAAGGTGTTCGCGTTTCATTCCATTACTACAATACAGAAATGGATCTCGATCATTTGATGGAAGTTTTGGAACAATTCTCTTAAATTGCTACGGCACCTCGGATGAGTGGGTGTGGATCGTAGTTGAGTAATTCAAAATCTTCATAAGAGAAATCAAAAAGAGAAGTCACCTTAGGATTTAATTTCATTGTAGGAAGCGGTTTGGGAGTTCGAGACAATTGTTCTTTTACTTGGTCCTCGTGATTGGAGTAGATATGTACATCTCCAAAGGTATGTACAAAGTCTCCAGCTTCATAGCCACAAACTTGGGCCATCATTAGAGTTAGTAGGGCGTAGGAAGCTATATTAAAAGGAACACCTAGAAAAACATCTGCACTTCGTTGATACAGTTGACAGGAAAGTTTGTTGTTTGCAACATAAAATTGAAAAAAAGCATGACAAGGGGGGAGTGCCGCTTTTTGGTTAGCGACATTTTCAGCAAAGGAAACTTTGGTATCTGGTAGAACACTTGGATTCCAAGCCGAAACGAGCATTCTTCTAGAGTCGGGATTGGTTTTTAGAGTTTCTACGACATGTTGAATCTGATCCAATCCTTCACTATTCCAATTCCTCCATTGGTGACCGTACACGGGACCTAAGTTGCCATTTTCATCTGCCCATTCATTCCAAATACGCACCCCGTTTTCTTGTAAATAACCGATGTTTGTATCTCCTTTTAGGAACCAAAGTAGTTCATGGATAACAGATTTTACGTGAATTTTTTTTGTGGTCACAAGAGGAAAGCCTTCTGCGAGATCAAAGCGCATTTGATACCCAAAAATACTTTTGGTACCCGTACCAGTACGATCCGATTTTTCTATTCCTTTACTTTGAACGTGTTTGAGCAGATCTAAATATTGCTTCATGAAATGACTTTATTCAAAAATAGGTGCATTTCTTCTATATAAGAATCGAAATTCAAGAAGGTTATCAAAAAAAATTAACAATAAAAAAAATCAGCTTTTTCGTTTGGATAATTCGTCTCTAACCTTTGCTGCATTTTCGTAATTTTCTTGATTGACAAGTTTGGTCAACAAGCTTTTTAGTTTGGCCACAGACAATTTTTTAAGGTCTCCAATTTCTTCATTTTGATTACTTTGTTCTTTTACAAAGTTTTGAATCCAGTTGTCTTCAGACAATTTTTTTGATTCTCCAGAAACGGCTGCAGTAAACCCCGCTTTTTTAAGGATGGAGTCATACGTATAGATGGGTGCATTGTAGCGTAGGGCAAGCGCAATGGCATCTGAAGTTCGAGAGTCAATGATCTCTTCTATTTTGTCACGTTCGCAAATCAAACTGGCATAAAACACTCCATCAACCAATTTGTGAATGATGACTTGTTTTACATAGATTTCAAATCGTTCGCCAAAACTTTTAAACAGGTCGTGGGTCAAAGGACGAGATGGTTTTACCTCTTGTTCTAATGCAATTGCAATGGATTGTGCCTCAAAGCCTCCAATAATGATAGGTAGCTTACGATCTCCTTTTTCTTCACTTAAAATCAGTGCATAAGCCCCTGTTTGAGTTTCACTATAGGAAATTCCTCTTACCGACATTTGAATTAACTTCATCTTATTTAAATATGTTTTGTTTCATTGGAACGTATTTTTTCCTTTTTTATTGAGTGGAATAAATAGATAATTAATGATTAAATTTGCACTCAAATGTAATTTAAACGATGAAAACCATTCAATTTAGAGAAGCCATCGCTGAGGCCATGAGCGAAGAAATGAGAAGAGACCAAAGCATATATCTGATGGGAGAGGAGGTTGCCGAATACAATGGCGCTTACAAAGCTTCCAAAGGAATGCTAGATGAATTTGGAGAAAAACGCGTGATCGATACCCCAATATCTGAGGCTGGATTTTCAGGAATTGGTGTAGGATCTACGATGACGGGAAATCGCCCCATCATTGAGTATATGACCTTTAATTTTGCTTTGGTAGGCATCGATCAAATTATCAACAACGCAGCAAAAATCCGACAAATGTCGGGAGGACAGTTTCCTTGTCCTATCGTCTTTAGAGGTCCCACGGCTTCTGCTGGCCAGCTTGCAGCCACTCACTCACAAGCTTTCGAAAGTTGGTATGCCAACTGTCCTGGACTTAAAGTCATTGTTCCCTCCAATCCTTATGATGCCAAAGGACTATTAAAATCCGCTATTCGAGATGATGACCCAGTCATCTTTATGGAATCTGAACAAATGTATGGGGATAAAGGCGAAGTTCCCGAAGGAGAATATACCCTCCCAATAGGTGTGGCAGACATTAAACGTGCTGGAAAAGACATCACTTTGGTTTCTTTTGGGAAAATCCTTAAAGAAGCAATGAAAGCCGCAGAAGAATTGGCAAAAGAAGGAATCGAAGTCGAAGTGATTGATTTACGAACCATACGCCCGATGGATTATCAGGCTATTTTTGAATCAGTGAAAAAAACTAATCGTCTGGTTATTCTTGAGGAATCTTGGCCTTTTGGAAATATTTCAACAGAAATCACCTACCAAGTTCAAAGCCAGGTTTTTGATTACCTTGATGCACCTATAGAAAAAATTAATACCGCAGATACTCCAGCTCCTTATTCTCCAGTACTTTTGGCGGAATGGTTGCCTAATTATCAAGATGTGATCAAGGCGGTAAAAAAAGTCATGTACCATAAATAAATTGAATCAAAAAAACATCAGAATTTAAAGGTGACCTTGGCTTGTATTCACAAGTTTTAATCGTTTTGTATTCTAGATTGTTTTACTATTTTTACGCACACTTACAAACAACAAACAAACATGGAATTATTCATACAATTTTTACCCGCTTTTGGAGTCTTAGCATTAGTCTTTGTATTTTTCAAAAATAATTGGGTTTCAAAACAAGAGGTAGGAAATGAAAAAATGGCACGTATTGCAAAAAATATTGCAGACGGAGCGATGTCCTTTCTAAAGGCGGAATACAAAATACTATCGATTTTTGTCGCCGCAGTTGCGGTATTATTATTCTTTAAGGGTCAGGCAGAAACTGGTTCTAATGGGATGGTAGCCGTTTCCTTTATCGTAGGAGCCATTTGTTCTGCATTGGCTGGATTTATTGGAATGCGAGTAGCGACCAAAGCCAACGTCAGAACAACCAATGCCGCTAGAACTTCTTTAGGAAAGGCACTAGAAGTTGCTTTTGCAGGAGGAGCCGTAATGGGTTTGGGCGTTGTAGGACTTGGAGTTTTAGGACTTAGTGGTCTTTTTGCCATCTACAGTGGTCAAGGCTGGGAAATCACCGAAATATTGAATGTGCTTTCGGGATTCTCTTTAGGTGCTTCATCCATTGCTCTTTTTGCTCGTGTAGGAGGAGGAATTTATACTAAGGCTGCTGATGTAGGAGCCGATTTAGTAGGAAAAGTAGAGGCAGGAATTCCTGAGGACCACCCGTTAAATCCTGCTACAATTGCAGATAACGTTGGGGACAATGTTGGGGATGTAGCCGGAATGGGTGCAGACTTATTCGAATCTTATGTTGGATCTATCATCGGGACAATGGTCTTAGGGGCTTTAATTGTTACTCCAGACTTTGATGGTCTCGGAGCGGTATATCTTCCCCTTGCTTTAGCAGCGATAGGTATTGTGATGTCTATAATTGGAACCTTTTTTGTTCGAGTTAAAGAAGGAGGTTCTCCTCATGCTGCATTAAATCTTGGAGAGTTTGGCTCTGCAGGCTTGATGTTAGTAGCCTCCTATTTTTTGATCCATGCTTTTATTCCAGAAACCGTTGAAGGACTTCCTTCAGGAGCTTTAGGAGTTTTCTTTGCTACCATAGCAGGTTTAGTAGCAGGACTAGCAGTTGGAAAAGTTACAGAATACTATACAGGAACAGGGACCAAACCCGTAAACTCAATCGTAAAGCAATCTGAAACGGGCGCAGCAACAAATATCATTGCCGGTCTTGGAGTAGGAATGATGTCTACAGCTCTTCCGATTATCCTTATCGCAGCAGCGATTTTGGTTTCTCACCATTTTGCAGGTCTTTATGGTATTGCCATTGCCGCTGTTGGAATGTTAGCCAATACAGGAATTCAGTTAGCTGTCGATGCCTATGGACCCATATCTGACAATGCAGGAGGAATAGCAGAAATGGCAGAGTTGGATCCTGAAGTAAGAGAACGTACAGATAAATTAGACGCAGTAGGAAATACAACAGCTGCCATCGGAAAGGGATTTGCTATTGCCTCTGCAGCATTAACTGCTTTAGCTTTATTTGCAGCCTTTATGAAAACCGCTGGTGTTGCTGCAATTGATGTGTCTCAACCCAAGATTATGGCGGGACTACTTGTCGGAGGAATGTTGCCTTTTGTGTTTTCAGCCTTATCTATGAATGCTGTAGGAAGAGCTGCTATGGCGATGATTGAAGAGGTACGACGTCAGTTTAGAGACATACCTGCTCTTCGAGCTGCATTGGATGTTATGATCAAATACGATTCTGACATGTCCAAAGCTTCGGCTGCAGATCGTAAAATATTTGATGCCGCAGATGGTGTTGCAGAATACGACAAATGTGTTGCCATTTCTACAACGGCTTCAATTAAAGAAATGGTTTTACCTGGTGTTTTAGCAATTGTGGTTCCCGTAGCGGTTGGGTTTATAGGAGGTGCAGAAATGCTTGGAGGACTTCTCGCAGGAGTAACTACTTGTGGGGTATTGATGGCGATTTTCCAATCTAATGCTGGTGGTGCTTGGGACAATGCCAAAAAAATGATTGAAGAACAAGGAAAAAAAGGTACAGATGCGCACAAAGCCGCAGTTGTGGGAGATACCGTAGGAGATCCCTTTAAAGACACTTCTGGCCCTTCGTTAAATATTCTACTGAAACTTATGTCCGTAGTAGCATTGGTTATTGCACCAAGTATTGCTATGAATAATGATGCGGTAGCTGCTTATGTTGACGCTAAAGTAGAAACCAACCTTGTGGAAGTAGTAGTTACGGAAGACAAATCAGATGAAAAAAACTACACCGTAAACGTTACTTCACAAGACGATCAGGAAATGGTTGTTGAAGTTACGATTAACGAAAATCAGTCTTCAACCGGAGTCAGTTCTAAAGAATAGATTTTAAAGCAAAATAAAAAAGAGGCTCAAAAGAGCCTCTTTTTTTTGCTTTTATTTCACGCGAATTCTTTACGAAAGTGGTTAGCAGACTTTAAATTAGTTCCTTTATATCTTAATGAGGTTTAGATTCTAAAGAGCTTGGTCAATTTTCGATATAATGATGTTGAGGTCTTCTTGATTTTCTACAAAATCAAGATTGTCCACGTCGATTATGACCATTTTCCCCTTGTCATAAGTAGAGGACCAAGCTTCATAACGTTCGTTTAGGCGACTGAGGTAGTCAATACTGATCGAATTCTCATATTCTCGACCACGCTTGTGGATTTTGTTGACCAAATTGGGAATGCTACTGCGTAGGTAAATCAATAAATCTGGGCCTTGGATTAGCGATTCCATCAATTCAAAAAGTTCCTGATAATTTTTAAAATCTCTTTGGTTCATGAGCCCCATCGCCTTGAGGTTGGGTGCAAAAATATGGGCATCCTCGTAGATGGTTCGATCTTGAATTGTAGTCTTTTTTCCATTCTTAATCTTGAGCAATTGCTGAAAACGACTTTTTAAAAAGTAAATCTGTAAATTAAAAGACCAGCGCTCCATGTGATTATAAAAATCATCGAGATAGGGATTGTCAATCACGTCTTCAAAATGGGCCTCCCATTTATAGTGTTTGGCTAAAAGTTCAGTAAGGCTGGTTTTACCTGCCCCAATATTCCCGGCAATGGCGATATGCATAATACTTTATAGTTTGTTTATGGTATTGCAAAGTAGTTTCTTTTTTTAAACAATAAAAGGGGTGGGAGATAAAAAGTAAGGCTTGGCTTATATCTGATACTTAAAATCAATTAACCAAAAATTTGCAAATTCAAAAAAAGCTGTACATTTGTACAAATAACGAGGAAGGATTTGACTGATTGCAAACCTCGAAAAAAAAATGCTAAAGCAGTGTTGCTTTTCAAAACGCACCGTTTGAATCCTTCCACAAAAGCAACAAATAAATGTCATATTTTTTTACCTCAGAATCTGTAAGTGAAGGACATCCAGATAAAATTGCAGATCAAATTAGTGATGCATTGTTGGATCACTTTTTAGCTTTCGATCCCGAAAGTAAAGTGGCCTGTGAAACCCTTGTAACCACGGGGCAGGTAATTTTAGCTGGAGAAGTCAAAAGTGCTACTTACTTAGATGTCCAGTCTATTGCCAGAGAAACAATTAATAACATTGGATACACCCAAGGAGCGTATCAATTTAGTGGAGACTCTTGTGGTGTCATTTCTTTAATTCATGAACAGTCACAAGATATAAATCGTGGTGTGGACCGTGAAGAAAAAGAAGCACAAGGAGCAGGAGACCAAGGTATTATGTTTGGTTATGCTTCTAATGAAACGGAATCATTGATTCCCCTAGCGCTTGATATTTCGCATAAAATCTTAATTGAGTTGGCAGCCCTCAGACGCGAAAATAAAGAGATTACTTATTTACGTCCCGATTCTAAATCGCAAGTAACCATTGAATACGACAACAATAACAAACCTTTGCGTATAGATACGATTGTAGTTTCAACTCAACACGATGATTTTAACGCAGATGAAAAGGCGATGCTAGAAAAAATAAAATCGGATGTGATTCACGTTTTAATTCCTCGCGTAATAGCCAAATTACAACCTGATATTCAAAAACTTTTTGGTGCAGATATTACCTATCATGTCAATCCAACGGGAAAGTTTGTCATTGGAGGTCCACACGGCGATACAGGTTTGACAGGACGAAAGATTATTGTAGACACCTATGGAGGGAAAGGAGGTCATGGAGGAGGTGCTTTTAGCGGAAAAGACCCGAGTAAAGTAGATCGTAGTGCGGCATATGCGGCACGCCATATGGCCAAAAATTTAGTTGCTGCAGGAGTAGCAGATGAAATTTTGGTACAACTTAGCTATGCCATCGGAGTAGTAGAACCAACTTCAATTAATGTTAACACTTTCGGTACTTCCAAGGTAGATTTAAGCGACGCAGAAATCGCAACCAAAGCCGCAACCTTATTTGATATGCGTCCATATGCTATAGAACAAAGACTGAAGTTGAGAAATCCAATGTATTTGGAAACAGCTTCCTACGGACATATGGGGCGCCAGCCTCTAACTGTTACCAAAACGTTTGAGTCCCCGTACAACGGAAAAGTATCGAAGGAAGTAGAGCTTTTCACCTGGGAAAAATTAGATTATATCGAATCCATCAAAAAAGAATTTCAAAAATGAGTACACATATAGCCACACAAGCATTGCATGCAGGTCATGATGCTAAAAATACGCAAGGTTCCCAAGCGGTTCCTATTTATCAAACCACATCTTATGTGTTTAAAGACTCGGATCATGCAGCGAATTTATTTTCTCTCGCTGAACCTGGGTACATTTATACACGTTTAAACAATCCAACCAATGATGTTTTGGAGCAACGTCTAGCTGCTCTTGAAAGAGGTGTCGCTGCCGTAGCTACGGCATCGGGAACTGCCGCCATAGCCACTACGCTTATGGTGATCCTTAAAACAGGAGATCATATCGTAGCTTCAAATAGTTTGTACGGAGGAACGTATAACCTGTTGGCAAATACTTTACCGCGTTTTGGTATCACCACTACTTTTGTAGATCCTGATGATCCGATCGAATTTTCTAAAGCGGTCAAATCTAACACACGTGTTTTCTTTGCAGAATCTTTGGGAAATCCCAAATTAGATGTCCTTGATCTTAAAGCCATCTCTGAAGCTGCTCAAAAAGCAAAAGTTCCTTTTATTGTAGACAACACAGTAGCCTCACCAGCCTTGTTAAACCCTATTGAGTATGGGGCCAACATAGTGATTCATTCCTTAACAAAATACCTCACAGGTAATGGAACTTCTTTAGGGGGGGTGATCATAGACGCAGGTACTTTTGATTGGAGCAATGGAAATTTTCCAGAATTTACATCGCCCAATCCTAGTTATCATGGATTGAATTATCATGAAGCACTGGGAAATATTGCTTTTATTGCCAAAGTACGGATTGAAGGTTTACGTGACTTGGGAAGTGCCCCTAGTCCGTTTAACAGTTTCCAAACCATTCAAGGAATAGAAACCCTGGATATCCGAATGAAAAAACATTCTGAAAATGCTTTGAAGTTAGCTGCCTGGCTATCCACACGAGAAGAAGTAGCCTGGGTGAATTACCCTGGCTTAAAAAGCTCAAAGTACAATACTTTGGCACAACAATACCTTCCTAAGGGGCAAAGTGGTATTGTAACCTTTGGTCTGAAAAAGGGCTATGAAGCAGGAAAAAAGGTAGCCGATCATACCCAATTGTTTTCGCTTTTGGCGAATATTGGAGATACCAAATCCTTGATTATTCACCCTGCAAGTACCACCCATCAACAGTTGGATGAGGAAGCTCAAAAAACCACAGGTGTGACCCAAGATTTAATTCGACTCTCCGTCGGTTTAGAAGACATCAATGATTTAATTGCTGATTTAGAATCCGCTTTTTCGCAGATATAAAACCTATGGCAGGGATCCAAACGATTTCCATACCTGATTTTAAAACCCACTCAGGCGCTGTTTACCCTTCTATCGATTTGCATTTTCAGCAATTTGGTTGTGAGATTGGTACAGCCCCTGTAGTGTTGGTCAACCATTCCCTTACTGGAGATGCACGCCTGACAGGAGATGGAGGCTGGTGGAACGAAATTATCGGTCATGGCCGAACAATCGATACCCAACGATATACCATAATGGGATTTAATATTCCTGGAAATGGCGTATTGGGTCAAACTTTTTCAATCCCAGAAGATTTTCACGCGGGCGATATTGCTTCTCTTTATCTGTTGGGTTTAAAGGCCTTAAATATTGAAAAGCTTCACGCCCTTATTGGAGGTTCTATTGGAGGCGGAATAGCCTGGGAAATGGCCGCACTGGCTCCCCAAATAACCAAATATTTAGTCCCTATAGCTGCCGATTGGAAAGCCAATGATTGGATCATCGCCAATACATTTTTACAAAAACGCATTTTACAAAACTCGAAGCAACCCCTAGAAGATGCCCGTATCCATGCTATGTTGACCTACAGAACTCCACAGTCTTTTGAATTTCGTTTCGGAAGAACCAAAAATGAAGAACTTGGGATATATAACATAGAAAGTTGGTTAATGTATCATGGGGATAAACTCGCAAAACGTTTTCAGTTGGATGCCTACGTGATGATGAACCACCTTTTGGCTTCGATCAATATCGAAAGACATGGACAAACTGTCCAAGAAATTATTAAGCGTATTACAGCTGAAATCCATTTGATTGCTATTGATAGTGACTTGTTTTTTACTCCGGCAGAAGATCGAAAAACGATGGATTTCACTAAAAAATTTAAAAAAGATATTTTTTATCACGAATTGAGTTCCCTTCACGGACACGATGCCTTTTTGATCGAAAATGAGGACATGATTCGAATTTTATCTCCAATTTTTTAACCCTAAAAAACCGTTACCTGATGAATGTTTCACTAGAACGAATTAATGAAGATTACCTCTTTGAAGTAACCAACGCCAATGGAATGCGAGTTCGATTGGATAACAACTCAAAAACCACAGGAGAAGTGCAGGGAGTAAGCCCAATGGAGCTCCTTTTGATGGGTGTAGCAGGTTGCAGTAGTATTGATATTGTTGCAATTTTAAACAAGCAAAAAATTAATCCCAAGGTGCTAAAAATGGAAGTGCATGGACACCGTCATAAAAATGAAGTGCCCTCATTATTTTATCAAATAGATATTGACATCTATTTGGAAGGAGATTTTTCTCCAGAAAAAGCAAAACGTGCGGCTCAGTTGTCTTTTGACAAATATTGTTCTGTTTCCAAAACCCTTGAGCATACCGCAAAAATTAATCATAACGTAATTTTAAATGGCAAAAAAGTATGAGTTTTCAATTTGAAACCAAGGCCATACGAACGCAAACTGAGCGTTCTCAGTTTTTAGAGCATTCTACGCCTTTACACCTTACCTCTAGTTTTGTCTTTGAGGATGCTGAAGAAATGCGAGCCTCTTTTGCGGAAGAAAAAGAGCGCAATATCTACAGTCGATTTTCCAACCCAAATACATCAGAATTTATTCAGAAAGTATGTCAAATGGAAGGGGCTGAAGAGGGTGTTGCTTTCGCAAGTGGTATGGGAGCGGTATTCGGTACTTTTGCCACTTTTTTAAACACAGGAGATCATATCATTTCTGCACGTGCCGTGTTTGGTTCTACGCACAGTTTGTTTACTAAATATTTTCCCAAATGGGGCATTCAAACTTCCTATTTTGACGTAAATCAGTTAGATACGGTCGAAGATTTGATTCAAAAAAACACCCAGTGTATTTATGTGGAATCTCCAACCAATCCGGGTGTGGATATTTTGGATTTGGAGGTTTTGGGTACAATTGCCAAAAAGCATAAGCTCCTTTTTATTGTTGACAACTGCTTTGCGACCCCCTACCTGCAAAATCCAATTCAATTTGGCGCTGATCTTGTAATTCATTCTGCGACCAAACTCATGGACGGTCAGGGAAGAGTATTAGGTGGGATCACTGTTGGTAAGAAAGAATTGATCCGGGAGTTGTATCTTTTTGCACGAAATACAGGAGCTTCCCTATCTCCGTTCAATGCTTGGGTACTGTCTAAAAGTTTAGAAACTCTTTCGGTTCGTATGGATCGGCATTGTAAGAATGCGTTAATACTAGCTCAAAAACTAGAGCAATTGGAAGAAATTAACTGGGTGAAATATCCTTTTTTACCCTCCCATCCCCAAAATAAATTGGCCCAAAAACAGATGAAACAAGGGGGGACAATTATCTCTTTTGAGCTTAAAGGTGGGGTAGAAGCTGGTCGAAAATTCATCAATCAAATCCGAATGTGTTCGCTATCTGCCAATTTAGGCGATTCCAGAACGATTGTCACTCACCCTGCCTCAACGACTCACAGCAAGTTGTCAGCTGCAGATCAGCTAGCGGTAGGAATTACAGGCGGTATGATTCGTTTGTCTGTAGGCTTAGAACATCCGGAGGACATTTGGAAAGATTTAAATCAAGCGATAACACATTGATATGAGTATTCAAAAGGATTTAGAAAAGCGCTTGTTGGTTTTGGACGGAGCTATGGGCACCATGATTCAAAACCACCAATTAGAAGAGGCTGATTTCAGAGCCAAGCGCTTTGAAAGTCATCCATGTTCACTCAAGGGAAATAATGATTTATTGTCCATTACCCAGCCCGAAATTATAAAAGGCATTCATCGTGCCTATTTGGAAGCGGGAGCAGATCTTGTAGAAACCAATACCTTTTCCTCTACTTCTATTGGGATGGCTGACTATCAGATGGAAGATTTGGCCTATGAGCTCAATTATGAAAGTGCAAAGATTGCCAAAGAAGTGACCCAAGAATACATATCAAAAACTCCCCTACAAAAACGCTATGTTGCAGGATCCATTGGACCGACGAACAAAACTGCTAGCATGTCTCCCGATGTCAACGACCCAGGTTTTCGCGCCGTTACTTTTGATGAATTGGTGCATGCCTATCGGGAACAGGTGTTGGGTTTAATCGACGGAGGTGCGGACGTACTTTTGGTAGAAACCATTTTTGATACTCTTAATGCCAAAGCGGCTTTGTTTGCTATAGACTCTGTTAAAACAGAAAAACAGGTTGACATTCCCATCATGATCAGTGGAACCATAACCGATGCCAGTGGAAGAACACTTTCAGGACAAACTGTAGAGGCTTTTCGGATTTCATTGAGTCATCTTCCCATTTTGAGTATTGGGTTCAATTGCGCCTTAGGCGCAGATCAGTTACTTCCTTATGTAAAAAGACTTTCAAATCAAAGTGATGCTTATATTTCTGCCCATCCCAATGCAGGATTACCCAACGCCTTTGGAGAATACGATCAAACTCCTGAAGAAATGCAGGAGTTGATAGAGGAGTATTTAAAACAAAATGTGGTGAACATTATTGGGGGTTGTTGTGGTACAACACCAGATCACATCCGATTGATTGCAGAAATTGCTAAAAAATACAAACCCAGAAAACGTAAAGCTGAAGAAAATGCTTCATAAGAAACCTTTATTGCTATCTGGATTGGAACCTTTAGCAATCACTAAAGACACCAACTTTGTGAATATTGGGGAACGCACCAATGTCACGGGATCAAGAAAGTTTCTTCGATTGATTGAAAATCAGCAGTACGATCAAGCCTTGGATATTGCAAGGGAACAAGTACTGGGGGGCGCTCAGATCATAGACATCAATATGGACGAAGGGATGATTGATGGAGTAGCTGCCATGACCACCTTTTTAAATCTTATCGCTGCAGAACCAGATATCGCTCGTGTTCCAGTAATGATCGACAGTTCGAAATGGGAGATCATCCAAGCGGGACTGAAAGTTGTTCAAGGAAAATGCGTGGTGAATTCCATCAGTTTAAAAGAGGGAGAAGAAAATTTTATCCAACAAGCCCAAACCTTAAAAAAATACGGAGCTGCAGTTATCGTTATGGCATTTGATGAAGACGGTCAAGCGGATACACTGGAACGTCGAATTCAGATTTGTGAACGTTCCTATAAGGTTTTGGTGGAAAAGGTTCACTTTCCACCCGAGGACATCATCTTTGATCCCAATATTTTTCCTGTGGCAACGGGAATGGAAGAACACCGAAAAAATGCCTTAGACTTTTTTAAAGCCACAAAGTGGATCCGTGAAAATTTACCTCATGCTAGCGTGAGTGGTGGTGTTAGCAATGTTTCTTTTTCCTTTCGTGGGAACAATACGGTTCGAGAAGCCATGCATGCTTCTTTTCTTTATCACGCTATCCAACACGGAATGAATATGGGGATTGTAAACCCTACTCTGTTGGAAGTTTACGATGAGGTACCCAAAGAATTGATGGAATATGTAGAGGACGTTTTATTGGATCGCCGAGAAGATGCAACTGAACGCCTCTTGGAATATGCGGAAACTCTTGTCAATGCATCCAAAGGAGTGAAAAAAGTGGATGATGCCTGGCGCAATGAGGATTTAAAATCTCGAATTACCCACTCCTTAATCAAAGGGATTGACGCCTATATTGAAGAAGATACAGAAGAGGCTAGGCTCTTGGCAGAAAAGCCCATTCATGTTATCGAAGGACCTTTAATGGATGGGATGAATGTAGTAGGTGACCTTTTTGGAGAAGGTAAAATGTTTCTTCCTCAAGTTGTAAAATCTGCCCGGGTGATGAAAAAGGCTGTAGCCTACTTACAACCCTTTATTGAGGCAGAAAAAACAGATAGCACCCAATATGCTGGAAAAATTTTGATGGCTACAGTCAAAGGTGATGTACACGATATTGGAAAGAATATTGTGAGTGTAGTCTTGGCCTGCAACAATTATGAAATTGTGGATTTAGGGGTCATGGTACCCCCAGAAATCATTATCCAACGGGCACTGGAAGAACAGGTAGATGTCATCGGACTTTCAGGATTGATAACCCCGTCATTGGATGAAATGGTGTATTTAACAAAAGAATTGGATCGTCAAAAGATTCAAATACCTGTACTGATTGGAGGCGCAACGACTTCCAAAGCTCATACTGCAGTAAAAATAGCTCCACATTCTAAAGCCCCAGTCATTCATGTGAACGATGCTTCACGGGCGGTGGGTGTGGTAAGCAATCTCTTACAAGAGGATAAAAAGGAAGCTTATACCTTAAAAATCCGTGAAGAATATGAAGTTTTTAAGATCAAGTTTTTAGAGCGTACCTCGGCCAAGTCGTATGTGAGTCTGGAAGAAGCCCAAAAAAATGTGTTTTCTATCGATTGGAATTCCTTTGATGCAAAAGAGCCTAACCAATTGGGAATGCATTCAATTGAAAACCAGTCCTTAGCGGAATTAGTACCTTATATCGATTGGAGTCCTTTTTTCCGTTCTTGGGATTTGCATGGGAAATATCCTGAAATTTTGAAAGACGAAGTTGTAGGCGAACAAGCGCAATCCCTATTCCAAGATGCACAACAGATGCTAGATCAAATTGTTAACGAAGAGTGGTTGACTGCTAAGGCTCGTTTTGGAATTTTCCCTGCCAATGCCGTTGGAGACGATATTGAAATTTATAAAACAGAAGCTCGATCTGAGGTAAGTGCCTGTTGGCTTACCCTTCGCCAACAACTAAAAAAACGCAGTGGACATCCCAACCATGCCCTAGCTGATTTTGTTGCACCCAAAGCAAGTGGAAAAAAAGATTATGTGGGCGCCTTTTGTGTAACTTCCGGTTTTGGCACTGATGAAAAGGCAAAGGCCTTTGAGGCAGAAAATGACGATTATAGCTCAATTATGATCAAGGCACTTGCAGATCGGTTGGCGGAGGCATTTGCTGAATATTTACACGAAAGAGTACGCACTCATTATTGGGGGTATGCGGCTGAAGAAGTTTTTTCTAAAGAAGAACTTATTGGCGAGCAGTATAAGGGTATTCGCCCCGCTCCGGGATATCCAGCCTGTCCAGATCATTTAGAGAAAAAAACCCTTTGGAAACTTTTAGATGTAGAAGAAACTATTGGTGTAAAGCTCACGGAAAGTCTGGCTATGTGGCCCGCTTCTTCAGTTTCGGGCTATTATTTTGCCCATCCTGAAGCACATTATTTTGGTTTAGGAAAAATCAAACTCGACCAACTGATTTCTTATAGTGACCGTAGGGGGATTACTCTAGATGAAGCAAGAAAATGGTTGAACCCAAATCTTGCTGAATAATCAAACTAAATTAAAAACTAAATGAAAATTACCGAACATATAGCAAAAGCGAAAAAGCAGACGCAGTTTACCTTTGAAATTTTACCTCCCCTCAAGGGACAGAATATCAACTCACTTTTTGAAGCCATTGATCTACTCATGGATTTCAATCCGCCTTTTATCGATGTGACTTATCATCGGGAAGAGCACGTTTACAAAGAGGTAGGTAAAGGTTTGCTCGAAAAAAAAATCATTCGAAAACGCCCGGGAACGGTTGGAATTTGTGCCGCCATACAGAGTAAATACAACGTCGATGCTGTACCTCATATCCTTTGTGGGGGGTTTAGCAAAGAAGACACAGAAAACTTCCTTATTGACTTGGACTTTTTAGGGATTGACAATCTAGTAGCACTTCGTGGCGATGCGGTAAAAACAGAAACCTATTTTACCCCTACAGAAGATGGACATCGTTATGCTAACGAATTAGTAGAACAAATTACGGCACTAAATCAAGGTGTTTATTTGGATGAAGAATTGTTGAATTCTCACGCCACAGATTTTTGTATAGGAGTGTCTGGCTATCCCGAGAAACACATGGAAGCACCAAGCCTGGCGAGTGATCTTCATTTTTTGAAGAAGAAAATAAAAGCCGGTGCGGATTATGTAGTGACTCAGATGTTTTTTGACAATCAAAAGTTTTTTGAATTTGTAGATCTCGCTCGTGCTGAAGGGATTGATGTACCGATCATTCCAGGACTCAAACCCCTTTCAACCCTCAAACAATTGAATATGATTCCCCACCGTTTTCATGTAGATCTGCCAGAGACCTTGATCAAAGAAGTGATTCGATGTAAAGACAATACCGCCGTTCGTCAGGTAGGTGTAGAATGGTGTATCGAACAAAGCAAAGAACTCAAAGCTGCAGGTGTTCCTTTTTTACACTATTATTCTATGGGAAAAGCAGATAATATTAAAGCGATAGCAGCACAGGTTTTCTAACTCGTCAAACTCTTAAATAGCTGCTCCAAACTTTCATTTTTAAGCTGCATTTTTAGAATTTTTAAACCACTATCGTTCGCAAAATCAAACACAGCTGGGCGTAGGTCTTGATTTCCCTCGATGTGGATTTCGTAATCAAATTCATGAGTGTTTTTTACTTTTTGTACCTTAGGAATCCGAGCAAGTGCCTCAGTTTCTACCCTGTAATCAAAGCTCACTTCGATGATTTGCTTTTGGTCTTTTCTCAGATCGTTTAAAACTTTATTCAATACAATTTCTCCTTTATGAATAATCAATACCCGATCACAAAGCGCATCCACTTCCTGAAGGATGTGGGTGGAGAGCAACACTGTTTTATCTTTTCCCAAATTGCGAATGAGTTTGCGGATTTCTACCAGCTGATTGGGATCCAACCCTGTAGTGGGTTCGTCTAAGATGATCAATTTGGGATCATGAAGAAGTGCAGCAGCTAAACCTACACGTTGTTTATATCCTTTAGAAAGGGTTTGAATTTTCTTTGTTTGGTGCTTCAAAAGACCTGTTTGTTCCATAAGTGGGACAATGGGAGGATTTTTTAAACGATATAAATCTGCAACATAACGCAGGTATTCTTTGACATACATTTCGGGATAGAGGGGGTTGTTTTCGGTCAAATACCCTACTTGTTTTTGTATGGCTCGCAAGTCGGTTTTTAAATCTTTATCAAAGAAGGCAACTTTGCCTTCCCATTGGGTGTAGTAGCCCGTAAGGATTTTCATTAAAGTTGATTTTCCTGCACCATTAGGTCCTAAAAGACCCACGACCTCCCCTTTTTTTAAGGTCAAAGAAACCCCTCTAAGGGCATGAACCTCCCCAAAGCTTTTGGCCACGTTTTCTAAGACAAGACTCATCGTGTTTTTGGTTAAAGATACGCCTTTCTCTTCAGTTCTTTTTGGGACGTGCCCTTCGGCTTTCTAGAACGACAGTGGTTAAAATCAAGACGCCCCCAAGAATGCTTTTTAGGTCGGGAATTTCAGATAAAAACAATGCGCCAAGTAGTACCCCGAACAATGGCTGAATACTGCTCATGATACTCGCGGTACTGATGCTGAAATGAGCAAAGCTACTCAGGAAAAGAGTATGCCCTAAAGCGGTTGTAATTGCACCGAGTAAAAGTAAATAAGGCCATTGGGAGCTCAGATCGGTATTGGGATAAATCCAAAGAACGGGTAGTAAAAGCACAACAATTACCCCAAGTTGATAAATCATTTGAATGGAACCATTACCCATCGCATTGTGTTTTTTTAGAATTAAATTTCTGAGGGAATACGCCAAGGCAGAAAATAAACCGATGAGTAGTCCTTGGGTAGCCGTGTTTTTTAAATCAAATTCGGGTACTAAAAAATAAATTCCAACCAAGATCAAAGTACCCAACAACAAATGTCTTTTTTGAAGTTGTACGGGCATAAAAAAAGGTTCCAAAAAAACTGTGATGATAGGGTAGGTAAACAGGGACAGCATCCCGATGGCAACATTACTCCATTGCAAAGCAAAGAAATAGGTGATCCAGTGCACCGCCATAAAAAAACCACTCCACCAGACCGCAACACCGTGTTTTTTCCAGTGGATTTGAAAACTGAATTTTTTATAGCGAGCATAAAGCACGAGTAGCACAATTGCAATCAAAGAACGAAACCAAATGGAAACTGGGGGAGGGAGAGCGATATAGCGTCCCAATACTCCTGAGGTACTGATAAACAGCATACCCAAATTGAGCAAAAGGGCATAGTATAGGTGTGGGTTTGTGGATTTTATGGGCTTCATCTAGAGAATAAAAAAACGGAAAAGCTGGATGGTCAGTAAACCCCAAAACGTACCTGTGGCCATGCTCAATACTGCAAGAATGATGGCATGTGGCATCCATTCTTTTTTGTAGGCGGCCGTTACCGCAGGGGCAGTGGCAATCCCTCCCACATTGGCCATACTGGCAATGGGAACCCACGCTACATTGACCTTTAGGACTTTGGCTATACCCAACATGAAAATAAAGTGACTCACCAGCCAAACTACTAAGAAACTCATAAAAGCTGGGTCAAATCGAATCAGACTGAATTTGAGCTTTAATCCCAAAACCGCCATTACGATCAGGATTAAAATACTTCCTAGTTTGAGAATAAAAACACGGTTCCAACTTTTGATAAAAAATCCCAAGGCTAAACCTATAAATGACAACACCACTATTTTACCTACAAAAGAGTCAATACTGACATGAACACAAAAAACAAGCCCCAAGATCAGAAGCAAACTCAAAACAGGAGCGGTTTTTTTCTGCTGACTTTCTTCTAAGTGTTCTGGAGGTGAGAGGGCATTGATTCTGAGGAGTCGGTTTAGGACATCACTTTTTTTAATGCTTTGAAACATTCCAATAGTCCAAAGATTGACCAAAATATTATCCAAAACCAATACCGTTAAAAAGAGCGCTTCGGAGCAAGCCACAACTTCTTTAAGCACCAATTGACTCGTGCTTCCTCCAATCCAGC
>Ga0222719_10000186_pt1 | contig 61701 bp, 69 predicted proteins | sample C33_34DmetaG_FD_165039 | JGI IMG/M metagenome (GOLD analysis project Ga0222719, IMG submission 165039) | Estuarine water microbial communities from San Francisco Bay, California, United States - C33_34D | ecosystem: Environmental > Aquatic > Marine > Unclassified | place: USA: California...
TTGTGATCGCAGCTGTTAATGTTGTTTTACCATGATCCACGTGGCCAATAGTGCCGACGTTGACATGGGGTTTGGTACGCTCAAATTTACCTTTAGCCATAATATATTCCTTAAAAAATTACTCTTTAAATAACGTTGTGGTGCCCATGGCGGGAATCGGACCCGCGACCTCTCCCTTACCAAGGGAGTGCTCTACCACTGAGCCACATGGGCGATTCCTTTAATTCTGGAGCGGGCGATGGGAATCGAACCCACGAGATCAGTTTGGAAAACTGAGGTTTTACCATTAAACTACGCCCGCTATACCCCTTCGAATACCCATATAAAATCTGTGTTACAGAATTAATGGTGGAGGGGGTAGGATTTGAACCTACGTACTCAGAGAGAACGGATTTACAGTCCGTCGCCTTTAACCACTCGGCCACCCCTCCCAACCGAACCCGAAATTATCCATTTAAATTGGCGAAATGTCAAACAAAAATAAGGGTTTATGTAACTTTTTTTATACCTCAACAACTTGGTATAAATAAAAAATACAATCTAAATTTAAAATGATGGTGCCGGATGTCGGAATCGAACTGACGACCTTCGCATTACAAGTGCGCTGCTCTACCATCTGAGCTAATCCGGCAATGAGAAAAGAACGATACTATACCAACTTTTTAATAAAAGTTGAATAAATAATTTACTAAATTTATTTAATGATTTTTAAATGAGATTTTTTGTTTAATTGAGACTTTGTTGTTAATGATAGAGAGGCGGCGTCCTCAATCACTTTATTTACACCAACACCTCTTTGAACCTCTTCATTGAATGATAATGTATCAAAAAAGAGGCCGTCTTGTGATTCTTTAGAAAAAATACCAGCTATCTCAGAGTAAAATATAATTAAAGATTCCTCAACCCCATTAAATCTCGCTGAAAATGAAATTGTTTCTTTACCCATATGCAGATTTTTTGTAGCGGATTGTGAGATATTAAAAGTAATTTCATTGCTTTGTGTTAACTGTTGCGGAATAGTGGATCGTTTAATTGAGTTAACAATAATAAATGGTGTCTGATCATAATCGACGCACCATTCGTAAATAGCTTTTATCAGATATGGCTTTTTTAAATCCATCAAACTAATTTATTATGATCTCATTGCCTTTTCAGCAGGAGTTAATGCTTCATCAAACAAAGGGCGAGTAAATAATGAATCTGCATATTTCATAAGAGGCTTAGCACTCACTGGCAATTTAATTCCATAATGATCTAAACGCCATAGAAGAGGAGCCATAGCAACATCTAACATGGAATACTCATCATACAAAAGATACGGTTGTTTATTCAAAATTGGTACCAATTGAAGCAATCCTTCAGTAATAATTTTTTTAGCCTTTGTTTTTTTTGTATCATCACCGGACTCTAAATCAATCATATGAATAAAAAGTTGACTTTCAAAGTCTTTTAAAAACAATCTTGCACGAGCTCTCATAATTGGATCAGGTGGCATGAGCTGTGGATGCGGGAATCTCTCATCAATATATTCATTAATGATATTCGGATCAGTTAAAACTAAATTTCTTTCAATTAAAACTGGTGTATCCACGTAAGGACTTAAGGTTGTTAATTCATCTGGCTTATTATCAAGGTCAACATCGATAACCTCAAAATCCATCCCTTTTTCAAACAACACAATTCTACATCTGTGACTTAATGGATCTGTCGAGTGCGAGTATAGCTTCATCATAATTATTTAATATCTTTCCAAAATTCTCTTTTTAAATTAATTACTAAAATCAAAAGAATTACCAAAAATCCTATGACAAAGTAACCTATTTTATGCCTTACCAATTTTGCTGGTTCAGCCATAAAAACCATATAATTTGTTGTATCCAAGACGAACTGATCATACTCTTGTTCGGATAATATGCCAGCTTTCAATAAGGATAAATGATTATCTTCATAGACCTGTGTACCCTGAAGCTCCCATAAAACGTGAGGCATTGCTGCATTTGGATAAACAAGATTATTCCACCCCAGCTCCCTAGAATCATCAATATAAAAAGTTCGTAGATAAGTATAAATCCAGTCTTTACCTCTTGAGCGTGCCGTAACTGTCAAATTTGGAGGATTAGCGCCGAACCACTTTTTTGCTTCAACACTATCCATGGAAATATTCATAAGTTCGCCTGATTTATCAGCGGTGAATAAAAGATTTTTTTTAATCTCATCCTCTGACAGTCCGATATCCTGAAGTCTGTTATAACGCATATAATTTGCGCTGTGACAGTTTAAACAGTAGTTAATAAAATTTCTTGCCCCCCGCTGTAATGAGTGTTGGTCATTTAAGTCAATTTTTGCATTATCTAAATGAAAAGATCCATCTGCAGCATAAGAATTGTTCCATATAAAAAAAGGAAATATAAATATTGCAAAAATAAGAGAGTTTTTTTTCATTATGATGTAACCCTTTTTGGCACTGGCTTGGTCTTATCTTTTTTACTGTAAAAGGGCATGAGAACAAAAAACGCAAAATAAACAATCGTAAATACTCGCGCCACAAAAGTTGCCAAATCAAGCCCGCCTAAAATTGGAATAAAGTTTGGAATTTGTCCCCAAATGTTTGAAGGCACAGTTCCCAAATAGCCTAAAATCAAAAAACTTAGAACAAAGGCAGCTAACCATTTTTTATACAAAGTGCCTTTATATCTAATCGATTTAACTTTACTTTTGTCTAACCATGGAACGATAAATAATATCAATACTGCTGCCCCCATGGCAGCAACTCCTGGAAACTGGCTATTAAAGATAGGAGGGACTGCTCTAAGAATAGAATAAAATGGAGTGAAATACCAAACAGGAGCAATGTGTGCTGGTGTCACTAATGGGTCTGCGGGAACAAAATTATTATGTTCCAAAAAGTAACCGCCAACTTCCGGCATGAAAAAAATGATTGCCGTAAATACTATAAGAAAAACTGTCAAGCCAATAAGGTCTTTAACAGTGTAATAGGGATGAAATGGGATTCCATCAAGGGGTATTCCGGTTTTCTTATCTTTAGTTTGCTTAATTTCAATCCCATCAGGATTATTTGAACCCACCGAATGAAGAGCTGCCAAATGAAGGAAGATCAGTCCCGCTAATGCCAAAGGAAGAGCAATAACATGAAATGCAAAAAAACGATTTAATGTAGCGTCGGATACGAGATAATCTCCTCTTACCCACTCGGCAAGATCAGGACCGATGAAAGGAACAGTTGCAAAGAGATTTACAATTACCTGCGCACCCCAGTAAGACATTTGGCCCCACGGTAAAAGATAGCCAAAAAAAGCTTCCGCCATCAATAATAAAAATATCAAAACTCCAAATATCCACAATAATTCTCGAGGTTGTTTGTAAGAGCCGTATATAATTGCTCTAAACATATGCATATAAATTACAACAAAGAATAATGATGCTCCGGTGGAATGCATGTATCTGATAACCCACCCAAAAGAGACATCTCTCATAATGTATTCTACAGAGGCAAATGCATGTAAAGCGTCTGGCTTATAATGCATTGTCAAGAAGATACCTGTTAAGATTTGAAGTGCAAAAAGTACGATGGCAAGAGCGCCAAAAAAATACAAAAAGTTAAAGTTTTTAGGAGCATAGTATTGGGTCAGATGGTTTTTAATGAATGATGAGACTGGGAGTCTCTCATCTACCCAAGTCATTAAATTATTTTTTCTTTCCATCACGCTTCATCCTTTTGATCTTCGCCAATTAAAATTGTTTTTTCATCAATATATTTATGGGGAGGGACTACTAAATTAGTTGGTGCGGGTGACCCTTTATAGACTCGACCTGCTAAATCAAACTTTGATCCATGGCATGGACAAAAGAATCCACCAGTCCAATTATCCCCCATATCTCCCTTTGGCTGAAGTTTTGCTGTTGGAGAACATCCTAAATGTGTACAAATTCCAACTACAACTAGCAGATCCGACTTGATTGATCTTGTGGGATTTTGGCAATATTTAGGTTGTTGTGAAGTCACCTTGAGTTGTGGGTCAGCTAAATTAGTTTCCATCTTCGAAAGACCCTTAACCATATCTTCAGTTCGATTAAGAATCCACACCGGCTGTCCTCGCCACTCCGTAGTCAACAGACTACCTTTTTCGATTTTACTGGTATCGACAGCAACAGATGCTCCAGCAGCCTTAGCTTTCTCACTTGGTTTCATACTTGTTATAAAAGGAATACCCGCGACACTTATACCTACAGCACCTGTAACAGCTGTAGCAGTCAACAAAAATTTTCTTCGGTCTTTGTCAAAACCATTATGTTTTTTGGACATTAATTTCCTCTTGAGAAACAACTTAGATTTGAAGAGATGACATTATACAAAAATTAGTCCATTAAAAACAAGGAAGAATTAACTTATCTTTATATTTTTTTAAAAAAGTTTGAAATATATAAACCAAACTCGAATAAAAAAATCATTGGGAGTCCCAATAAAATTTGTGAAAGAACATCTGGTGGAGTTAAAACAGCTCCTAAAATGAATGCAAAGACATAAATATATGGGCGCATTTTTTTGAGTTTTGTAATACTCATAATCTTTAAATGAGTAAGGAATAAAACAATAATTGGGATTTGAAAGGCGACAGTAAATGCAAAAATCAAATTAATTAAAAGCTCAAGATAGAAATTGATATCAATTTTTAGACTTAAACCTTCGGGAGCAAAATTGATAAAAAACAAAATAACCTGAGGGAAGACTATGTAAAAACAAAAACAAAATGCAACAAATACTAATAGCATGCTGATCATTAAGATTTTTTTTATAAATTTTTTTTCATCTTGATAAAGCCCTGGTTTGATAAAAAACCAAATTTCACCAATAAGATAAGGGGAAATTAGATAAAAGGTAGATAACATCGACAGCTTAAGAGGAACAACAAATGTAGATAAAAGTTGAGTGGCTATAACTTCGCCCTGAGTGTTTTCTAAGGAGGATTGTAATGGCTGTGAAAAAAAATTAAAAACAGGCTCATGAAAATAAAAAAAGATGGAAAAAACTAAAGCAAAAAAGGCTAATACCCTTATTAAAACTTTTTTTAAAATGAAAATATGATCAAGATAACTAAATTTATTTTTCATTTTTTGAAAAAATTTCTTTTTCGATTTTTTTTAACTTTTTGAAAGTTTCTTCTCGATAAATTTCTTCTTTAACATCAGAAAATAAGTTGTTGGTTTTTTTTAAAACTCGCCCCAACATTCTTCCAAATTCAGGTATTTTTTTTGGATTAACAAAAATAACAAAAACTATTATGCATAAAACAAACTCTGAAAAAGAAAAATCAAACATTAATTATTTTTTTTTATCAGATTGATCCGAGAGTCCATCTTTAAAATTTTTAATAGCAACACCTAAGTCCTTACCAATATTTTTTAATCGACCTGCGCCAAATATAATTAATACAACTACCAAGATTACCAATAACTCTTTTATTCCAGGCATATCAAGCTCCTTAAATTTTCTTCAAATGATTACCACCACCATAAACATGAAAGTGAATGTGAAAAACTTCTTGCCCACCTTTTTTTCCTGAATTGATCATTGTTCTAAATCCTTCCAGTCCTTGTTCTTTTGCTAAAACTGCGGCTAACTTTAACATTTCACCAAAAATATTAAAATCTATCTTTTCAACTTCTGCTGTAATGAGATTAATAATGTGAAGCTTTGGAACAATCAAAAAATGAATTTTATCTATTGGGTTTATGTCATTAAAAGCAATAAATTTGTCATTTTCATAAATGACAGTTGCTGGTATCTCTTTTTTAATAATTTTGCAAAAGATACATGAATCCATTATTTTTTCCTATTGGATTTTTCTTCTAAACCTGACACGCCTGATCTTTTTTTTAACTCGTCAACAATTTCTTCAATCGAGATATTATTTTCCGTTAAAAGAACCAGTAAATGAAATAAAACATCCGCACTCTCATAGATGGTTTGAGTTTTATTTTTGCTGGCCGATGCAATAATTAATTCAATTGCTTCCTCACCAAATTTTTTTTGTATTTCTTCTAATCCTTTAAAAAAAAGTTGGGCTGTATAAGACTGATTAGGGTCTCCATTTTTTTTAGATTGAATAATTTTTTGTAAATCAGTTAAATAATTCATTTTTTATTTTTATAGATCACTTTAGGGTCTTTTATAATATCTTCAATATCAATTATTGTATCGCCATTATCTGTCACTTGGTTATAAAAGCATGAATTTCTTCCGGTGTGACATGATATTTTGTTTTCAACTTTAACTTTAATTAAAAGAGTATCAAAATCACAGTCAGCCTGAACACTGTCAACAAAATGAACGTGTCCCGAATCTTCTCCTTTTAACCATAATTTGTTTCTTGATCTTGAAAAGAAATAGCACTGCTTAGTTTCAATTGTTTTTACCAATGCATCTGTATTCATCCAAGCCATCATTAAAATTTTATTGGTTAATGTATCTTGAATAATCACTGGCACTAAGCCTTGCTCATTCCATTTAATAAGCTTAATAATCTTCATTAGCGTACCTCAATAAAATTTTCTCTCATATGTTTTTTTGCCTCTTCAATCGTAAATTCTCCAAAGTGAAAGATACTTGCTGCTAAAACTGCATCTGCTTTTCCTTTCAAAATACCATTTACTAGATCATCTAAATTCCCAACTCCCCCCGAGGCAATAATTGGAACATCAACTTCTGATGAAATCGATGAGTTTAAGTCATTATCAAATCCTGATTTTGTACCATCGCGATCCATGCTTGTAATTAATAACTCTCCTGCTCCACGATTCACCATTTCTTTTGCCCATGATACTGCATTAATTCCTGTGGGATTTCTTCCACCGTGTGTAAATACCTCCCAATGATTATTCATTTTTTTTGCATCAATGGCGACCACAATACATTGCGAGCCAAATTTTTGTGATGCTTGAGATACTAAAGACGGATTATGGATTGCAGCCGTATTAATACTAACTTTATCAGCCCCCGCGTTTAAGAGGGTTCTAATATCATTTATCTCCCTCACCCCGCCACCCACAGTTAGAGGAATAAACACCTGCTCAGCAACTCTCTCAATAATATCAATGATCAGTCCTCTATTGTCTGAACTTGCTGTGATATCTAAAAAAGTGAGTTCATCAGCTCCTTGATCGTTATATTTTTTTGCAATTTCTACCGGATCACCTGCGTCAATGAGATCAATAAAATTAACACCTTTAACAACTCGGCCATCTGTCACATCCAAACAAGGAATGATTCTTTTTGCTAACACGTGATCATCCAGTTAATGTTTCTGCAAGTTGATTGGCTTTTTCAAAGTCTAAAGTGCCCTCATATATTGATCTACCAGCAATCACTCCCTTGATTCCCACATTGGCAACTGCACATAAATTTTCAATATCTTTAATATCTGATAAACCACCGCTTGCAATAATTGGTACATTTCCATTTTCCGCCAGCTTTACGGTCGCATCGATATTTATTCCTTGAAGCATGCCATCTCGACCAATATCGGTATATATAATCGAAGCAACACCATAATCTTCAAATTTTTTTGCCATTTCAAAAACACTATGTCCAGTTAACTTTGCCCAACCATTAATTGCCACTTCTCCATCTTTAGCATCAAGACCAACGATTACTTGTCCAGGAAAAGCAAAACAGGCTTCATGTAAAAAACCTGGGTTTGTTATTGCAGCGGTGCCAATAATCACAGAATCAATACCAATATTTATTAAGTTTTCAACAGCATCAAGGTTTCTAATGCCCCCACCAAGCTGAATTGGAATATCCCCCATCTCTTGGATTACTTCTTTAATGATTGATAAATTTTTTTGTTGCCCAGCAAATGCTCCATCTAAATCGACTAGATGAAGACGACGAGCGCCTTTTGATTTCCACAGTTTTGCCATCTCTGCCGGGTGTTCTGAAAAAATTGTAGCTTGATCCATTAAGCCTTGTTTAAGTCGAACACACTTCCCTTCTTTTAAATCAATTGCAGGAATAACTTGCATAGTTTAAATACTCCACCGTGTAAAATTTTTTAATAGTTGTAATCCAGCCAAAGAACTCTTCTCAGGATGGAATTGGACAGCAAAAATATTATCTTTGCTTATTGCACAACAAAATGGATGCTCATAAATTGTTTCAGCGGCAGATATACTTTGATCTTTTGGTTGAACAAAGTAGCTGTGAACAAAATAGAATCTTTCGTTATTATTTATGCCATTCCACATAAAGTGATTATTTTTACGATAAACCTCATTCCAACCCATATGAGGTACTTTATTAAAATGATTTTTTGTCTTAAATTTACGTACCTGTCCAGGAATGATCCCAAGACCTGAAACGCCTCCCTCCTCAGAAAAATCGTTTAACATCTGAAGTCCAATACAAATTCCCAAAAAAGGTTTATTTTTTGCTGCGTTAATAATTGTCTCAGTTAAATTTCTGTTTGCTAATTCTCGCACACAATCAGGCATAGCTCCTTGTCCAGGAAAGACTATTCTGTCAGCTGATTGGATTATCTTTTGATCAGAGGTAACACAAACTTTTAGGTTGGGAGAAACTTTTCTAAAAGCATTATAAACGGATCTTAGGTTGCCCATTCCATAATCGACAATGGCTATCATGAATGAACCTTATAATGCCCCTTTTGTTGATGGCAGTTGATCAGCTTGTCTCGTATCGATTGTCACAGCGGTTCTTAATGCTCTTGCAAAAGCTTTAAATATTGTCTCGATTTGATGATGAGCATTGTCACCTCGAATATTATCTATATGCAAGGTTATGAGGGCGTGATTAACAAACCCTTGAAAGAATTCGTAAATTAAATCAACATCGAATTCACCAACAATAGCTCTTTTGAAATCAGAATGAAGCACTAAACCAGGCCTGCCAGAAATATCAACCACTACTCTTGACATAGCCTCATCAAGAGGTGCATAGGCATAACCATATCGTGTAATACCTTTTTTATCGCCAATTGCTTGATTGAAAGCTTGACCGAGAGTAATCCCAATATCCTCAACAGTATGATGCGCGTCAATATGAAGGTCGCCTTTTGCATTCACGTGTAGATCAAACAATCCATGCCGTGCAATTTGGTCGAGCATATGGTCTAAGAAGCCAATACCTGAATTTAATTTACTGTCTCCAGAACCGTCCAAATTGAGTGAAACACTAATTTGTGTTTCTTTGGTATTTCTTTCAACAGTGGATTTTCTTTGCATAATTATTTCTACGAAATTTTATATGGAATTTTAACTTAATATGTGTCCGAATCCTACTGATCGATTAATTTTTTTAATTCACTTAATAATAAATCCATCTGTTCCGATGTTCCAATTGTGATTCTTAAATAAGATGAAATTATTTTAGGCTCTTTAAAAAACCTAACCAGTATCCCTGAATTTTTTAATGCAACATAAAGATCTTCGGCATTATTTTTACTGGGAGGTCTGGTAAAAATAAAATTTCCTCCTGATTGAAATACCTGAAAACCTAACTTTTGAAGGTTAGTTGAAAAATTTTCTCTAATTTCTATGATTTGATTACATCTCTTTTTAAAATATTTATCATCTTTAAAAGATGCTATTGAAGCTTTTTGAGCAATTCGATCAACTGGGTAGGAATTAAAACTATTTTTTACTCTTTTTAAACCATCGATTAATTCTGATGAGCCAACTGCATAGCCTACCCTCAGCCCTGCTAATGACCTTGATTTTGACATGGAGCGTGTTACCAAAATATTGGAAAAATTATTGATTAATGTGATGGCTGATTCAGTCCCAAAATCAACATATGCCTCATCAATAACTATTATTGATGATTCATTCAGTGCCACAAAATTTTCAATACACTTTAACGACATAGGGATGCTTGTTGGTGCATTTGGATTTGGAAAAATCACTGCAGAATTTGATTGATGATAGTCCGATAAATTAATTTCAAAGTTATCATCTAACGGTATCGTTTTATAATCAATATCAAATAATTTGGCATATACAGGATAAAAGCTATAAGTAATATTAGGGAAAAAAAGATTTTTTTTATTTTTAAATAAGCCATAAAAAATAAAAGCTAAAATCTCATCAGAGCCATTGCCAACAAAGACCTGATCTTTTGATAAATGATGATATTTAGCTATTTCTTCACATAATTCATTAGACTCAGGATCAGGATAAAGATTAATTTTATCGATACCAAAATTTGTAATCTCATCTATAACTAATTGTGAGGGTGGAAAAGGATTTTCATTGGTATTTAACTTTAATCGGATCTCTTTTTGAGGCTGCTCACCTGGAATATAAGGATCAAGTTTTGATACAAAGTGACTCCAAAACTTAGTCATCAATTTTCACTCTATAGTCAGCAGATCTGGCATGAGCAAAAAGGCCTTCCCCTTCAGCCATAATTGAAGCAATCTTACCAAGCCTCGAAGCTGCCTTTGATGATAAATTAATAATACTTGATCTTTTTTGAAAGTCATAAACTCCAAGTGGTGATGAAAATCTTGCTGTCCTTGATGTTGGAAGAACATGATTCGGACCCGCGCAATAATCTCCTACTGACTCACAAGTATTTATTCCCATAAAAATAGCGCCTGCATGTTTTATTTTTTGGATTAGATCATCTGGATCACTGACGGATAATTCTAGATGCTCTGGAGATATAAAGTTTGAAACTTCTGCGGCTTCATTTAAATTATTCACCTCGATAAATAAACCTCGATTTTCAAGGGACGTTTGTATTATTTTTTTTCTAGGCATGGTATCAATTAATTTTTCCATACTTTTAATAACTTTTTCAAATATAGATTTATCTGAGGAAATAAGAATCGATTGTGCAAGCTCATCATGCTCGGCTTGAGAAAATAAATCCATAGCCAGCCAATCAGGATTCGTCTGTCCATCAGTTATCACTAAGATTTCTGAAGGTCCAGCAATCATATCTATACCAACAGTTCCGAATACCATTCTTTTTGCTTCAGCGACATAAGCATTCCCAGGGCCAACAATTTTATCAACTTGAGGAATTGTCTCGGTACCAAAAGCAAGGGCAGCAATAGCTTGGGCTCCGCCAATAGTAAAAACCCGATCCACATTCGCTACATGAGCAGCTGCTAAAACCAAAGCGTTTCTTTCTCCATTTGGAGTTGGGACAACCATAATTATTTTTTTCACTCCTGCTACTTTTGCTGGAATGGCATTCATAAGAACTGAAGATGGATAAGCTGCTTTTCCTCCAGGAACATATAATCCAACTGTATCAATGGCTGTAATCTTTTGACCTAGCCTTGTTCCATCTTCTTCAACATAATCCCAAGAGCTTTGTACCTGATTTTGATGATAATCTCTAATTCTTTGAGCAGATTCATTCAGTGCAGCTTGAGAAGAACGATCTAATGATTCATATGCTTCTTTGAGACTTTCCTTGGTCAGCTCTAATTCTGATAAAGATTTAGACTCAAGATGATCAAATTTTTTTGTATAAGAAAGTAAAGCTGAATCACCATTATTTTTTATATCTTTAATGATCCTGTTTACAACAGCTTGAATTTCAGAATTATCATCTTCATTAAAAGCTAGTGAATGTTTTAACGATTTATAAAAATCATCATTTCCAAATTTTATAAGTTTTATATTCATTTAAACGTTTCTTTTTACCGAATCAATGATTGGTTGTAAATCTAAATATTTCAATTTCAGTGATGCTTTGTTGACAATTAGCTGCGAGGAAATATCAGAAATTTTTTCATAAGACACTAGGTTATTTGCTTCCAGCGTTTGTCCTGAGCTGACTAGATCAACAATTAAATCACTCATTTGAACTAAAGGGGAGAGCTCCATTGATCCATATAGTTTGATTAAATCAATATGAATCCCTTTTGTAGAAAAAAAATCTTTTGTTATTTTCGTATATTTAGTTGCAATTTTTAATCTTGTTTTTTGTTTCAAAGCTTCTTGATATTTAAAATTTTTAGGTCCCGCAACCATCATCTGACATTGAGCAATTCTCAAATCACATATCTGATAAATGTTTGCTGAGATAAACTCATCTAAAACATCTTTACCCGCTATTCCCAAATCGGCTCCACCACATTCAACATAAGTTGGAACATCTGAAGCTCTCACAATTAATAATCTTATTTTAGGATTATTTGTTTTAAGAATCAGCTTTCGAGATGAATCAGGATCTTCACTACAAACAATTCCCGCTGATGCCAAAAGTGGAAGTGTTTCTTTAAAAATTCTTCCTTTTGATAATGCAATAGTTATCATTACTGTATTCTCTCTACCTTTGCCCCAAGTTGATTTAATTTTTCCTCAATTCTCTCATAACCACGATCTAAGTGATATATACGCTCAATTATAGTCTCCCCTTTTGCAGCAAGACCTGCAATCACGAGAGATGCTGAGGCGCGAAGATCAGTAGCCATTACATTTGCACCTTCAAGATTCTTAACACCTTTTACAAAAGAAGTATTTCCTTTTACATCAATGTTAGCTCCCATTCTAACAAGCTCTTGAACATGCATAAAACGATTTTCAAAAATTGTTTCTGTTACTTCAGATGGTCCATCAGCTAAGGCATTTAAAGCCATAAATTGTGCTTGCATATCAGTCGGAAATAAAGGATAAACACCCGTTCTAATATTCACGGGTAAAATTTTATCACCACTTTTAATCACTTCTATTTGATCATCATTAATATGAACTAACGCTCCCGATTCTTTGATTTTTTCAATAATAGATTCCATTTTCGAGGGATTAACATTTTTTAGTTTTATTCTTCCCCCAGAAGCAGCAACTGCCGTCATATAAGTTCCTGCTTCAATACGATCAAACATTACTTTATAATTTGTCCCTAGAAGAGAGGATGTGCCATCAATCTGAATACTATCTGTACCTAAGCCTTTTATTTTCGCACCCATTTGAATTAACAAATGCCCTAGATCTTCGACTTCAGGTTCTCTTGCGGCATTTTCAATCAAAGTTCTTCCCTCAGCAAGGGTGGCTGCCATCATGATATTTTCTGTTCCAGTCACTGACACCTGATCCATAAAAATCTTCGCCCCTATCAATTTTTTGTTGGGTAAATGGGCTGTACTCGCCTCTATATAGCCGTTATGTATGTTAATTTTGGCACCCATTTTCTCAAGCGCTTTAATATGAAGATCAACTGGTCTTGCACCGATAGAGCATCCTCCTGGCAAAGATACATGAGCCTCACCAAATCTTGCCAACAACGGTCCAAGAACAAGTATCGACGCACGCATTGTTTTTACTAAGTCATAAGGTGCTTCTGTTTTGGTGACTTTATCAGCACATAGCATTAGCGAATCATTTGATTTATGAACATTTACACCCAGAAAATTTAACAAATAAATTGTAGTTTCAATATCTTTTAGAATAGGTACATTAAAAATATTTAATGGTTCAGATGTTAAAATTGAAGCGATAAGAATAGGCAACGCAGCATTCTTTGCTCCAGAAACAAATACTTCACCTTTGAGGGGATTGCCTCCAGTAATTTTAAGCTTATCCAACTTGATCCAATAATTTTTTTAATTCTCCCGATTCAAACATTTCCCGCATAATGTCAGCTCCACCAATAAATTCTCCGTTAACATAAAGTTGTGGAATAGTTGGCCAGTTCGAAAAAATTTTCACGCCTTCTCTTATTTCATTATCCTCAAGCACATTATTTGTCTCATAAGCTGCCCCAAGGTGATCAAGAATTTGGCATGCCATTCCTGAAAAACCACATTGAGGAAATTTCCGATCGCCTTTCATGAAAAGCAATACCTTATTTGTATCAATCATTTTTTTTATTTTTTCTTGTGCACTCATTTTTTTTCTCCTTTTATTTCGTTCCATTCAGAAAGATCATATAACTTTAAAGACAAGGCATGGATTTTTTCATTCATTAAATCGCCCAGTGCTTGATAGACTAATTGATGTCTTTTCACGCGATTTAAACTTTTAAAATCATCGCTGATAATTAATGCTTCAAAATGCGCTCCGTCATCCCCAAAAACCTCTAATTGATTGCAATTTATTCCACCGGCAATAATTTTTTTTATATCATCTTTGTGCATTTATTAGCCTCTCAGTTTATACCCTGTTTTCAATAACCTTATTGATAAGCCCGCCAGTATTATAAAAAATGTTAGAACAATTGCTACACTTAAATGAGGTGATATATCTGATTGACCAAAAAAACCATAGCGAAATCCATCAATCATGTAAAAAAAAGGGTTGATGTGAGATATCTTCTGCCAAAAAGGCGGTAGAGAATGAATGGAATAAAATACACCAGATAAAAATGATAACGGCATGATGACAAAGTTTTGAAAGGCTGCCATTTGATCAAATCGATCTGCCCATATCCCGGCTAATATACCAAAAGTTCCAAGCAGTCCGCCGCCTAAAAGTGCAAAAGAAATAACAAAACCAGGATACATTATCGGCAGATCAATATAAAAACTTGCTAGCACGTAGATAGTTAAGCCAACAAATAAACCTCGAACGATTGATGCAATCAAAAATGCTATAAAAAATTGTATATAAGTCAGAGGAGTCAGTAGAATAAAAACAATATTTCCCATCACCTTGGATTGAACCAGACTTGAGGAGCTGTTTGCAAAAGCATTCTGAAGAAGTGACATCATAATTAAACCTGGTATTAAAAATGCACTATATGGTACCCCAGCATAAACTTCCGTCCTACTATCAAGAACGTGTGAAAAAATCAATAAATATAATATGCCCGTGATTACTGGGGCAGCAACGGTTTGGAAAACAACCCTCCAAAATCGAAGAAGTTCTTTTTTAAGAAGCGTCCATGTTCCTTTCAGTTGTATTTTCCAATTAATCATTTTTTTGTCATTTGTAAAAAAACTTTTTCTAAATCCGGTTCAGTTGTTTGAATATCGAAAAACTTTATTTTATTTTTTTTTAATAAAACTATAATGTTATTTAACTCATCTAATTTTTCTAAAGTGATTGTTAATATCTCATTTTCAATAAAAACCTTAAAATTTTTCAGAATCTTCAAAACTTTTTGTTCATCTTTACTATCAATTTTGATATTCAAATTCTTTGATGAATTTTTTCGAATTAATTTTTTTGTATCATCCAAAGCAACTAATTTTCCTCGATTTACCATGGCAATTCTTTTACATAAATTTTCAGCCTCTTCAAGATAATGTGTCGTTAAAACTATGGTGTGCCCACTCTGATTTAAATCTTTCATAAAAGCCCAAAGACGTTGTCTTAATTCGACATCAACACCAGCTGTTGGCTCATCCAAAACAATTATTGGTGGCCGATGAGCTAGAGCCTGGGCTATAAGAGCTCTTCTTTTCATACCGCCAGATAGCTGTCTCATATTGGTAAAAGCTTTTTCAGTTAGATCTAGTCTTTCTAAAACTTCATCAATCCAATTATAGTTTTCTCGTCCTTTACCAAAATAACCTGCTTGAAATCTCAACATTTCTCTTACATTAAAAAACGGATCAAAAACAAGTTCTTGGGGAACAATGCCTAGCGAGTGACGCGCCTCTTGATAATTTTTTTCCACGTCAAAACCCATTGCCTTGATCGATCCTGAAGTTGATTTTACAATTCCAGCCAGCATGTTAATTAATGTTGATTTTCCAGCCCCATTTGGCCCCAGAAGTCCAAAGAATTCTCCCTGATAAATGGTTAAATTTATTCCATTAACCGCTTGGACAGATCCATAGGACTTTTTGATGTTCTTAAAAACAATTGCTTTTTCCATAGAATTTAAATTATTTAAGAAACTTTTGAACGCCGTATAGTGTAGCTAGATCAACGAGATTTTTTGGGACTTTTACTAAATTAACTTTTTGATTTGCAAGCTTAGCTTTTCTTTTTATTTCAAAAATAAAACTTAAGAGTGATGTATCAATATTTTGAATTTGTGAAAGATCTAATGTAATCGACTGATCAATTTTTAATGCATATAATTTTTCCAAATATTGTGGAATTTGAAAAAAAGTATAATCGCCTTCAAAATTCCAGACTGAATCTTTAATATCCATTAATCACCTTTGTTATTTTTTTCTGATAATTTAGAAATTAAAGAATCTATGCCATTATTTTTTATTTCTCCGGCAAATTGTGATCTGTAATTTGTTACCAAACTAACACCCTCAATCACAATGTCAAAAACTTTCCATGAGTTTTCAGTTTTTGCCAATGTGTAGTCAACAGAAATCGGTTGGGCGCCATTTTGTATAATTTGTGTTTTTACTGTGGCTTGCTTATCCTCAGGCTCCATCCTAAAAGGTTTAAATTCAATCTCTTGATCCTTATATTTTCCAAGAGCAACTGCATATGTTCTGAGTAACATTGTTTTGAATTCGGCTTGAAATTTTTGTTTTTGATTATCATCAATACTTCTCCATGCTTTACCAAGCACCAATCTTGATATACGTTCAAGATCAAAGTTTGGTAGAATTTTTTCTTCTGCTAACTGGTATATTTTTTGTTTGTCTGCTTGAATTTCTTGATTAGTTTTTAAAACTAATAAAACATCGTCTGCTGTCTTATGAACTAAATCCTGCGGCCCCAGATCTTCTGCAAACAATAAAGATGAAAATACAAACGATAAAACTAAAGTAAAGATTTTTAAAAAAATCACCTATTTCTCCCCTTCCTCTTTAGAAGCTTGATTATATAAAAATTGACTAATTAATTTTTCAAGAACTACTGCGTCTTGCGTCTGAGAAATTTTATCAAAAGCGACTAGATTTTCTGGATCGCCACCTGCCTCTAGGCCAATATATTGCTCACCAAGTAAGCCTGCGGTATAAATATTGGCAAACGTATCTTTTGGGAACACATATCTTTCATCAATACTCATGGTTACTATGGCTTCATATATTTTAGTATCAAAGGTTATAGAATCAACTCGACCAACAACAACGCCTGCAGATTTAACAGGGGCTCTTGGTTTTAAGCCACCAATATTTTCAAAATTTGCTGTTACCACGTATGTGGTTTTAATATCATTTGAAGTTAAATTGCCTACCTTCATCGCAAGACCCATTAGAGCAATAAGTCCTAAAGCAACAAAGATTCCAACCCATGCGTCTAATTTAATTCTATCCATAAAACTTTCTCCTGATCTTATACTGTTAGCATAAATGAAGTTAAAACAAAATCCAATCCAAGGACTGCAAGTGATGAGGTCACCACTGTTCGCGTAGTCGCCCTACTCACCCCCTCAGCTGTAGGTGGGGCATCAAACCCTTCAAACAATGCGATAATAGTGCAGGCTATGCCAAAAACTAAGCTTTTTATAAATCCGTTAACAATATCATAACTAAAATCAACATTTGCTTGCATTTGAGACCAAAAAGCTCCTTCATCAACTCCAATAAGCGGGACTGCGACAACGTAACCACCAATGATACCAACCATGGAGAAAATCGAGGCTAGTAAAGGCATGGTGATGATACCCGCCCAAAAACGAGGTGCAACAATCCTGGCCACCGGACTGACTGCCATCATTTCCATCGCTGACAATTGTTCTGTTGCTTTCATTAAGCCAATTTCAGCTGTGATTGCTGTCCCCGCTCTTCCGGCAAATAATAATGCGGTTACAACAGGTCCAAGCTCACGAACCAATGCTAGCGCAACAAGAACGCCTATGGCTTCTGAAGAACCATATTTTTGAAGGGTATAATATCCTTGTAAACCAAGTACCATCCCCACAAAAAAAGCAGACACAACAATAATGATGAGTGATAGTACGCCCGTAAAGTAAATTTCACGAATGGTTAAGTTGAATCTCTTAAAGCTTTCAGATGAATAACTTATGATGGTAAAAAATAGACGTGTTGCTGCACCTAATCTGGATATTTTTAACCTTAATCCACGGCCAATATTTTCAAAAAAAGTCATCATTTAAAGTCCCAAATCACTTGTATATTCATTCGCTTGATAATGAAATGGAACCGGCCCATCTTTTTCAGAATGAATGAATTGTTTAACAAAAGGTAATTGAGATTTTTTTAGATCGCTGGGCGATCCTTCTGCCGCAACAATTCCATCTGCTATAAAATAAATATAGTCCGCAAAAGCAAAAGTTTCGGTTACATCATGGGTCACTATAATGGATGTTGCTCCAAGGGCATCATTCAAAGTTCGAATTAAATCACAGATTACGCCCATTGAAATTGGATCAAGCCCTGCAAAAGGTTCATCGTACATAATGATATCTGGATCAAGAGCAACGGCTCTGGCAAGCGCAACACGTCTCGCCATACCTCCAGACAATTCTGTTGGCATTAAATTATGAGCCCCTCTAAGGCCAACAGCATTCAGTTTCATTAGTACTAAATCTTTTATAACCGCCTCGTTTAAATCTGTATGCTCCCTAATCGGAAAGGCAACATTTTCATATACACTCAAGTCGCTAAAAAGGGCTCCATGTTGGAAGAGCATCCCCATTTTTCGGCGAAGCTCATAAATTCCCTTTCTTCCTTGCTCATGGACTATTTTCCCGTCGACTTCAACGTGGCCTGAAGTTGGTTTAATCTGTCCACCTATTAAACGGAGGATTGTTGTTTTTCCACAACCACTGCCCCCCATGATCGCAACAACTTTGCCTCGATGAAAATTCATATTAATTTTTCGATGAATTTGCCTTTCTGCATAACCGAAAGCAAGATCCTTGATTGAAACGATTAAGTCTTTTTTCATATAAAAAACATTTTACATGAATTTAATTATGAATTATCGCTTTACAATTCGCCATACGAGTGAAGTCCTGAAAGAAAAAGATTCACTCCTATGAAGGCGAATGTGGTGATCAAAAGTCCAATCAATGACCACCAGGCTAAAATATCACCCCTTAACCCTTTGACTAATCTTAAATGCAGCCAAGCCGCATAATTTAACCATACAATTAACGCCCACGTTTCTTTTGGATCCCAAGACCAATAACCTCCCCATGCCTCAGCAGCCCAAATTGCCCCTAGTATTGTTGCAATCGTGAAAAAAATAAAACCAACAGCAATGGACTTATACATTAAATCTTCCATGACATAGGAACTTGGCAAAATTTTCTTTAATCCAAAGCTATTCCTCAATAAATAGGCCAAAGCAATCATCGCTGAAATAGAAAAAGCACCGTACCCTATAAAATTTGATGGGACGTGAATCTTCATCCAATAAGATTGGAGTGCCGGCACTAAAGGCTGAATTGCATCAGCACTTTTTGCAAAGGTATACCATAAGATAAATGCTACGGCTGCATTGATAATGATTAAAACAAAACTACCTAATTTTTTTGTTTCTGATTTGTGTTCATAATATAAGTACATGGAACCCGTGATTAGACAAAATAAAACGAACACTTCATACAAGTTACTAATAGGAATATGACCAACGTCTAAATTAATTAAGTATGACTCATACCAGCGAACCATTAGACCAGAAAAACCTGCGGTGATCGCAATCCATGAAAAGTTAGTGCCTAGTTTTCCAAAAAACATGCTGTCTTTTATAGAGTGGTAAATATAAGTAAGCAAACTTAAAGGGAAAAAAAATGTCATCCACATAATTAACGATTGACTCGATAAGAAATATTTAAGTAAAAAATTACTCTGTTGGTTCACTAAGTCGCCCTGAAACAAATAAATTGCGCTCAGCAATAAAATAAGAACCGTTAAAAAAAGTTTTTTAAATGATGGCCAAAAAAAACCAAGCCAAATAAAACTTGGAATACTTAAAATAAGAATACCGATCTCATACTGATCCATAAACTCAGTAAAATTAATTAAACTGTAGCCAGCAGCAATAAGTATTGATGCTATATATAAAATACTGAGTGTCATGTTTTATCCTTAATATTTATTTTTTTTACTATATTTTCACAAAAACGATCAAAATCAATATGTTCTCGATTTGAAGCAAAAGCAATGGCATAGTTATTCTTTGTTTTTTCAATAATCCACACTCTCACCTCTTGGACATAAATCATGCAAAAGATTCCGATTACTAAAAATAAAGCTCCTATATACACCCATATTTTTCCTGGATCCTTTGTCAGCTGTAAACCGCTTGCATAAATCTTTTCATATTCATTTAATATTACAAACGGACTGGGTCCATAAAAAAAACTATCGCTGTATGCATTAAGTGCATCCTGGATAAAGGAAACATCAATTAATTGATTTTTAATTAGATCCTGATTAATTGTTTCCGCTAAAAAATAAATTATTTTGATGTAAGATTCAGCGACAGTCTCTTGATTTTCAAGAGGAATTGACTTTTCAATCACCGATGCAATCCCTGAATATCCTGATTGAAGAAAAGTTTGAAAAATATCATAAGTATTCTGCTGAAAGGTTTTTTTGGCTGCTTCATCAACTAAAAAAGAGGATTTGTTAATTAATTGATTGATATTTTTTTTAATCAGCACATCTGACTTAAGATTTTTAACAAACATTTGATAGCTGCTTATCTCTAAATTATTATCTGCTGGTATCCTTAAAAATCTAAATTCACTTTGAAGATCCTCCCGCATACCGCTCATAAAATAAAATTTATCGTTCTCAGGGATCGGATTTTGATATGTTTGATACTCTAATGCCTGACCTGAAGAATTTCTGAATTTATAAACGACACTTGGTCCTATATTTTTTGTTGCCAATGCATTATTTGTTTTTACTTGGAATATATTAAATTCTCGAAAATCATCAAATTCGAACACATAATTTTCATTATCAGTATTAAACTCATTTTGCTTATAAACTTCTGACGAAAGCCCTGTGGGTTTAAATTCGTCAAATAGTGACAGCAATGTTAAGCTTAGACGTGACCCCCCATCCTGAAAATCAGATTGATAGATAGTTACTCCATCAATGGAAACTGGCTTATTCACTGAGATTGTTTTTAAAAACTCTTGTCCATTATGCTGAATACGGATATCGCTGAGGAAGGATTTGGGTTGTCCTGTTGAGTAATGTTCAATATAAAATTTATCAAGTTTTATTTCAAAAGGGAGATGTTGCACCAAATATCCATCCTTGGCTCTAATGAGCGCCCTGTCATTCTTTTCTTGCTCATTTAGCATCAAAGTGGCTCGATAAGAAAAATTGTTTTCATTTAATTGACTTTTAAAAGGCACCTCACTGAATTTTAAATTACGCGTTTCAACTTCTTTGATCCCCAAGGTTTGTTGAATTTTAAATAACAAATTTCCATCTAAAATACCCCCCACACTAATAACAATTATGGCCAGATGGGTAAAAATATATCCTAATTTTTGTAACGTACCTTTCTTTGCAATAACCAATGAAGGGTTATTCGACTTTTTGATTTGAAATCCTTGTCTCTTAAAAATTTTCGAAATTTCTTCTAAATTTTTATAAGTTTTAAATTCATAATAATTTCTAAACTTTTTCATAGAGCTCGGCGTCAGTGAGCTTTGAAATTTTTTTATATCTTTAAGAATTTTTGGTGTATTTCGACTTACACATAAAGTAGTTGAAACAACAAGAAAGAGTAAAATGATAAGAAACCAAAATGCTTGATAAATATTGTAAAGATCAAACTGTTCAAAAACTGGAAACCAAAATTGCCCAAATTGGATGAGATAATTATTGTAGGGCTCACTTTGTTTTATAACCGTACCAATGATTGATGCAATAGCCACAATACTCAGCATGGTAATTGCAAAACGCATAGTACTTAAAAGTTGAGTGAAAGATCTAGACTTGGTCAAAATAATATTTTATAAGATTAGGGATTTGGATTGACAAGTAAATCGATGAATTGTTCTGATCTTTATTGCAATCCTTGAATATAATCCGTCACAGCATTCATTTCTGTATCAGTTAATTTTTCAGCAATCATTCGCATCACTGCTGCAGAGTCATTTTCACGAGCACCAGAAGCAAAATTTTGTAATTGTATTTTTAGATATTCAGCATGCTGAGAGTTTAATCGTGGAAACTTTCCAGGTATTCCATGTGCCGAAGGTCCATGGCATCCTGCACACGCAGGAACTTTTTTGTCTGCAATGCCAGCTCGGAAAATTTTTTCCCCTAAACTACCTTTGCCATTTTCAAGAGCTTTTGATAAGTTAAGATTTTGTTGTGAGAAATAATTCGCTAATGCTTTTAATTCTTGTTCGGACAGATTACTAACAATGCCAGACATTACAACGTTATTTCTTAAGCCTGTTTTATAATTCATTAATTGTTTATATAAATACGATTCATGTTGAGAAGATAACTTTGGATTAGCACTAATAATACTATTACCATCCTGGGCATGACATGCAACGCAAACATTTTGGACTATCGTTTCAACTTTAATATTCTCAGCGAAACTCAATTGAATATTAAATAAAAATAATACTAATACTAGAAATCTAAAAATCATTATGTATCCTGTTTTATGAGCTAAATATCGAAAAAAACATATTTTAAACTAAAAGCTTTCCTTAGAGTAGTTTGATATTATGTTTTATATGTCAATTATCCATAATCTAGAATATTTCCATTCAGCCCACTTCATAGAAGATTTGCCAGAAGATGTAGGCCATGAAATTGCATTTGCTGGTCGTTCGAATGCAGGTAAATCAAGTGCTATTAATACACTTGCCAATCATAACCGATTGGCTTACGTGAGTAAGCAGCCTGGTCGAACACAACTTATCAATTTTTTTCAGATGCGTTATGGAATCAACAATAAAATTGTTGACTTACCTGGTTATGGTTACGCGAAGGTCAATGTTAATACAAAAAAACATTGGGATATTGTTCTTCCCTATTATCTACAAAAGAGAAAATCCCTCATAGGTCTTATTATTGTGATGGATATTCGCCATGCTTTGACCAAATTAGATGAACAAATGATTGAATGGTTTTTACCAACTCAAAAGCCCATACATATTCTTTTAACCAAATCTGACAAGCTTTCAAGAAATCAGGCACAAAAAGAAGTGAATATATTCACTAAAAAAATTGAAGCCTGTAATTTTAATGGAAATATCACATATCAAACATTCTCAAGTTTGAAAAAGACTGGGCTTGATGATGTTGAAGAAATATTTTTAGAATGGTTACCTTCGCTTGGCTAATATATCCCAAACTTTATGTCCAAGTCGCATTCCTCGGCTTTCATATTTTGTTTCAGGTCTAAACTTTGGTCTTTGATTAAAGTCATTATTTATAATTTCATAATTGCTATCTTGTCTGATTAAATCAATAATTTCCATTGCATATGGCTCCCAATCAGTAGCTATATGTAGCATTCCTCCAATCATGATTTTTTTTGAAAACAGCTCTAGTGAGTCCTTATTAATTAGTCTTCTTTTGTTATGCCTTTTTTTATGCCAAGGATCAGGAAAAAAAATATTGATGCCTAATAAACCGTAATCAGTAAACATCGTCCTCAACACTTCAAGCCCATCATGTTGAATAATTTTTATATTTTCAAGAGAATCTGCCGCACATAATTTTATTAAATTTCCTATTCCAGGTTGATGGACATCAGTAACGATGAAGTTTTTTTCAGGATTGTCTTTGGTGATTTGAAACGTTGCTCCTCCCATTCCAAAACCAATTTCAAAAACAATGGGTAGATTTTTTTCAAATAAGCTATCAAAGCTAATCAGTTCATCTTGAAAATCAAATAAATAGTTTCTTCCATGTAACTCAATTGCATTTTTTTGAGCTTTTGTTAGCCGACCTTGTCTCTTCACATAACTTCTTATAGGTCTATTGTTATTCATAATCATAAAAGATGAGTTCTATCAAAATCACCAAATCCCTTCAATTCCATTTGATTGTTATTTGCTATAGCCATTACCTTTACCAACTCTCCCATTTCAGAAGGACTTGTCAATACATTGATTTCACTTAATTGCTGATAATGGTCTTGTGTTGATTGATAATCAATAAAATCAATGCCTAAATTATTAAAAAAATGAGATTGAGAGGTATAGCCCAAAATATTCATATCATATTGTTTTGATAAAAATGCCAGATGTGTAAAATTTACGTGATAGGTGATGTCTTGATTTCCTACATTTGCAAGAACATCTGATGTTAATCTGTTATTAACAAACCCTCTAAACGTTCCATTCAATCGTTGAGGATGAAATAATTGGTGTTCCTCCATACCATAATCAATAATAAAAAAAATACTTTTTTGTGTTTTAGAAAAGCTCTCCATCAGCTCTTTATATAAATCAGAGTACTCAAATATTATATTAGTTGAGGGTAAAGTTAATTGATAATCAAATTTTGATACACAAGGCCTTGTTCGCCATAAAAATTTATTTTCCTCAAAAGCCACACACCTTTCATAAATTTTATGGCTTGATGTTTCGAAGACATTGGTAGGAATTGCATCAAACAATTCATTGGCAATAATGACTCCATTATAGTTATCTGGAAAATCATTAATCCATTGCACTTTATCGAATTGATCTTTTGACAAATTATTTTTTAAGAATATTTGTTGTTGCTCTCTTAAGATTAAACTTTTTTCTTGGATATAGTAGTTTTTCAAATCTAGATTTTGCTCAGTTAACTCAACAATTAAATCTTTCGCAAGCTGCCCATTTCCAGCACCAATTTCGATAATGTTTTTATCTAACTCTAAAAAACAATCTAGAATTTGTTTCGTTAGTGATCTGCTAAAAATTTTTCCGAGCAAGGGTGCAGTAAAAAAATCACCTTGCGAGCCAAATTGATTTTTTTTAGAAGAATAATATCCATGGTCTAAATCATAAAGACACATATGCATAAACGCAGAAAAAGAAATTAACTTATCATTTGTTGCAGATATTTTATTTTTTATTTTTTCTTGTAATAGCATTTTTGAAAATCTTTTTTAATAATAACAACTTTAGATTAATTGCTTGAATTATAATGAAGGAATGACAAAGAATATCATAAAAAAAACTGCTCTTATTACAGGTGGGGCAAAAAGAATTGGTGCGCACATTACAGAGTTTCTGCACTCAAAAGGTATGAATGTTCTGATCCATTATCGACACTCTGAAGCTGAAGCAAAAAAATTAAAACTCAAGCTCAATCGAAAAAGAAAAAATTCAGCAGAAATTTTCAAAGCCGATTTACTTGATTCAAGCTCGTATGATGCCCTTATTCAAGCTTGTATTAATAAATTTACAAGACTAGATTGTTTAATTAATAATGCTTCCTCTTATTTTCCAACCCCTCTAGCTAAGATAAACACGCGTGATTGGGATGATCTCTTAGGAAGTAATCTTAAGGCTCCACTTTTTTTATCAAAATATGCTGCTCCATATTTAAAAAAAACATCTGGATCTATTGTAAATATTACTGATACGCATATTAAGAGCCCAAAAAAAAGTTATATTATTTATTCTATTGCTAAAGCTGGGTTAGTTACTCTGACTCACTCTCTTGCACAAGAGCTTGCCCCTTTAGTTAGGGTAAATGCTGTTGCACCAGGTCCGATCCTATGGCCTGAAGATAGCAAAGAATTCTCAAAAAAATATCAAGATAAAGTTATAAAAGAAACCTTGCTTAAAAAAACAGGTGCTCCACAGGACATTTCAGAGGCTGTCTATTTTTTAATCTCGAGTGCAACATATACCACAGGGCATGTGCTTGAGGTTGATGGTGGAAGATCTTTTTCATTATGAGCCAAGATCCATTCTTACCTCTCAATGTGAGTCGAAATTTCGTCAAACTTCGAAATAAATTAATATCTGCGACGGGTAAAGCTATATCAGATTTTAATATGATTGAGGATGGCGATATTGTCATGGTCTGTCTGAGTGGAGGAAAAGATTCCTATACTTTACTTTCGTTACTTTCCGCACTTAAAAAAAGAGCTCCCATACATTTTGATCTCATTGCCATGAATCTTGACCAAAAACAGCCTGGTTTTCCCGAAGAGGTTTTGCCTCATTATTTAGAGCAACATCATATAAACTATCGCATCATCACCGAAGATACCTACTCTATTGTTAAGGAAAAGATTCCAGAAGGTCAAACCACTTGCTCTTTATGTTCTAGATTAAGAAGAGGAATTATTTATCGAGTTGCGCGTGAAATTGGAGCCAATAAGATAGCGCTTGGTCATCATAAAAACGATATTGTTGAAACCTTACTCATGAATATGTTTTTTGGATCTAAATTAAAAGCTATGCCACCTAAACTTTTATCTGACGATCAAACCAATATCGTCATTCGGCCATTATCCTATATCGAGGAGAAAGATATTTCCTCATATTCAAAAGTGATGAATTTTCCAATCATTCCTTGTAATTTGTGTGGTTCACAAGAAAATCTTCAAAGAAAAAAAATGAAAGCTATGATCCTTGAATGGGAAAAAGAACAACCTGGAAGATTAAATAATGTCTTTAATGCTCTGATGAATATAGAACCCTCGCACTTGGCAGACACAGAACTCTTTGATTTCAAAAATTTAAAAAAATTACGAAAAGTTTTTGATATTCGACAATCATAATTTTTGAATGAACTTGTCATTTTAATTAATTCTATTTATGATGCACTTTCATTTTTGAAAGAAGCGTATGAGTAAACTATTAATTGTCGAATCCCCATCAAAAGCAAAAACCATTAATAAATACCTTGGGAGCGATTTCAATGTTCTTGCCTCATATGGGCATGTTAGAGACCTGTTACCTAAGTCAGGTGCAATTGATACAGATTCTTTCAAAATGGAATATGCACTAATTGATCGAAACAAAAAATATTTAGATGCAATAATTAATGCAGCCAAAAAAGCAGATGAGATATATTTAGCCACAGATCCTGATCGTGAGGGAGAAGCGATTTCGTGGCATATTGTTGAGATTTTAAAATCAAAAAAAATAACTGCTGATCAGAAATTAATTAAAAGAGTCGTTTTCGAGGAAATTACAAAAGAAGCAATTCAAGAGTCCATTACTAAACCAAGAGATGTTTCAATGGCTTTAGTCAATGCTCAGCAAGCGAGAAGAGCTCTCGATTATTTAGTAGGATTTAACTTATCTCCCCTTCTATGGAAAAAAATACGAAGAGGTTTGTCTGCCGGGAGAGTTCAAAGTCCAGCTTTAAGATTAATATGTGAGCGTGAAGCAGAAATTCAGAAGTTTGAACAACAAGAATATTGGAGCATTCATCTTGAAGCACTCAAAAAAAATAGTCTTTTTGCCTCAAAATTAATTCAACTCAATGATAAAAAGGTTGAGCAGTTCACTATTGTTTCAGAAAATGATCAAGAAAAAATTGTTGGTGATCTTCTCTTAAAATCCTCTGGCAAATGTAAAGTAGCCCGAGTTGATAAGAAAAAAAGAGTAAGAAATCCTGCTCCCCCTTTTACAACATCAACGCTTCAACAAGAGGCTGTAAGAAAGCTGGGTTTTACTACAAGTCGAACCATGCGTATTGCTCAACAATTATATGAGGGAATCGCATTGGGTGATGGAACTGCCGGTTTAATTACCTATATGAGAACTGACTCATTTAGCCTCTCCAATGAAGCATTAAATCAAATTAGAAATTATATAAAATCTAATTATGATCCGGACTATTTACCCTCAAATTCCATTGGATATCGAACAAAGTCAAAAAATGCGCAAGAGGCTCATGAAGCAATTCGACCCACAGATATTAAAAAAACCCCCGATAAGGTTAAAGCTTATTTATCTCCCGAGCAATTTAAACTGTATGAAATTATTTGGAAGAGAAGTATCGCCTGTCAAATGACCCCAGCGCAATTTGATGCAGTGAGTGTTGATTTGGAAATCGGTAAAGGGGAATCAATTTTTAGAGCGAACGGGCAAACCTTAAGATTCCCAGGTTTTATGGCCCTTTATATCGAGGGAAATGACGATGCAGCAAGTGATGCAGATTCTGATGATAAAAAAATACCCGAACTTGAAGTAGGTGAAGAATTAGCGATTAAGAAAATTTATGGTGCGCAGCATTTTACTGAACCTCCACCAAGGTATAGTGAGGCAAGTCTTGTAAAAACTTTAGAAGAGTATGGTATTGGAAGACCATCAACATACGCGTCAATTATTTCAACACTACAAGACAGAGAATATGTAATTCTTGATAAAAAAAGATTTACACCAACAGATGTTGGATTGGTTGTAAATAAATTCCTGACTGAACATTTTTTTAAATATGTTGATTATGAATTTACCGCAAATTTAGAATCTGACTTAGATGATATTGCTGCGGACTCAAAAGAATGGATCCCCATTCTAAAATCTTTTTGGAGTGACTTTAACACACAGATTAATGATAAAGAAAATATTGATCGTGCATCTATCACTCAAGAGGACATCAATGAATCATGTCCCAAATGTAGTCAGCCATTATTTTCTAGATTAGGTAAAAGAGGAAAGTTTATTGGATGCAGTGGTTATCCGGAATGTGATTACACTCGAAACGTCAACGAAGAAAATGCATCAAATGAACCTCAAATTATTTATCATGATAGTGCTTTGAATGAGGATATTCTCCTTCTAAGAGGGCCTTATGGACCTTACTTACAAGTTGGTTTACAAAAAGATGATGAAAAAATAAAACCAAAAAGAATTAGTATCCCAACAAATATAGCAATCCATTCAGTTAACGAAGATATTGCAAAAAAATTATTAAGCCTCCCAATTGACCTGGGTGTGTACCCTGAAACTGGCAAGGAAATGCTGGCAAACATTGGTCGATTCGGTCCCTACATTAGTCACGATGGAAAATTTAAGTCTATTCCAAAGGCGGACGATATATTTGATATTACCCATGAGCGAGCTGTTGAATTAGTTGCTGAATTAATTGAGAAAAATAAACCCTTGAGGGTTATTGGTGAAGATTTAACAACCAAAGAAAATATTGAAGTATTAAAAGGTCGCTGGGGTCCATATTTACAAAGAGGAAAAATTAAAGCTCCTTTAAGTCATAAATATGATTTTGAAACTATTTCTCTTGAAGAGGCGGCTGCAATAGTTAATGCAAAGGTTGAAAGAGATAAGGGGACAAAGAAAAAAAAGAAAAAATGATTTAGCGCTTAGCTAAGTTAGCTTGAATATGAATATTTTCAAGCCACTGTTTTGCTCTTTTTGCATCTGCAGTTCGAGTATATTTGCCATAAGATTTTAAAAAAACCATGATAATTGGCCTGTCTAAGACTTTCGTTTGCATCAGTAAACACTTGCCCGCTTCTCGAATATACCCAGTTTTAGAGACATCTATATCCCACAAGCCCTGTCTGACCAATAAATTGGTATTGTTATAATTTAATGTTTTATTTTTATTTTTTATAAAAGCTTCATAATAGGACGAGGTGGTCAGCTCTCTAATCAAAGGATATTGATTCGATGCTTGAGCCATCTTTACTAAATCAAAAGCGGTCGATATATTATTTTTATCAAGACCCGTTGGATCAGTAAATACGGTATCAAACATATCTAATTGTTTTGCTTTTACATTCATTGCTTTCACAAAAGCTAATTTTCCACCGGGGTAAGAGTTTGCAATCGCAGAGGCGGCACGATTGTCAGAAGCAATTAACGCAATGGTTAACAATTGTTTACGTGTGAGCTCAGAACCCAACCATAGGCGTGATGTAGTTCCTTTAATTCGATCAAAATCATCTTTTGTTATAGTAACAGTTTCATTAAGATCCAAATTAGAATCAATGATTACCATCGCTGTCATGAGTTTTGTTAATGAAGCTATTGAGCTTTTCTCATTCGCCTTTTTTTCATAAATTACATCACCTGTCTCAGCATCATATATGATAGCCTTTGGAGATTTAATGGTCAGTTGTTTATAGTATTTTGAGTAGTCTAGAGATTCTTGAGCGTTGAGACTCAATACTGATATTAGAAGAGAAATTAAAACTAAAAATCTTTGGTACATTTATTTCTCGTAGTTTAATTATTCTGCTAATGATATACAATAAATTTTTTTTTGTCACACTTATACAGAAATTATTATGAATTCAACGGAATTAAAGTTTACGAAAGATCACATATGGATCAAATCAATCAGTGAAGACTTATATCAGGTTGGGATTACCGATTATGCACAAGACCTTTTGGGTGATATTGTTTTTATTGAGTTAAAAGAAAATGAAACCGTTAATTCTGCGGATGCATTTGGAGTGATTGAATCTGTAAAAACGGCATCTGATTTAATAAGCCCCTGCGATTTAAAAATTACTAAAATAAATCATGAACTTATGGATAACCTAACCAACGTGAATGATTCACCTTATGAATCATGGATATGTGAGATAAAATCTTTAAGTGAGTTTGAAACTATCTCAAAAGCAGAGTACGAGAAATTAGTTGGTTAATTCCTGATAATTAATTAAATTTACATTAAATCCATAATCACGGTATTTTTTTAATCTATTTCGAGCATTATCTTTGATTAATTGATCCTGGGTAACAACTTCAATTAAATTTGCAAAACGACTAAAAAACAAACAATCCGAAGCAGATACATTAATCAATAGCTCATCAAAAAAATAGTTGAACTGATCGCCTATTAAAAAGTTTGCATCTGGGTTTTCCTCATCAGGATACTCTCCCATATGATGAGGGTAAAACCCTTCAAATTGCCATAACGAATCAGAGATATTTTTGTGGTCATCATGAGCATAAATCAATGTTTTTTGATTTTCATAAAAATTACTTAAAATCAGCCTTAATCCATTGGTGAAGTGATCAACGTTGTATAAAAAATCTATCTTAGTCATTTACCTTTGGTACGGTTTAATAAAAATTCAGCCAGTAAGTTTACAGGCCTACCCGTACTTCCTTTTGCCTTTCCTCCTGAAATCCATGCTGTTCCAGCAATATCCAAATGTGCCCAATTATATTTTTTTGCAAACCTAGATAAAAAACATGCCGCTGTAATTGAACCAGCAGCTCTACCCCCAATATTAGCCATATCAGCAAAATTACTCTCTAACAGCGGCTGGTATTCATCCCACAGAGGCATATGCCACGCGCGATCATTTGCAACCTCACCTGCTAAAATTAATTCTTTAGCGAGATCATCGGTATTTGAGAAAACTGCACTGGCCTCATGACCAAGAGCGATTACACAGGCTCCGGTTAGCGTTGCAACATCAATCACAGAGTCTGGAGAATACCTCTCTGCATAAGTTAGTGCGTCGCATAAAATCAAACGGCCTTCTGCGTCTGTGTTGAGAATCTCAATTGTTTGCCCTGACATACTTGTCACCACATCGCCAGGCTTAACAGCCATACCATCCGGTAAATTTTCACAACTAGGAATTAGAGCAATGACGTTTAATGGCAACTTTAATTGGCCTATTGTTTTCATTACGCCAAGAACAGTTGCAGCTCCACCCATATCCCACTTCATTTCATCCATGTTTAAACCTGGTTTTAAAGAAATACCCCCTGCATCAAATGTGATCCCTTTGCCAACGAGGACTAGTGGCTTTTGTGTTTTTTTTCCTTTCAAATGCTCAAGGACAATAAACTTTGGCTCTTCCCGACTTCCTTTGGCAACTGACAAAAATGATCCCATTTTTAATTTCTCTATTTCTGCTTTACCCAGTACTTTGACTTTCATTGCATTATCTTTTGCAAGTTTTTTTGCAACAGTACCTAAATAGGTTGGCGTACAATAATTCGGCGGTAAATTACCAAGGTCTTTGGTTAAATTAGCACCCTCTGCGATAGCCTGCCCAATGACAAGTCCTGACTTTGCTTGAGGTAAATATTTTTTGTTTAAATGCATAATTAATTTGACACTAGATTGGGAAGATTTACTGCTTTTCACTGAATTAATTTTATAAAAATTATGCAGTGCAGAACGTGCATAAAACTTAACAACCGTTTCTGCGCCAAGCTCATTCAAGCTTGCAAATTTACATAAACAAATCTGAGCACTCTTAAAGTTTAATTTAGAGAGGTGTTGAAAGATATTATTAAAAAATTTATTTAAACCTTTCACATCGAGCTGTTCAGGCTTGCTAATTCGAGCTAAAAGAAACTGTTTATCACCTGATTTATCATTCGCAACAGCCGTACTAAAATCTTTTTCCCCAAGAAGACTTTTTTTGATTAGATTTTTAATGATTGTTTCATCAAGCTTTGCCAGTCCAACTGCATTCATAAGGTTATTTTTATTATCAATTGCTATTATGATAATATCCGAGGAATAACTAATCTTTTCTGTTGAGGCGATTTCAAATTTCATACGTAATCCTTAAAAATGTTATATCAAAACAAACTAAAAAATGAATTGTTTTATAATTCTTTGTCAACGATATTAATTTTATCTGGCATCGTAATTGCACAAAGAGGTGTAGTTGTTTTTCGATTGGCTTCTAAAGGTATTATACCTAACGATTCGGTTGTCACCATCCTGATTTTCAGTTTACTTAAATATTTACCAATTCTATTAACTTTGACTCTTTTTCTAACAATTTTACTTACTCTTAGTCGTTGGTTTAGAGACAGTGAAATGATGATCTGGTTCAGTTCTGGATTAGGGCTGACTAGCTTTATAAGGCCCATAATATTTTTCTCATTTCCTATCATTATTCTTATTGGTTTTTTGAGTCTTTACTTAAGTCCGTGGGCGACACAAAAATCTGAGGAGTATAAAGCGGGATTAAAAAATCGTGACGAGTTAGCAACTATTTCCCCTGGTTCTTTTAAGGAATCTAAGAGCAGAGAAAGAGTATTTTATGTTGAAGGGTTTGGTGATTTAGGGAGCAAAGTCAAAAATGTTTTTGTTCAGTCTGTTCAAAATGGAAAGTTGGGGATCATTGTTTCAAATGAAGGCAGTCGAGTGACAACGAATAATGATGATGAGTATGTTGTTTTAAAAAATGGTAAACGATATGAAGTAAATCATGAAACAAATGAATTTACTGAAATACAATTTAAAGACTATGGTTTTTTAATTGAAAAAAAATTACCACCGATCATCAATGTTAATCAGGTTGAGGCTATTCCAACTCTGATCTTATTAGCCTCAAGGACAAATCGTGACTGGGCAGAGCTGGCCTGGAGAGTATCTTTACCGATCTCGGGATTAGTGTTAATTTTTTTAGCTATCCCTTTAAGTTTTATTAATCCAAGGACTGGTCGATCCACAAATATAATTATAGCCATTATGGTTTTTGCCATTTATAACAATCTAATGGGTGTTTCTCAAAGTTATATTCATCTGGGTAAGATCAATCCCTACTTAGGCGCTTCCTTAGTTCATATATTAATTATTTTTATTGCAAGCTATTTGCTCTTTAGACGAAACTTGAATCTACCTTTGGTTCCATCAAGAGTTCGAAATTTCAGAAGTAAATTAAAATCATGAAACTTGCACGTTATCTAAATTTTGAATTTTTCATAAATATTAGCCTTGTTGCGATTGGCCTTGTCTTATTATTTGCTTTTTTTGATTTTCTTCAAGAAATAGGAAACCTAAACTCGGGTAAATATGATTTACCTAAAATTATCACCTTTATCTCACTCAGCATGCCGGGTCATTTATACGAAATAATTCCATTAGCTTGTCTTATTGGCTCTATGTTCACCATTGGACAATTATCAGGTAATTCAGAAATTGTGGTCATGCGAACCAGTGGAATGTCTATTTTTAAAATTGCATCGTCACTTCTTCTTGTCTCTCTCGTATTCAGTTTTCTCACTTTTTTTGTCGGGAATCTAATTACCCCAATTAGTGAAAAAAATGCACAACAAGTAAAAATTAATGCAACTGACGGAACAGTAACAACTGATTTTAGATCAGGTGTTTGGATGAAAGATGGTAATAATTTTGTGAATATTGAAAATGTTCTTCCAGATGCCTCTTTAAAAGATATTCATATTTATGAATTTGATAATTTATTTGCATTAAGATCGATTGTAGATGCTGGTAAGGGTAAATATAGAAATGGTGTTTGGGAGCTGGAAAATATTAAACAATCTTTCATCAAAAATGAAGGTTTTGATATTATCGAAATGGCATCCGGGACTTGGAAGTCTATGATCAAACCAGAAATGATGAATGTATTACTTATTTCGCCTGACCGAATGTCTATTTTTGATCTAAATGACTTTATCAAATACTTAGAAAAGAATAATCAAAAAACATCACGCTATGAAGTTTCATTTTGGGAAAAAATAATTCAACCACTCATGCCAATGATTATGATTCTTTTTTCTGTACCTTTTGGTTTTTTTCAAGAGCGCTCAGGAGGAAAATATCTCAAAATGTTTTTAGGAATAATTTTTGGGATCACTTATCAAATTATGAATTCACTCTTTAGGCATATTGGTGTACTAAATGATTGGGAACCAATTGCAACCGCAATCGCCCCCTCCCTTTTAATTTTGAGCATCGCTATTTTCTTAATGAGGAAGTTTGAACGTCAGTAATAAAATTTTCTGTCTTGATATCATGCAAGAACTTATCCTTCAAATAAAAAATGGCTAAAAAATTTATTGGGAAAAAAATCCAAAAAAAAGAAATTTTTAAATAACGTATTGCTAATGAGTTATACGATCTATCCCTCAAGACCAGCTTTAATTTCCAAGCACGCATAGATGTTGTTTGGCCTAATCTTCTCCAGCTTAAAACAAAGTAGCCTCCCCACGATATCCATATTAAAAACTGATGCAAAGTTCTCTTGGCATAAAAATCTACGTCATTAAAACAAATTAAGTAAACAAAACTTATGACGAACGCAATAGCAATCAATATTATTAATTCATAAATTAATGAGATAAAAACTCTTAGATAGAACACAACATTACACAAGGGTTACTGTTAAATACAGCAAATAAGGAACAATACATAGGAGCAAATGCCAGACTTTTAATTGCGATCCAGAAATAATCCATCGAACCCAACCAGCCGCAATCATGGTAAATATGATAACCGTCCACACTTCAGTTTTAGGCTCCCATGGTGTTAATAATATTCCAATGGCAGGTAAAAGCGTGCCCTGAAAAACCATAGCGCCAGATATATTCCCAAAGGCCATGGTGTCTTTATTTCTTCTAATCCAAAGTACGCTATTAATTTTTTCAGGAAGCTCAGTAGCAATAGGAACTATAAGTACTGATAACAGTAAAACGGATATATTCAGCTGAATTGAAATTTCGTCAATGTACTTAATAAAGCCTTTAGCTCCAAAAAATAAAATAATGAGTCCAATGATTACCTGAAGATAAATAGTAGATAAATTTCTTTTCAAACCAATCTTCTCAATAAATAAAGGATGATCAGCTGTGGTTTGATGCCCTGCTTGCACAAGACCTTTTGATGCCTTAAAAGTCTTGAATAAATACACGATATACACAGATACCATCACAAAAAAAATGAAAAATCTTACCATCTGATTTTGATGAGGCACAAATAATGCGGCAGTAGCCAATAGGTAGGCAAATAAAAAATAATTTAAATCTCTCAAGGTCCCTTTTTTTTCAGGTTTAATAGACCCAGCAAACCCTCTTTTTTTTATAACGGCTAGGGCCATAATAGTGAAGGCAAGCGTACTTAACATTAACGGAGCTCCTAGGATTGCTCCAATACCAATATCATGGACACTATTTTGATTCTGTTGATGTGTGCCTAAAATTGCGATTAATGGAATTGAGGTTTCTGGTAAAGCAGTTCCAACAGCCGCAAAAATTGAACCCGTCACACCTTCTGATATTTCTAATTTCTGACCTAAATGCTCAAGTGCATTGGTAAAAATTTCTGCAGCAACTAAAATCACAATGAGCATCAGAATAAGGTTTAGATAAATCATGAAATCGTTTTAGTTATTTGAAGAGTTTCAATTATAATTGAATACAAATGAATCAAAATAATTTTTTTGACAATGACGGATGGTTAAAGAATGCTAATCGCGTTGATTCCGATAACTTTAATCAAAGGCCCACTTTAAAAAAAGATTTTCTTGTTGTCATACATTCAATAAGCTTGCCTCCGGGGCAATTTAACAATAGTTTCATTGAAGACTTTTTTCAAAATAAACTCAACCCCACCCTTCATCCTTACTTTGAAACCATAAAAGACCTCAAAGTATCCGCCCATTTTTTAATTAAAAGAACGGGAGAATTAATACAATTCGTCTCATGTCATAATCGTGCCTGGCATGCGGGTGAATCAAGCTGGAAAGGAATGTCTGACTGTAATGATTTTTCAATTGGCATTGAACTTGAAGGTACAGAAATTGAGCCGTACGAAGAAATTCAATATAAAGTTCTCTTGAATTTACTTGTACAGCTTAAAAAAGAATACAATATCATTGATATTGTAGGTCACTCAGACATTGCTCCGCATAGAAAAACTGATCCAGGACCATCATTTGATTGGAATAAAATAAAAACATGAATATAAAAATATTTTTTTTGATAGCCATACATATGTTTATATTATCGTGCAGTAATTCAGATAATAATACCGAACAAAAAAATACCAGCAAAGATATTTATGTCACTACTACAAAATCAAAAGTCATTGAATTCACCTATCAAGAATCTGCCATTGGAACATTGGAAGGAATTATTGATCCAACAGTTGCTTCAGAGGTCTCGGGAAAAATAACAAAAATTTATGTCCGTCCAGGTATGCAGGTAAATAAAGGACAGCTTATGGCTGAAGTTGACCCTTCTGATACTTCCTACCAACTCTCATTGTCTGATGCGGAAGTGAAAAAATTAAAAGCTCGACTAAATAATCAAAAAATAAATTATGACCGTAATTTAAAATTAGTTGATGAAAATTTTATCTCGCCCAATGCCTTAGAAACCCTAGCAGTTCAAATTGAAGAAACACAAGAAGAACTAAATTCAGCGATTGCACGATTAGATATTGCCAAACTCAATAGCAGTCGAACTAAAGTGCTCGCTCCCATATCAGGAAAAATTGAAAAGCAAATCATTTCAATTGGAGATTATGTAAAAATTGGTGACCCTCTTTATCAAATTATTAATAATAAAAAACTCCGGGCGCATATTCCATTCCCAGAGAAGTTGGCCAATAAACTTTTACCGGGAATTAAAATCAGTCTTGAAACGCCCACATCTGAAAAGCCCTACCTTACTAAAATTCAAGAATTAAAACCTCAAATCATTGCTGATAGTCGCTCAATTGATGTCATTGCGGATATCGTTGATGAACTGTCTTGGCAGGCTGGCGCAAGCGTGAAAGGAACTATTATTTTTGAAAAAAAAGAGTCTATTTCTGTACCAGAGCAAAGTGTTGTTTTAAGGCCATCAGGAACAGTTGTATATGAAGCGGTAGATGGTAAAGCAATTGCTAGAACTATTACAACCGGTATTTCTCAAAATGGATGGATAGAAATCATTGATGGTATTGATGCTGGAAAGGAAATTGTTATTGATGGAGCAGGTTATCTTACAAATGATGCGAGCATTAAATTAAAACAAAATGACGCTTCCTGAGTTATCAATTAAAAGGCATGTATTTGCCTGGATGATTTCATTCATATTTATTCTCTTCGGATACATAGGTTATCAAAAAATCGGTGTTGACCGATTTCCAATGATTGAATTTCCTGTCTTATCAATCACCACAACCCTAGAGGGAGCAAATCCTGAGGTGATTGACTCCTCAATTACTAACCTTATTGAAACGGCTGTTAACACAGTCACGGGAATTGAGTCCATCAAGTCTCAATCCTCTCCCGGAGTCTCTGTGGTGACGATTACTTTTGAGTTAAGTAAAGACATCGAAGTTGCATTTAATGAAATTCAATCTAAAGTCAGTCAACTAAACCGAAGGCTACCTGAGGAAATTGTTCCTCCCGTTGTAAGAAAGGTTGAAACCAATGCAAGCCCAATCATGTGGCTTGGCCTTACTGGGGATAGAACCATTCAACAACTTAACCTGTATGCAAACAATATATTAAAGAAAAAAATAGAAACCATCGATGGTGTTGGGGAAGTAACTCTCGGAGGTCGCCGCGATCGAACAGTAAGGGTCAACCTTGACCTTGAAAAGATGGTTGCTTTAAATATTACAGCGGATGATTTAAAGTCAGCTTTCAAAAAAGAACATATCCAGTTGCCCGGTGGGTATCTAGTTCGAAATCAATCTGAAAAAATGTTTAAGCTTGATTTGGAGTTTCATAAAGTTCAAGAATTACAAAACTTAGTCGTTGGTTTTCGAGACAAAACTAACATTAAGTTAAAAGATATATCTGACATTGAGGATGGTTTAACTGACTTCAGACAGATTGCTAGATATAACTATAATCCATCCATCGGTCTTGGAATTATTAAAGTTGCAAACTCTAACACTGTTGAAATCATAGATAAAGTGAAAAAGAAAATTGATGAAGAGATTCGTCCCAACTTACCGCCAGGATTAAACATAGACATCTCAACGGATGACTCGATTTTTATTAAGGAAATGATCAAATCACTTATTGATCATATCCTCGAAGGGACTTTATTAGCTGCACTCGTGGTATTTATCTTTCTTCAGTCAATTCGATCGACTTTAATCATTTCAATCGCCATTCCCATCTCGCTCTTTGGATCAATCGCTGTAATGTACTTTCTGGGGTACACCTTTAACAGCATGACTTTGCTCGCTTTAATTCTTCTGATTGGCGTGGTCGTTGATGACGCCATTGTTGTTTTAGAAAATATTTTTAGACACCAAAATATTGAAAAAAATAATACTGAAGCGGCTATAAAAGGAAGTAATGAGGTGGTTTTTGCTGTTATTGCATCCTCTTTGGCTTTGATTAGTATTTTTGCACCGGTCATCTATATGGATGGAATCATTGGTAAATTTTTTGAATCTTTTGCTGTTGTTGTAACCGTAGGTATCTTAGTTTCCCTTATTGTCTCATTGACTTTAACACCAATGCTATGTGCGAGATATTTAAAAATAAATGATATAAATTTAGATCAATATCTCCCCGAAAAATATAGAGACTCAAAACCAAAAAAATATTTTGATTTTTTAAGCAATGCTTTTAATAGTGTTGAAAAAAAATATCTAAAAATATTAAAATGGGTCCTAAAAAATCGAGTTAAAGTTTTGGTAATTACCCTCCTAATTGTCATGAGCTCAGGATTCTTTTTTAAACAAGCCAAAAAAGAATTTGTTCCTGAAACAGATGAAAGTCGTTTTACAGTTACCTTTAAAACCCCGCTAGGTTCAAATATGGAATATACCGTTCAAAAATTAATTGAAATTGAATCAGTAATTGATAAATATAATTCTTACATCGAGAGTGTTTTTTCATCTGTTGGACTTGGTAGCCGAGGTCAAGTGAATCGTGGCTATATCAGCATTCGCCTAAAAGAAAAAAATAATCGTGATAAAAGTCAAACTGAAATCATGGATTTATTGAAAAAAGATCTTGCATCGCTTTCTGGAGTAAAAGCATTCCCAGCTGGAGTTTCTATCGCTAGTGGTAATCGTTCTGAAAAATTACAATTCTCCCTCATTGGCCCTGGTATAGAAAATGTTTCTTTACTCGCAGATAAACTGAATGCTAAGTTATCAGAAATTGATGGCATCGGAAATATTGATCTCGATCTTCAGCTTAATCTTCCTCAAATGACTCTAGATATTGATCGAGAAAAAGCAGCCTCTTTCGGTATCTCCGCCGAGCAAATCGCTGAAAGTGTATCAATTCTAAGTAATGGGTTTAATGTCGCTAAATATAATGATGAGCCTGGAGATGGGCAAAGATATGAGATTCGCCTAAAAGCAAAAGAAGGATCTTTTAATAATATTCAAGACTTAAATAAAATTTATATTCGTTCTAAAACTGGTGAATTAGTGAGGATTGATAATTTTACTCAATTTAAAGAAACACTCGGTCCTGCAATTATAGCTCGCGAGGAATTACAGTATGCCGCTAACTTTTATACCAATCCGGAAATTCCCCTTGGTGAAGCTATAAATCAAATTAAAAACATAAGTAATCAAATTATTCCAAGCGAATACAGCATTAAATATTCTGGACAGGCGCGTGAATTTGGAAAAACTTTTTCTAATATTATCTTTATTTTTTCTCTAGCCACCGTCTTGTTATACATGGTTTTATCAAGCTTATTTAATTCTTTTTATCAACCCCTAATTGTCATGCTGGCACAACCTTTGGCAATTATTGGTGGGGTTTTTCTGTTGTGGCTTACCGGGAATAGTCTGAATATCTATTCTATGATTGGTCTTGTTTTATTGGTTGGCTTGGTCGCTAAAAATTCAATTTTACTCGTTGACCTAACCAATCAATTAGTGAGCTATGGAAATAAAATTGATGAAGCGCTTATAAAAGCATGCCCCGTAAGACTGAGACCTGTGCTCATGACATCGCTCACATTAATTTTAGCCTTGTTGCCTGCAGCATTTGGAGCGGGGGCTGGGTCTGAGGAGAATGGGCCTTTGTCAGTCGCAATTATTGGAGGGATGGTATCCTCAACATTGCTTACCTTGGTGGTGATACCCGCAGCATATTCCTTGTCTTACGATCTAATCAAGAAAATTAAGCTTTAAAAAATTTATTCATTACCAAGGCGCCTACTAAGTCTCCCTCAACATTAACGGTTGTTCTAAAAGTATCGATGAGGCGATCAATGGGAATAAAAAGGGCGATATATTCAACCGGAAGGTTTAATGCGCCTAAAACTAGGGCCAGAGTAACCATCCCTGCACTTGGAATTGCCGGTGCACCAATAGATGCCGCCATGGCTAAAAATACCAGGAATATTTGGTCTGACAATCCAAGATTGATCCCAACAATATTTGCCACAAAGAGAGCGACAGCAGCTTCATAAAGGGCTGTTCCATCCATATTTACCGTTGCCCCTAAGGGCAGAACAAATCTTGACACCTTCTGGTCAACTTTAAAATTATTTTCAAGATTACTTATTGAGATTGGGAGGGTTGCTGCAGAGGAACTTGTAGCGAATGCAGTAATAAGGATAGTTTTACTTTTTGAAAAAAAATTAAGAATACCAATTTGTGTAAAAGTCTTTAATATCAGCGGAAGAAAAACGACACCATGGAAAAAAATCACCCCAAGAACCAACAAGATAAAGTAGGCTAAGCTCAAAAAAACTGTCAGATCTTGTTGAATTATTAACAAAGATAACAATGCAAAAATTCCAATAGGAGCTAAGGCCATCAATTTATTAACGATGATCATGGTGATGTCAAACATTCCATCAAACCAATTTTTTACTTTCTTTATTGATGCCCGGTCAGATCTTAACGCCAAGCCAAAGAGAATTGAAAATACTACAATCGCCATAATATTGCCACTAGCTAAGGCCTCAAATGGGTTCTTAATGATGGATTTTATTCCATCCATAAATAGATTAGGCTGATGGTTAAATTCTGTCATCAAAGGGTTAGTCATATTTTGTATATCGCTGTGAGAGCCGGGTTCATATATATTCATGACTATCATCATCAGAAGGACTGCAAAAACCATGGTCGAAAAATAATAGATCAACGTCCCTTTCCATAAAAAGGATGACTGTTTGTTTTCTTGAAGTGAAGAAATACTACTGGTTAAAGAAAAAAATATGAGGGGAATCATAATCATTTTTAAAAATAATATAAAAACCTGCCCCAATATTTCTAAAATAGGGATTAAAAAATTTTGTAATCCCTCAATGTGAGTGAATCGTAAAAAAAATCCAATCGTCAATGCAAAAAAAACGGACCATGCAATCTTTATATTCAATTGATTCATTAGCTCACCCTCTCAAAGACTGCTGCATAAAAGCCATCCATATTATGCTCATTAAATCTAATCTTAAAAAAAGTATCCATCTTCATCGGAATTTGGTATTTGTCTAGAATTGATTGCACATCAATAATTTTAAAATTATTATTACCCTTAATAAACCGATTCACAACATCCTCATTCTCTTGAGGCATAAAGCTGCAGGTTGCATAAATTATCCTCCCATATAGTTTACATAATCGTGAGGCTGACTGAAGGATATTGAACTGTTTTTCTTGTAACTCAATTAAAGTGCTTAGATCGTGTTTCCATTTTAAGTCTGGATTTCGTCTTATCGTTCCCAGACCGCTACATGGAGAATCTACAAGCACACGATCAAACTTTCCTTTTAATCTTTTAATGCGAATATCATTTTCATTCTTTATCAAATGACTAACTACGTTGGATAATCCTGAACGTTTAAATCTTTTTTTAAGGTTCATTAATCTCTTATCACTTACATCAAAAGCATATAACCTTCCTGATCCTGACATTAATGCGGCAATCCCTAGAGTTTTTCCTCCAGCTCCCGCACAGAAATCCGCGACCATGTGGTTACGATTTGCGTCAACTAAGTATGATAATAATTGACTGCCCTCATCCTGGACTTCAATTAACCCATCTTTAAAAATCTTTAAATCCTGAATCTGGGTTCCCCGAGGAAGCCGGATACCGATGGGACTAAAGGGAGTACTCTGAATTTTTTTTTCGTTAAGATTTAGATTACTTTTTAAGTTACTCATAATTACATCGCGATTTTTTTCTTTCATCAGATTGATTCTTAAATCGATATAAGAAGGGGATGCGAGAGATTCTAAAACTTTTTCTAATTGACTTGATTCGTAGGTTTTCTTGAGTTCATCAAAAATCCACTGCGGTAGACTATATTTTATCCATAACTCTTTTATCTTATTTTTTTGTTGTTTCAAATCTTCTTGAGTCAAAGCAAAATCTGGATTTAATTTTTGAATGTCATCATCAGTCATTTCTCCCGACATTGACAAGTCACATAGAATAAATTTTTCAACATCATCGGAATCGAGAATTGTTTGATAGAGAAGTTGATTCCTTATAACCCCAAAGTAGGACTCAGCAACTTGAGATCTTTCATTTAATCCAAGATTTTTATTATTTCGAAAGAAGTAACTAATTATTGAATCAGCAGGTCGTGTTGAAGATGAATACTCCGTTAAAACTTCCTTTGTCTTTTCTAGTAAAAATCTATTCAAAATATCTTTCTAAATCAGGTTTAAAATATTTCCCTTTGTAAGGACTTGGTCAATAATAAGTCCAATCGGAGTGGGTGTGATTAATCGAATGGGGATATGATTTTTTTGAGAAACCCATAGCGTATGAGTTAATGCTTCATCGTTGACCCTGCCCTCATATTTTACAACCTCTATTAATCGATCATTAATCATTATTTTTTCATGACCTTGCATGACATATCTATACTTTTTATAATCATGAGAGTCTAAAATATTGAAATCAATCTGCTTGGGTAAATTCTTTAGTGCATTTAGCTCAAAAAAATAACTTAAAATGTCTTGGGTATTATTTTCGAGTTTATATTCTTTTACTTTGTTTTTGCTTTTAATTTTTATTAAATTATTTTTATAGTCAATTTGAGATGAAATAATTTTATTTTTTTTAAGATTTTTTCTCTCAACTGATTCAGGAATAAAATGATTTTTATTAATGAGTCCTCTGCTGATAATTTGATAATTACCCATTAAAAGAAGAGGTCCCTTGAAATCTGAAGAAGCTGAAATGAGGTAATTATCTTTAGTTCTCTTGTAGTTAACCTCAATTAACCCTAAAGGCTGTTGTTCAAATTTCAAATCATAAATAAGATTAATATCGGGAGGTAATGCATTAGCAAAGAAAGAAAAACTTATTAATAAATTAAATATAAATAACTTGATCTTCATTCAGCTCTCTTTTTTTAATAGACCCAAGCTGAACAGCTTCTTCTCCAAGCTCTTTTAGAATCTGTATAGATTGACCGACAACTTTTTTATCAACAATAATTACAAAACCAATTCCACAATTAAAAGTTCGATACATATCTGATAAATCGAGATTAGCTTTTTCTTGTATCCATCTAAATATCTCAGGGAATTGCCAACTTGCCTGAAGTATTTCAGCTTTGAAATGATTTGGATAGCTTCTTGGTAGGTTATCTGTAAGCCCTCCGCCCGTTATATGCGACATTGCCTTAATGGTTACTTGCGATTTTAAATTTAAAATTGACTTCACATACAGTCTAGTTGGCTTCATCAAATGTTCAGAAATTTTTTCACCATTAATTGTTTCAGTTAAATCAATCTGGTGTGTTTCTATTATTTTTCTAATCAATGAATACCCATTTGAATGAGGTCCAGATGATTTTATTCCTATTAGAGCATCTTCCTCACTGACTTCAGTGCCATCAATAATTTCATCTTTTTCAACGACGCCAACTGCAAAGCCAGCTAAATCGTAATCTCCCTCATGATACATCCCAGGCATTTCAGCCGTTTCACCCCCGGCTAAGGTGCAACCTGAAAGCTCACATCCCTTTGCTATACCCTCTATCACTTCCGCTGCGTGATCGACACTTAATTTTCCACAGGCATAGTAATCAAGAAAAAATAACGGTTCAGCGCCTTGAACTAAAATGTCATTTACACACATTCCAACTAAATCTTGGCCAATTGTTTTGTGCTGATTTAATTCAATTGCTAATTTTAATTTAGTCCCCACGCCATCTGTTCCAGAGACAATCACAGGCTGCTTATACCCCTTGGGTATTTCAAATAAAGAGCCAAATCCACCAATTGATCCTAGTAACTCAGGTCGTGAAGTTTTTTTTGCAAAGGGTTTGATTTTTTCAACTAAACTTTCACCAGCGTCAATATCAACTCCGGAATCCTTGTAATTAATTTTCTTTTTTGATGAGTTTTCTTGAGACAATTGTTTTCCTGGCATATTCGAAAGCGTTTAGTATAATCCAATTTTATCTTATTTTTATTTTGTACGTGTATATTTCATGGATCAATTAATCCTCAATATCAGACCTCCAGAGCAAAAAACATTTGAGAATTATGTTTTTGGAAAAAATGCTGAGATTGTCTCTACTTTAAAAGATTTTGATTCAAAGAGTGATGGTTTTCAAATTATTTATCTTTGGGGGGTTGAGGGATCTGGTAAAAGTCATCTCCTCTCGGCACTCAAAAATCCCCTGATCGTAAAAGTAGAAGATATCCAAGAGTTGAGCGATCAACAGCAGAATGATCTCTTTAATTTAATCAATGAAATCAAAGCTAGCGATAAAAAAATTATTATTACTGGGAATCAATCACCTGACGAAATTAAGAATATGCGTGAAGATCTTTTAAGTCGACTCAAATGGGGATTGGTCATGCACATTAAGCCAATGGCCGATGAGGATAAATTCAAGGTTATTATGAATCAATCACAAGAGCGAGGATTTCATATTGAAGAAAAAGTGATCCAATATTGCTTGCGTCACCTGCGCCGAGACCTTCACACCCTTATCAACACACTGCATGCTCTGGATGAGTGGTCATTAAAAACAAAACGTCCCATTACAATAAACCTTCTCAAGGAACTCTTAGATAAAAAAATTATTTAATTACGAATTAAATAGTCAAATGCACCCAAAGCTGCTTTTGATCCCTCACCCATGGCAATAATAATCTGCTTATAGGGAACGGTCGTTACGTCACCTGCCGCAAAAATTCCTGGAACCGATGTTTCACCATGATCATTGACCTCAATTTCTCCATACTTGCTTAACTTTAGATCATCTTTTAGCCAATCGGTATTTGGAATTAATCCGATCTGAATAAAAACTCCCTCCAGTGCAAGTTCTTGTGTTTCTTGAGTTTCTCTGTTCATAAATTTGATGGCTTTAACTTGACTATCCCCAATAATTTCTTTGGTCTCTGTGTTTAAAATAACGTCAACATTCTGCAATGAAAATAAGCGATCTTGTAGAACTTTGTCAGCTTTTAAATTAGGCATAAACTCAAATAAGGTCACGTGTCCTACTATACCAGCCAGATCTATAGCGGCTTCAACTCCGGAGTTACCTCCACCAATCACGGCAACATGCTTACCTTTAAAAAGTGGGCCATCACAATGGGGGCAGTACGCAACCCCCTTCCCTTTAAATTCTAATTCACCCGGTATTCCCAATTCTTTCCATCTGGCTCCGGTGGATAGAATTAATGTTTTAGATTTTAATTTTGCACCGTTATCAAGTTCTAATTCAAATTTATCTTTTTTATCCTTGGGAATATGAATTTTTTTTGCTCGTTGAAGATTCATAATATCAACATCGTATTCTGTTACATGTTCTTCTAGGGCTTTTACAAGCTTGGGTCCTTCTGTTGCCTTAACTGAAACAAAGTTTTCAATACCCAGTGTGTCCATAACCTGGCCTCCAAAGCGTTCAGCAACAATGCCAGTTTTTATCCCCTTTCGTGCCGCATAAATTGCTGAGGATGCGCCTGCAGGTCCGCCGCCAACAATAAGCACATCAAAATCTTCTTTTTTTGACATTTTTTCAGCAGCAATATCCTGAGACCGGCTGTCAATCTTAGCAACAATCTCCTCAAGCTCCATTCGTCCTTGGCCAAACTCTTTTCCATTTAAAAAGATGGTAGGTACGGACATAATTTTTTTATCTCTTACTTCGTCCTGATAAACATCGCCATCGATCATGGTATGTTTAATTCCAGGATTTAATAAAGACATCACATTTAGCCCCTGAACCACATCGGGACAATTGTGACAACTCAATGAAATGTATGTCTCAAATTCATAAGAACCCTTAATGGATTTAATTTGATCTATTAATTCTTTTTCAATTTTTAATGGATATCCTCCAACTTGGAGAATCGCAAGAATAAAAGACGTAAACTCGTGACCCATAGGAACACCGGCAAACACAATACCTGTTTCATGATCAGGTTGATTTACCTGAAATGAGGGACTTCTGTGTGCTGGATCATTCCCTAATTGAAGGTCAATTTTATCGGTCATCTGATGAACTTCTTTGAGAAGCTCAACCATTTCATTTGACTTAGGTGATTGGTTTTCAAAATATTTAATTTGAATTGGATTTTCAATTTTTGCCATGTAGGCAGATAACTGATTTTTTATATTTTGTTCTAATGCCATTTTTATCCTATATTAAAAATTGAAAAAGGGACTTAGTTGTGCACTAAATCCCTTAAATAAATTAAATCTTTCCAACAAGATCAAGCGATGGTTCAAGGGTTTCTGCCCCCGGTTTCCATGAAGCTGGACATACCTGACCTGGATTGGCAGCAATATGCTGAGCAGCCTGAACTTTTCTTACAAGATCAGCAGCAGAACGGCCGATCCCCAAATCATTGATTTCAGCAGTTTTGATCATGCCATCTGGATCAATTATGAAGGTTCCTCTTAATGCCAAGCCTTCTTCTTCAATCATGACATCAAAGTTTCTAGAGATCGTTCCCGTTGGGTCGCCTAGCATCGGGTACTTAATTTTTTTGATTGTTTCTGATGCATCATGCCATGCTTTGTGCGTGAAGTGAGTATCTGTCGATACGCTATATACTTCAACGCCCATTTTTTGTAATTCTTCATAATGATCCGCAACATCGCCAAGCTCAGTTGGGCAAACAAATGTAAAATCAGCAGGGTAAAAGACAAATACATTCCATTTCCCTTTTAATTTTTCTTCTGTAACTTCAACAAACTTTCCGTTATGAAAAGCTTGAGTTTTAAACGGCTTTACTTGTGTGTTTATTAGTGAAGACATTCTATCTCTCCTTAAAATTTAAATTGAGATAGCATTATAGGTATTGAAAAATAATTTGTATAATTAATTGTTATTATATGTTTGATAAGTAAAGTAAATCATATAGTTAATTTATTGTTTTCTTCCCTCTTGGATTAGCAGTTGTTCATTTTGTAACTGTTTTAACCTTGCTTCGACCCTTGATTGTGCATAAAAATCATTGCTCTTCACTTTTTTAGCTAGACCAAATTGAATTATTGCTTCTTTCAAGTTGAATTGATAATAAAAGTATTCACCCATATTTTCATGATATTCCAAATCCTTACCAAGCCCCTTATATGCTTTTGCCATTAATTTGTATAAATTTGGGTCTGATCGATATTTAAAAATATAATTTTGAATATTCTCCTGGGCCTCTTTAAAATTTCCCAATATTAAATTTACTTCTGCTAATCGATAGACAAAAGCTCTATAGAACGGATGTTTAATCAGTAATTTTTCGAGCTCCGCTTTTGCCTCCCCTATTTTTTTATTCTCAATCAATAAGCTGATGTGTAAATTATCAATTAATGGATTAGGTTCATTTTTTAATAATTGATAAATTTTCTCTGCTTCAATAAATTGATTTTCTTTTAAATATGCCAATGCCAGCGCATATTGTTCTCCTTGGAGGTTCACATACGTTTTATTTTCTATATTTTTTTTAAAGACTTTTATCGAACTGCTGTCTGAATATAACGCTCTAATTTTTCCTCTAATAAAGTGAAAATAATTATTATTGTTAATATATCGATAGGGGTAATCTTTTAAACGATTAGAAATATCAGAGATTCGATCTGATGTGATTGGGTGTGTCCTTAAATAAGAAGGGGCGGAATAAGCGAAGCGGCTTCCCTTTTGCAAGGTATTAAAAAAATCTATTGCAGAGCCAACGTTATAACCCGCTTTATATAAAATCTCTATTCCAATCCGATCCGCTTCTTGTTCATGCTCTCGGGTGTAATCTAAAAAATTTTGGACATTCATCGCCTGTGAGGCCATGATTGCTCCACTCGCTGCTTGAGGATTGGATCTTGCTGCAAGCAAACCCAAAGCTAGAAGAAAAATACTTTTATATTTGTCTCGATCCTGTTTTGCCAAAACTCTTTGTAAATGTTTTTGTGTCACGTGGGCAATTTCATGACCAAGCACGCTAGCCACTTCAGATTCATTTGTCGCACTCATAAATAGTCCGGTATGCACTCCGATTAAACCGCCAAGCATTGCAAAAGCATTGATCGAGTCATCTTTAAGAACAAAAAAAGTAAAATCTTTTTGAGGATTATCACTGTGTGAGGCAAGCTTATCCCCTAAAAAATTAAGGTAATCGTTTACTTCCTCGTCTTGAATGACATCAGGGCTTGAATGAACTTGATATAATATTTCGCGAGCAATCATTTTTTCTTGATAGGGAGATATAAATTGATCGCTATATTCACCTAAATCAGGAATATTTATTGCCCATGAAACATGGCTTATTACTAAAAAAAGAATTATGATTTTTTTTAAGATGCTCATTTATGCATTAAATTACAGAGGCTTTTAAAATGCTAACTCATTTAGATAAAAATGGAAACGCAATTATGGTGGACGTCGCCGATAAATCCCTATCAGCTCGAGAGGCAGAGGCTGAAGGTGAAATTAGCATTACCTCAAAAATTTTGGAGGCCATTAAACAACAGACCTTAAAAAAAGGGGATCTGTTTACCGTTGCAAAGATTGCTGCAATCAATGCAGCAAAACAAACCAGCACGTTTATTCCTCTGTGCCATCAAATACCTTTAGATTTTATTGATGTTAAATTTAATGTCGATGAAAAACAATTAAAAATAAAAATAACCACTCAAGTCAAGACGTCATATAAGACAGGAGTTGAAATGGAGGCTTTAATGGCAGTAAATATAGGCCTGATAACTATTTATGATATGTGTAAAGCTTTATCAAAAGAGATGGTCATTAGTAACATTCGCCTATCAAGAAAGACTGGAGGAAAGTCTGGCGATTACGAGTTAATCAGAAAAGATTAACTAATTTCTTAGTCGTTGCCGGCGCCATCGAAATGCCGTATCGAAAATGACCGACATTATAAAAAGTATTAAGATTATCTGAATCTTGCATAATGATCGGGATATTGTCCTTAGACCCAGGTCTGAATCCATACCAATGATTTAAAATTTTATGCTTCTTCAGTTCCGGTAATATATTTTCAGCTTTTTTTCGTAACATCATTAAATCATCAGGTGATAGATCCTCATTAAATCCTACATTCTCAAGCGTACTCCCAGCAATTAATGATCCATTTTGTCTTTGTAATAAATAAAACTTATCTTTATAAATGATATGTTCCAAATTTAATTGTGATGTATTTTCAAACTCGATTAACTGTCCTTTAATAGGGTAAATTTTTCCTGTTAAATGACTGTTCAATGAGGAAGTCCATGCGCCCGCTGTTAAAACGAATTTATCTCCGTCAATCACATTATTTGAATCATCGGTAAATTGTTTTTTTGTATTCAATTTAATATGATGGTTTTCATATACATGAATCCCAAGATATTTCATGTACTTAACCAAACCTAAAATTAATTTTTTTGGATTGATCTGGTACACATCACTAATAAAAATGCCCGTCAAACCCTTATAATCTTTGAGATTATATTCAATTTTTTTCTTTATAAGCCAGTCCTCAAGAGGCTTTAAGTCCTCAATATTTACCAACATACCTGACTTAAAATATTCAATATCAATATCAAAAAGTTCAGAGATGGTTTTATTTAAAAAAGAATAATACGTTTTTGAGTCCTGGATAAAATCATAAACTTTTGCATCGTATAAATGAGGTAAAAGTGGATACATAATCCCCGCACCAGAATTAGTTGATCCGGATCCAATATTATTTTTTTCATAAATGGCTACATCAAATCCGAGCCTTTTAAATTCTATTGCTTGAATACAGCCGACAACTCCTCCGCCAATTATATTAATTTTCATTATTTGCCATTTGCAGAATAATTCTCAAATAATCTTATTTCATCAAAATGTCCAAGCAAGACAATGACATCACCTGGGGCTAATATTAGATCATTTCGAGGCTCAATATCCTCGAGCATATTTGGTCTACGTAAGTGATGAATAGAAACACCAAATTCATCCAGGGGTAATTCTGCTAAAGCCTTACCATTAATAAAGCTTTTATTTTTAATCTCTATTGAGTGAAGCTGATGCTGATTCATTAAGTCTTCTTTTTCATCGGAGACTCCTTTGAAGTAGCCTTTAAAAATCTTATATTTTGATTCTCTAAATTCTCTTATTCTTTTGATCACTCGGGATAAAGGGACGTCAAACATTACCAGTGCATGAGAAGCAAGCATCAAACTGCCCTCTAATACCTCAGGGACAACCTCATCTGCTCCAGATGAGCGGAGTTTTTCAATTCCACTTTCATCCATGGTTCTCACAATAATTGGGATTGTTTTATTATGACTTCGAGTGACCCTTAAAACTTTTTCAGATGCTCGATCATCAGCATAGGTCACAATTAAACCTCGAGCCTCAGCAAGTCCAGCTGCTTTAAGTACCTCAAATCTACTGGCATCTCCATAAACTACACTTTCACCGGCAATTGCAGCATCATTAACTCGACTCATATCAATGTCGATAGCGATATATTTAATTTTCTCTTCTTGGAGAAATCTAGCGAGATACTGACCGCTTCGTCCAAACCCACATAAGATGACATGATCTTTAAATTGCTTACCTAACTCTTCAATCTTGTGGACATTATTTTTGCTATTAACTAAATACGATTTAGATAATTTTCTTGCAATTTTTCCATTCATTTGAATAATAAATGGTGCAATCAGCATTGATAATAAGGCTACAGACAGGACAATCTGTGTAAGGGATGCGTCTAATAATTGCTCTTGTTGCACGAGGGCTAAAATCACAAAGCTAAATTCACCAGCATGAGCAAGAATCACTCCAGTTCTTATTCCAACACCAGGCTCATAACCAAATATTTTTATTAAAAAAGCAATTAAAATAGATTTAAATAAAATCAGACCAATTAATAGAGATATGATGAGAAAAATATTGTCATACAGTATTTGTGTATTTAACATCATGCCAACAGTTATAAAAAATAAACCAAGCAAAATATCTCTAAAGGGTGCAATGTCTGATTCAACTTGGTAGCGATAATGAGTTTCTGAAATAATCATTCCGGCAATAAATGCGCCTAATGCATAAGATAAACCTGATAAGTGGGTTATGTAAGAAAATAGCAAAGTGATCATTAATACATTTAAGACAAATAATTCGCTTGATTTTTGTCTTGCAATTAAGTCAAACCATGCATTCATGACGGGTCTACCTATCCAAAATACGATTGAAAAAAGAATAGCTGCTTTAAAAATCACAATCATAAATGACTGAAACATGTTTAAAGATGAATTTGATAAGGTAGCAATCAGGATTAATACTGGAATAACCGCCAAATCTTGAAATAATAAAATACCGATAGATAGTTTCCCATGGCGAGAATTAAGATCTAATCTTTCCATCAGAATTTTTGATACAACCGCGGTTGATGACATGGTAATTGCTGCTCCCACAACAAACCCATCAATAAAACTTAAACCGATAAACATTGCGATCATTGTTGACAAGACAAGTGTGATTCCTACTTGTGCAAGGCCCACTCCAAATAATATTTTTCTCATTGAGTTGAGTGTTGGAAGGCTAAATTCAAGACCAATGGTAAACATTAAAAAGACGATACCAAATTCGACCAGATGTCGATTTGACTCTGAGTCAATTAAAACAGAAAAGCCACTTGGGCCGAGAATAAGACCTACCAAAAAATAAGCTATCATTGGTGGCAGTTTGGCATTTCTAAGTAGCGCAACTAACCCAACAGAGCAAACTAAAAGAAGTATGATTAATTCTAATGACGTATACATACAATAAATTTATGATTTCAAATTTAATTAACTATAATAGTATTAATTATGAATGATAATAAAAAATTAATCATAGAATCGGCAAAAAAAGTCTTAGAGATTGAGTCTCGAGAAATTCTAAATGCTGAAAAAAATATTGATGAGCATTTTGCAGAATCTGTTTTAAAAGTTCATGAATGTAAAGGCCGTACTATTTTAAGCGGCATGGGAAAATCTGGACATATAGCAAGAAAAATTGCATCCACCCTATCCAGTACCGGTACCCCATCTTTTTTTATGCACCCTGGAGAAGCAAGTCACGGTGATCTTGGAATGATTACAAAAGATGATGTTGTTATTTTCTTATCGAATTCTGGAGAAAGTGATGAAATTTATAACCTTATTCCTGCCATAAAAAGAATTAAAGCAACCATTATTGCGATTACTGGGAATGATAAATCTGAAATTGCTAAATATGCAGACTTTCATATTTCATCCAAAGTTACCTCTGAAGCATGCCCCTTAGGGCTTGCCCCGACTGCAAGCTCAGCACTTATGCTTGCTATTGGCGATGCTCTCGCCATTTCGCTTTTTCAATTAAAAGGTTTTACTACAGAGGACTTTTTAAAAACTCATCCCGGAGGATCTCTAGGTAAAAATAAGCTCCTAAAAACTGAGGATATAATGCGACAGGAATCATCTTTTCCTAATGTTCAGGCAAATACTGTTCTTGTAGATGTAATACAGTTTATTAGTGATAAAAAGGTTGGTTTTGCAGTTGTTTCTGAAAATGAAAAACCTATCGGAATGTTTACAGATGGAGACCTAAGAAGAGCCTTATTAAAAAATGCATCCCTTAAAGATCCAATCAAACTTTGGATGTCATCAAATCCGTTATTTATCAATGAAAATTCATTGGCTATAAATGCCGCTGAAATTATGGAAAAAAATAAAGTATCGAGTCTTATTGTCGTAGATGAAAATTTATTTTTAAGAGGAGTTGTTAATTTTCAAGATTTATTAATTCATAAAGTAATTTAATGTAATGAGCAAATACTCTATTTTTTTTTCCAGCATGACTCTTTTGATCGTTTTTTTTGTGTCTTATTGGCTGAACAATGAAGTCAAAAAAGAGTTAGAGGTCAGTCAAAAAAAAATAACTAATAACCCTGATTATTTTTTAAAAAATTTTACCTCCAGACAAACCAATGAAAAAGGTGAAGTGAATTTTAGTTTAGAGGCAGAATTAATGAATTTTTATTCCTATAATGATGAATCGACGTTAAAAAAACCCAAGTTTGTTAAATATGAAAATGAAAAAAAAGTGTTTGATATGATCTCTAATAGCGGGATTATCTATGATAAAGGTGAAAAAATAAAAATGCTGGGTGGGGTCGAAATGTTAAAACACGAAACAAAAGATAAAAAAATAATGAAGCTGCTTAGTGAGGAAATTATCCTGCTGCCAAATAAGGATGTTTTACTTACAGATAAAAAGGTTAAAATCATTCAAGAACCTAATATTGAAGTCGATGGAATAGGTCTCAATTATAATAAAAAACAAGGCATTATTAAAATAATGAAAGATGTGAAAGTGCAATATGTTAAATAAAATCATATTTTTACTTTTATTTCTTTCATTAAACTGTTATTCCGAAAAAGCCGATAAAGATCAACCCATTATTATTGATTCAGATGAATTACTCATTGATGATTCAAAAAATACCAGCACTTACAGTGGTGATGTCATCCTTCAACAAGGAACCTTAATTATTCGAGGAGATAAGCTAACCATCAGAGAGGATAAACAAGGATTTCAACATTCAACATCGATTGGTAAGCCAACGACTTTTAAACAAAAAATGGAAAATAGTGAAGATTATATTGAAGGCCAAGCCCTAACCATTGAATATGATGGAAATATGGATAAGATTCATTTATACAGTAAAGCGAGGGTAAAAAAAGGGAATGACTTAGTTATTGGTGATTACATTATGTATGATGCAAACTCAGAATTTGCTCAAGCGCTTTCAGGAAATACAACCACCAAAGATGGAAATGAAGTCAAAAAAGGTAGGACAAGAGCAATTATTAGGCCAGATAAAAAATAAAGATGACAACACTTCGAATACAAAATATAAAGAAGAGTTATAAAAATAAAGATGTTGTTAAGGATATATCTTTGGAAATCTCTAGCGGTGAAATTATTGGTCTTTTGGGGCCAAATGGTGCTGGAAAAACAACATCTTTTTACATGATCGTTGGTTTAATTCAACCTGAACATGGTTCAATCTATGTTGATACCCTCGATATTACAAAAAAACCCATTCATACAAGATCACAATTAGGCTTAGCTTATCTTCCTCAGGAGCCCTCCATTTTTAGAAAAATGACTGTTGAAGAGAATATTATTTCTATTCTAGAGCTGCGAAAACTATCAAATGAGGATATCAAAACAAAATTGAATCTTCTTCTCAAAGAACTCGGTATTGAACATATAAGAAAAAACACAGCGATATCTTTATCTGGGGGTGAAAGAAGAAGAGTTGAGATTGCCAGGTGTCTAGCGACTAATCCAAAGTTTATTCTTTTAGACGAACCATTTGCTGGAATTGATCCACTAGCAGTAATTGATATTCAAAAAATTATAAAATTTTTATCCTCCAGAGGTATTGGAATTTTAATTACTGACCATAGTGTGAGAGAAACTTTAGGAATATGTGACAGAGCATATATTGTTAATCAGGGCACCATCTTTACATCAGGCTCACCCAATGAAATTGTTGAAAATCAAAATGTTAAAAATATCTATTTAGGACAAGATTTTTCTTTGTAATTAATGCCACTAAGTATTCAATTAAAGCTTAAAAACTCTCTTAAATTATCACCCAATATCGAGCAATCGGTAAATCTTCTCAAAGCCAACGAATTAGAAATTGAATATTTAATTAGTGAGTTTTTATCTAAGAATCCATACTTAGATCTTGATGATTCTGATCGGGTTAAAATAAATACATTAGCCTATTCAATAGATAACTCTCAGGAAAGTGAACATGAGCTTTCAATATATGGATATGGACTTAAAGATTATTTAGAAAATAACCTTTTTGATTTAGGCTTAGATTACGATGAGAAAATCATTGCCCATCTTCTTATCGATTATATTGATGATAATGGATACTTAACTGAGGACTATAGATTTTTTATCAATGAAGTGTCTCCTGAAATTAAAATTGATGAAAATAATTTAAAAACAATTATATTAAAACTTAACCAGATTTCATCTCCAGGAATTGGTGCTCGTAATTTATCAGAATGTCTTATATTTCAACTTGATCAATTTAAAGCTACTGCAATATCAATTAATTCAAAAAAAATAGCTGAGCGCTATCTTAATGAGTTAGGAAATAAGAATTTTGAAAAAATCTCAAAAGAACTTAATATTTCTGTTGACGAAGTTTTAGAATGTCACGAACTTATTGTTTCACTCAACCCCAAGCCTGGATTAGCTTATGGAAATCATAAAGATTCAGAGTTTATTTTTCCAGATATAAAGGTTAGCAAGGAACATCAAAGTTTTAAAATCTCTATTTCAAATAATTATGAATCATTGAAATTAATTGAGATTTCCAAAAAAGATATTTTAGATTCTGAGGCTTACAATCAAGCTAAATGGTTTTTAAAAAATATTAATTATCGAAAAATTAATATCATCAGAGTCACTCAATATATATTTCAGTACCATAAAAATTTTTTGCATAATAAAAGTTTAGAATATCCATTTACTATAAAAATGGTCGCTAATGAACTTGAAATTCATGAATCAACTGTGAGCAGAATGATTAACAGTAAATATATTGAAACACCTTTTGGTATTTTTCAAATGAAATATTTTTTTACACATGAAGTCAATAATTTTTCTGACAATCTTATAAAAGAAAGGATTAAGGAAATTATTAATTCTGAAAATAAATTAACCCCCCTATCCGACTCCAAAATAAATTTAACTCTTCATAAAGAAAAGATTACAATAAGTAGAAGAACTATCGCAAAGTATAGGGATCAATTGGGTATCTTACCCGCATCAAAAAGAAAGGTTTGTTAACAATGGATATTGTCATTACTGGACATAATATTGAAATTACTGAAGCTCTTGAAAATTTAATACACGAAAAATTTAAAAAAATTGCTCGACACTTTGAAAATATTACTGATGTGACTTTTTTACTCAAAACAGATAAAAATGATCATATTGCCGAATGTAAACTTCATTTAATGCACAATGAAATATTTAGTGAGGCTTCTGGATCTGATATGTATGCTGTTATAGATGATTTAATGCATAAAGTGGATCGACAGGTTATCAAGATAAAAGAAAAAGCCAAAGACCATCATCAGTCAGAAGGGGTTGAAAGAAAACATAATTTTTAACTGTGAACTTATTTATCATTACAGGACTATCAGGAGCAGGCAAGACAAATGCGCTGAGGACGTTTGAAGATAATAATTTTTATTGTATCGACAATCTTCCTGCAACATTACTGACAAAAGCAATATCAGAATTAGATTCAAATAAAATAAAATCAGTTGCCATAAGTGTAGATAGTCGAAGTTTAAACATAACTCAACTTCCAAAAATTCTTAATGATTTAGATAAATCATCAATTCCATATCACTTGATATTTCTGTCTGCATCTCGTGATCAAATTATAAAAAGATTTAATGAATCTCGCCGCAAACATCCATTAATAAAAAATTTTCAAAGTCTTGATGAGGCAATTTTTGAGGACGCAGAAATATTAAGCTTATTGTCTGACGACGCGATTCATATTGATACATCCAATCTCAATCTCAATGAGCTCAGTGAAAAAATAAATAATCATATTAAGAATCAAGTAAATTTTCATCTTCATTTAATTTCATTTGCCTATAAAAAAGGTATTCCACTAGATGTTGATTTTATTTTTGATATCCGAGAACTATCCAATCCATTTTATCAAGAACATTTAAAAAATTTGTCTGGACTCGATTCAGCCTTATCTGATTATTTAATAAATCAACCTAACACAAAACAACTTCTTGATGAATTAAATCATTTTATTCAAAATAGAATTATTAATTTAAAAAAAATAAGCAGAAAATATTTATCTATTGCTTTTGGTTGCACAGGTGGTAGACACCGATCCGTTTTTGTTGCAGAAGAAATGAACAAGCTCATAAATAAAAATTTTCAAATTGATATTTCAATTTTTCATAGAGATCTCAATGTTTAAGTATTTAATCATTACCCATGGGAGTATTGGTGAATCGCTTCTCGAGTGTGTTGAGAAAAATTTACAAAAAAGTGTGAATACCATTGACATAATTTCATTAAATCCAACCGATATTAATCAGAGTATCTCTAATTTGAAAGAATACATTTCTAAACATTCTGATCATGACTTGATAATTATGACTGACTTATATGGAGCTTCATCGAGTAATATCGTAAAGCCCTATACAAAAAATAAAAATATTTATGCAATCTCAGGGCTTAACTTACCAATGCTGATGAAAGCCGTTACATTTAAAACAGATGACGTACAAATAATGATTGATGAAATTATCAAATGTGGAAATAAATCAATAATTAATTTTTTATGATTAAGAAAGATCTAATAATAAAAAACCAGTTGGGGCTTCATGCTCGAGCATCGAACAAACTGGCGACCCTTTCCTCAAAATTCAATTCAAACGTCGAAATTATCTATAATGATGAAAAAGTTGATGCAAAGAATATGATGGACATCCTTCTACTGTCTATTGGTCTTCATGATACTTTTACCCTAAAGATAGAGGGGTCAGATGAAAAAAAAGCTTTCGAGTCAATTGTTAAACTTGTAGATAACTTTTTTGGTGAAGGAAAATAATGTTTATATTATCTGGAATACCAGTGAGTCCAGGTATTGCAATTGGATATGCTTATATTCTTGCCCATGCATTAGGTGAAATTGAACCTTACTCAATTCCAAAAAATAAAGTTACCCATGAAATTAAAAGATTTAATAATTCTGTGAGAAATCTTCACCTTGAGTTAGTACATTTAAAAAATGAATTAAAAAAAAATAAAATGATTGAGTATGGTTCTTTTATTGATATTCAATTGTCGATACTCAAGGATCCAAAGATCTCAGAGGATCCAAAAAAAATTATTAAGGACACCTTAACCAATGCAGAATGGGCCCTAAAAATTCAAATGGATGAAATTATTAATAAATTTAATAAGATCAATAACACATACATAAAAGAAAGGAAAAATGACGTATATCAGGTATGTGAAAATCTAATTAAATACTTAATCGGGCATCAATCGCATAAAGTTTCAAATGACAGAAATCAAATTATAGTTGCTCATGATATATCTCCATCAGATGCACTAAAATTTAAAAATACAAACAATCTTGCTTTTATAACAGATATTGGTGGAACTACATCGCATACAGCTATTCTTGCAAAAAGTATAAATATTCCATCCGTTGTTGGCACACAAAACGCAAAACAATTAATTAATCACGATGATCTTCTCATTGTGGATGGAGGTCATGGGTGCATTTTAGTAAATCCTCCGAATAATGTTATTGAAGAATATAAAATCAAGCAAAATTTGTATGAAATTGAAAGTAAAAAACTACTCTCTCTTCAAAATATTCCATCCAGGACAATTGATAAAACCGCTATAAATCTTTTTGTCAATATCGAGGATACAAATAATCTATCACCTGTTATTGAGAATAATACAGAAGGAGTTGGTTTATTTAGAACTGAATTCATATTCATGGATCAGCATAAAATGCTCGATGAAAATGAACAATTTGTAATTTATAAAAATCTTACAAAATCTTTACCCAATAAAACTTTAATTATAAGAACCTTAGATTCAGGTGGAGATAAAATCATTGAACATATGCCACATACTAATCAAAACCCTGCTTTGGGTTTACGAGCAATTCGCTTCTGTTTAGCTGAACCAGACGTTTTTATTACCCAAATCAAAGCCTTATTAAGAGCTGCTTATTATGGAAATATACAAATCTTAATTCCCATGTTAAGTTCAACAAACGAGTTAAGACAAGTTAAATTGCTTATACAGCGGGCTAAAGATATTCTTTCATCAGAAAGAAAAAAATATAACCCCAAAACCTTAATTGGTGGGATGATCGAAGTACCTGCGGCTGCAATAGATATTGATAGCTTTGCAAATGAATTAGATTTTTTATCCATTGGTACTAATGATTTGATTCAGTACACTCTTGCAGTTGACAGAACTGATGATGCCGTTTCACATTTATATGACTCCTCACATCCTGCTTTACTGAAGTTAATTAAAGGAGTTATTGACTCAGGAACTAAAGCTGGAATCGAAGTGTCTCTTTGTGGTGAGATGGCGGGAGACCCAAGACTAACAAAACTCCTAATTGGATTAGGTCTAAGAAATTTTTCAATGCATCCATCGAGTCTATTAAAAGTCAAAAAAATGATATTAGAGTCAAATGCATCTAAACTAAAATATAAAGCAAATAAAATTTTACGCTCTCATCAAAAACTAGAAATTGATAACTTAATTAATAACTTAAATGACTAAAATGAACAATCCAATACTTGAACAAATTACAATTCCACTGTTTGATAAAATAAAATCTCATCATTTAGTACCGGCTATTCAAAATATTATTAGTGATAATGAAATTTCTATTAAAAATATTGAAAATATCCAAGATTCAGAGATTTCTTATGAATTCGTTAAAGTGCTAAGTAAAATCGACTATAGATTAAGTAATGCTTGGTCTCAGATTGGTCATTTAAATTCAGTTTGTAATTCTGAGGAGTTTCGGATTGAGTACAATAAATGTAAAGATCTCATCACCGACTACTATTCAAATGTTTCACAAAATGTAAAAATTTTTAACTTATATATTAAGTTAAAAGAATCTCCATTATTTGAAGAATTAACTCCAATTCAACAAAAAGTTATCGATAATGAAATTAGAGATTTTAAATTAGGAGGGGTTAACCTTGCATCAGAAGAAAAGGCAAAATATAAAAAAATACAGTCAAAACTTTCAAAATTAGCATCAACATTTGAGGAAAATGTACTTGATGAAACCAACCAATATTTTTTACATATCGAAGATCCTGATAGCGTGAAAGGTATACCAGACGATGTGCTTGAACAAGCCTCGCTTTTAGCCAAGGAAGACAAAAAATCAGGCTATTACTTTACACTTCACTTTCCATCATATATCCCTGTCCTTCAATATGCTCATAAACGAGATTTAAGACAACGGCTTTATGAAGCTTATGCGAAAAAAGCGTCTGAACTTTCAAATCCAAAGTATGATAATTCGAAAATTATTCAAGATATTTTAATTTTAAGATCTCAATTAGCTTATTTATTGGGCTTTCATAATTTTGCCGAATTAAGCCTTGATACAAAAATGGCAAATTCGCCTAAGGAAGTTTGTGATTTTTTAAAAAATTTAGCATCAAAGGCAAAGCCATTTGCTAAACAAGATTATGAGGATCTTAAAAAATATGCTCTGCAAGATGGCATAAAGCATTTAGAGGCATGGGACGTTGCTTATTATTCAGAAATAATTAAACAAGAAAAATATCTAATTAGTGACCAAGAAATTAAACAATACTTTCCTGAGCACAAGGTGATTAAAGGACTTTTTGATCTTGTAAATAAATTATATGGAATTGAAATCATAGAATCTGAAGCGCCATCATGGCATCCCAGTGTAACGTATTATGAAATTCAGCAGAATAATAAAATCATTGGTTCTTTTTACTTTGATCTTTATGCTCGAAAGAATAAACGGGGCGGAGCTTGGATGGATGAATGTATCTCAAAAAGTCAATTTAATGACCATATTGATTACCCAGTTGCCTATTTAACCTGCAACTTTTCATCACCGATAGGAAGAAATGCTGCTTTATTTACGCATGATGAAGTAATTACACTTTTTCATGAATTTGGGCATGGATTACACCATCTTTTAACACAAGTAGATGAATATAATGTTTCAGGTATTAAGGGAGTCGAGTGGGATGCGGTCGAATTACCCAGTC
>Ga0222719_10000187_pt1 | contig 61701 bp, 75 predicted proteins | sample C33_34DmetaG_FD_165039 | JGI IMG/M metagenome (GOLD analysis project Ga0222719, IMG submission 165039) | Estuarine water microbial communities from San Francisco Bay, California, United States - C33_34D | ecosystem: Environmental > Aquatic > Marine > Unclassified | place: USA: California...
TTGCAAAGTATATTAGAAGATATGCTTTTAGCAACTAATCAGTTACTATATCACCTATCATTAAATTAATGCCACTTTATACATTTGAAAATAAAAAAACTGGTAAAGAGTTTACCGAGATGATGACTATTTCTGAAATGGAAAATTATCTTTTAAAAAATAAACACATCAGACAGATTATAAATTCAGTAAATATTGTTGCAGGTGTAAGTGGTGCTAGTTATAGAACAGATAGTGGTTGGAAAGAAACATTATCAAAAGTAGCAGAAGCACACCCAATGAGTGCTTTAGCAAATGAAATGGGAACAAAGTCAACAAAACAAATCAAAACAGAGCAAGTTATGAAAAAACACAAGGCTAGACAAAGTGCAAAATCTAAATAATATAGGGGTGCAGAGCGAGCAACTGAAAAACAACGGTCGTATACCAGAGTCTAATAAGTCAATCCGCTCATTGCACCTACCTAAACAAGGAGAAAACTAATGGCAGACATACCTGATTTTATGAGGGAGTTTGATACCGATGTAGATTATGGTTTTACTCCTGTATCAAAGAAACCAGTTGAAGACACACCAGCAATAGATCCGAAGGTTGTAGAAGACTCTAATTTAGAGATTGCAAAAGTTAAAGCAGACGTAGGCGATATAAAGTCTATGATGAATGAAATTATGCAAATTGTAGCAGAGAAAGATTCTGTTAATAAAGAGATACAGGACGCTGACGTATCAGCGAGATTTAAAGAGATTGAAAAGACTATACTACCGTTTTTGTATAATCTTTCAAAAACCAACGAACCTTATATACATTGGCCTAATAGAGGACCAATTATTAAGGCACAGATGGATAAAATACTAAAACTTACAAGGGGATAATATGTTAGAAGTAAAAGCTCATCACAAAGAATTAAAACGAGCGGTGAATGAAATTGAAGATAAAAGAAAACAAGACAGATCAACTAAATTATGGTACGATATAAGAACCTTAAAGAAAATAAAACTTATAGCAAAGGATAAATTAAATGCAACTAAGCAAAAACTTTTCGCTTAAAGAACTAACTGCTTCTCAAACAGCAGATAGATATGGTATTAGTAATAATCCAAGCGAAGATCATATGGATAATTTAAAAAAACTATGTGATAATGTTCTACAAAAAGTAAGAGATCACTATGGCAAGGTAGTATCAGTATCTAGTGGGTACAGATCACCAGAGTTATGTGTGAAAATAGGATCATCAATGAAATCACAGCATGCCAAAGGGCAAGCTGCGGACTTTGAAATCTTTGGCATTGCGAATGCTGATCTAGCAAAATATATTATTGATAGTTTAGATTTTGACCAATTGATATTAGAATTTCACAATCCAGAAGAACCTAATAGCGGTTGGATTCATTGTTCGTATAAGAATGCTGAAGACAACAGAAAACAAGTATTAAGAGCGTACAGAAATGATGATGGTAAGACGGTATATGAACCGTACAATCCCAGCTGAGCGTTTGAACGTCTTAATAATGATAAAAAACTAGAGCAAGACAAGATCATAGACTTGTATATGCAAAAAGGTATATAATGAATACTCTTATATTATTAATAGATTTTGAGGGTTTTAATAAATTACAAGATCAGAATTATCTAAACAAAAGATATGTTGCTTTGATGAACATATTAAATCAAAGAAACATAAACAGAGATAAATGTATTGTAGTATTCAACCACGTTAATATTAAAACCTCTTCAGAAAAATTAAAAAATCAATGGGGAAAAATACGTGATCCTCAATTAAAACAGTTATGTCATTATGCTGAGAACGAAAAGTGGAATGTATATGACTTGACAAAAGAAACTGAATATGGTTTTAAAGATATAGATATTGAAACTTTTTTACAAATAGTGAAAGAAAAAAGACCACAATTTAAAATTGATGCTTTAGAAACTAGAATAATAATAGGTGGTACAGAAACATCAGGCTGTGTTTTAGATAACAAGAAAATAGGTGCTTTACATTGGACAAAAAGAGGTTACGATACTACAATATATTTACCATTATGTAGTGAATATTCTTCTTATGGTAATGATTGGAATGATAAACAAAAAAGTGGTTTTGCCACTTTCTGGAATACAATAAGGAAAACAGAGCCTAAAGATTATAAAACTTTAGAAATTAAGAACAATCCACTTGCTTTATATAACAAATTGCCTTATAGTTATGAAAAAATCAAACCATTATAGGCTTGACAATATTGACAAAAAGTGATATAATGATTATATAAATTATACGGAAAGGTATATTATGTTTAAACATGTTAAATTGAATGAAGAAGTATTGCCTAAAAGTTTAGGTGTGAAAGGTAAAAATCAAAATGGTATAAGATATTATACTATTGATGGTGTTAATATGCCTTCCGTTACATCAATACTAGGACAAATACCCGAAAAACAAGCAGGTCTACAGGCATGGCGAAATGCAGTTGGTGAGAAAATGGCTAACTACATATCAACGTCTGCTGTTAATAGAGGTAAAACTACCCACACTTTAATTGAAAACCATTTAAAGAACGAAGACGAGAAGTCAGTAGGTATAACTGCTGTTACACCACTAGGTCTTTTTAGAATTATTAAACCATATCTTGCTAGAATAGATAACATACATTGCCTAGAAGAATACCTATACTCAAAAGAAATAAGTGTTGCAGGTCAGGTAGATTGTATTGCTGAGTATAGGGGTAAACTATCAGTTATTGATTTTAAGACCTCCACAAAGAAAAGGGATGCCAATTACAATTATGCTAACTTTTTACAATGTTCGGCATATGCAAAAATGTATGAAGAGCTATATCCAAATCACAAAATAGAACAAACTGTTATATTAGCCACATGTGAAGATGGTTTTGTACAAGAATGGATACATACCGAAGATAAAATCAAAGAACACCAAGAGTTGTTTTACAAACACACTAAAGACTTTTTTGACAGAAATAATATAAATAGTTAATAAAGAGTCAATAGTCGAATTAATCAAAAAGGTGATTTAATATATCCTACTTGCGACCATAACAGCTAAAGGGAAATATGAAAAAGATTTTAATAGTTTTAAGTATATTATTTTCAACTGTAGTTTATGCCGAGCATGAAGAATTTAGTAATGAAGTTTATATGCAACAGGTACCTGCTTTATGTGGTACAGTAAATGCTATACAAACTTATGTTGATCACTATAAATTTAAACCATATCACTTAACACTAGGTAGAACAGGTATGGTAGAAGATGGTGAACCAGTTTATATGATAACTTATATGGTAAATGAAGATAATACACAATCAATTGCTGTATTAGATATACCAAGTGGACTTGAAAGATGTATTTTATTTCATACATTTGATTTAGTAGTGCCACAAAAGAATTAAACGTTGAAGGTAAGAGAATACCTGGAGAAGACGTGGCTGCAATGCCACCCACTCCACCATTTAAACAATGAAATTTAAGGGGTGGAACTAGGATCGATTCACAGTTAAAACTTACTGGAGTTTAGTCGCTGACAACGTAAAGTCATCTTATAAATGCTAACAATTTAGCGATGGCAGCTTAATACTGCTAAACGGTTTGCCTGTACCGAGTAACAGAAACAGGCTTGACAAAATCATTCACAAATGATATAATAAATGTATGAATTTAATGAATAGTAAAAAGTTTGGTTTAATCATAGAAGATATGGTTAAGAAACAAAGAATACCTTATATGGATGCAGTTATCAAATACTGTGAAGATAATGATATTGACTTATCATCTGTAGGTCCACTTATAAACAAATCACTTAAAGAAAAAATAAAAGAAGAGGCACAAAAACTGAACATGGTTGAAAAATCAAGTACCGCAGTTTTACCTATATGAACAGTTATGAAGCTTATACATTATATTTGGCTATTAAACTACACTTCACTTCCTCTAATTATGATTTTTACAAACACAATGCCAAAGTTAATGCAACATTTAATACATTTTTAAAACGTAATGACAGGTTCTTTTTTCATAAACTTACAACTAAATATACAAAGGAAGAAATGCTAGACTATTTTGTATCTAATTTCTTTCACAATTCAAAAACATGGATAGGTAATCTAGTTAGAGCAGATGGAGAAACAACTTATAACAAGTGGAAAAAATATAATCAATCTTTTACGTACAATTTTAGAGGGGATTGTGTATTACTTTCTAATGTCATTAATGATAATAGGATTCGGTTTGATGATTTGTTTCGTGTACATAGTGGGCAACATCCACGATTGCTACGCTTACTTCTATCTGAAAAAATATCAGTACAGACAATCATCATCTTGGATAAAGTTTTATCATTTGTCAAAAGATGGGACAAAGAGATTGCTGAAACAGTTATCTGGCCTGAAAAATCGTTTAAAATAAAGAAATTATCACCTTTTATTAAGTTTAACCTTACTAAATGTAAGTTTATAATGAAAGAGGTGTTTGTGTGAGTGATGACTATGTACCTACGCCGTGCATAAACATATGTACGATTGACCAAGATAGTGGTTATTGCATGGGTTGTAGTAGAACACCAGATGAAATAGATAAATGGGGTAGGCCTGAAACAACTAAAGAATGGAAAGAAAACAATCTGAAGGAGTTGGATGGAAGAACGTAAACTAACAGAGCAAGAAGTAAGAGAAGAATACAGATCACAACGTAAGGACAGAGTCTTTGCTGCATGTTGGCCTGCTAATAATGATAGTTTTTACGAGTGGTGTTCTCAATATGTAGATTACAAACATATAACAAAAAATAAAAAGAAATGAGCGATGTATTTGAAAGTGTAATAGATGTAGGTAGTGGTTTTATATTGGCCATACTAATACAGATGTTTATATTTCCATTGTTTGATTTACACCCTAGTATATTTGATAGTATGGGTATCGCATTGATATTTACAGTAGTGTCAATGACTAGATCAGCATTATGGCGAAGATATTTTAGAAAGAGAAGACCATGACAATTGAACCAATTAGAAGAGCATTTATTATAGGCAATGGCGAGTCACGTAAGGACTTTGACTTGACAACATTAAAAAAGCATGGTAAGATATATGCTTGTAACGCTTACTATAGAGATAATCCTTTACCAGATGTATTGATTGCTGTTGACAGCACAATGACACACGAAATATATCACAAGGGTGTTGCTCATAAGATACCTTGTTACTTTAGAGAGTGGACTAAATGTCCTAACTTCATGTATGATACAATGGTGCTAGGCATGTTACATACACAAGACAAAGACAAGGCAGATAGTTTTATAACGAACAAAGGCCCAACTAATTACTATGTTATGAATGCCCATACAATAAAAGGCAACGCAACAATAAGAAAAGAAGACGGTACGAAGTATAAGAAAGATATTGACAATACCCACATTTATGTGTCTTGGATCACAGATGGCGATAAGACACAAGAATGGGAAGACCCAGGATATCATGCTGGTGCAACAGCAGGTTATATTGCTTGCAAGTATGATACAATAGACGAAGTGTATATGATAGGTATGGATTTGAGATCGGATACAAAAATGTTCAATAACATTTACAAAGGCACTAAAAACTACTCATCAGCACATTATGAACCTAGTCCTACAGGTGTATGGGAAGCAGAGTGGTTACGAGTATTGAAAGACAACCCTAAAGTGTCATTTTATAAGGTAAACAAGGCAGATGATGACAATACAACTAATCAAAAACTACTAGGAAACGAGAAGAATTTAACATATATTACTCAAGCACAGCTGCTTGACAATATCAGTAAATGGTGATACAATATTATAATGGTTGAGTATGTTGCCAGTATAAATAATAGTAATACTTACATTAATACAAATACGTACAACAATATATACAAGGAGAAAATACAATGTCAAGTGCATTAGAAGCCCTAAAAAAGTCAAAGTCAAATTTTGACGTACTAACGAAGAAGTTAGAAAACACAATAGAACAACCCGAAAAGAAAAACAAGTACCAAGACGACAGGTTATGGAAACCTGAACTAGATAAGTCTGGCAATGGTTACGCAGTATTAAGATTCTTACCTGCTGTAGAAGGCGAAGATATGCCTTGGCAGAGAGTCTGGAACCATGCGTTTCAAGGACCAGGTGGTCAATGGTATATTGAAAACTCTTTAACTACACTAAACAAAAAGGATCCTGTTAGTGAAGAAAACACAAGGTTGTGGAATACAGGCATAGAAGCCGATAAAGAAATTGCTAGAAAGAGAAAAAGAAAGTTATCTTACTATTCTAATATCTTTGTAGTATCTGATCCTAAACATCCAGAGAATGAAGGCAAGGTGTTCTTGTTTAAATTCGGTAAGAAAATCTTTGATAAGATTACTGAAGCAATGAACCCAGCATTTGAAGATGAAAAGGCTGTTAACCCATTTGATTTTTGGGAAGGTGCAAACTTTAAACTAAAAATCAGAAAGGTAGATGGCTACTGGAATTATGATAAATCAGAATTTGAGCCAGTCAGTAAATTAAAAGATACTGATGATGAGATTAACAAGATTTGGCAATCTCAACACGCTCTAAAGCCCTTCATTGATCCAAGTAACTTTAAGTCTTATGACGAACTCAAAGAGAAACTGAATAAGACACTTACTGGACAAAGAAGTACCGAGTCAGTAGAAGATATTGATCTCCCACCTGTCAGTAACGACATACCAACGTCTTCTAACAACTCGGTAGAGAAAGTTGAATCGTCTAGCGAAAGCGATGACCTTTCGTACTTTAGTAAACTAGCTGAAGACGATTCATAATCTATCTCTCTCACTTTCTCAAATAGGGGTGGCCTTCGGGCCACCCTACAATGTTCTCGTTTTGTTCTCATTTTACATACCAAAATAAAGCTTGACAAAAGCCGTATTTTATGATATACTTAAAGTATCAATGGTCATAAGACCTTTAAACTATAAGGAGTATCGTAATGATAACTATAAAAAAAATACTTGAAGTAGAACAAGTATCAAATGCTACATATCAATGGTTATATACCAATCTTTCAGACAAAACAATTGTATCATGTCCAGAATTAATACAAAGGGCATTGATGAAACATAGATGGAATAATAAAGTTATAAAAGATTATTTTGAGTCAAACTTTGTATTCACTGGTGCTTCAAAAGCACAAACTTTTCATATAGTATCTAAAAAATCACTTTTAGACTCATTTGAAGAAGCACATACATTGTGCTTAGATGATGATGAAAAGAATTTTTTACAAGAGTGTATTGACATTATAAACTATTATGAAGACTCTGAATATTTTATTATTGATGGACAAAGTAGAGGTTATTTAGCACATTTACCTTTCTTTAATAGTGAATTTAAGTGGACAATGGATATCACTTTTGTTAACGAAGAAACAGGAGAAGAATATACAAAAAGTGATTTTTTATTTGAAGATTTAACAGAAAATGAAAGAACTGCTTTTCTCTCACAAGAAATAACTGTTTTAAAATACACAAAAGGCACGTTGCAAGATTATGCTACATTAGTTGTAGGTATCAACCAAGGTTTACAATGGGCTGATTCTGAAATGATGTGGACAAAATGGTTTGCAGGATTAAAGTTTGATATTAAAAAAGATATTATTGAAATATTGAACTGGAAAAATCTATTTAAAAATGTTGTAACAGGTACAAGTGAAAAGTATGAATACAATAGGGCAGGTTATGTTTCATTTATATTAGAAACTATACATTTATTAAGAAACCTTAATAATTCATCCAGTAAGTTAAACTTTCCAAGTTCAACAGAAATGTTAAGTTGGTTTGATAAACCTTCCTTGTATGCAAAGAAGGTAGAACTTGATAAGTCAGAATATAAAATGTTAAAATTAATATTAAAACAGGTATCTGATATACAAGAAACAAATGTTAAATTACCTAAATTTGCAAACTTAACAAATTTAGTTATAACGACAATGTTGATACTTAATAAAAATTCAGTTGAGGGTCAGAAAATGTTGAAAGAAACATTTACTACCTATAATGATAAAACTTTTATTAGAGTTGAAAACCCAGTTGAATTTATTAAAAAACTGGCAACAAGTGAGGTAGATGAATATTCTAAAGATATTTACCTAACTGATAGTGAAGGTAAACTTATAACTGATGAACTTGGTAATAATAAGAAAAACTATGATTGTTACCATTATTATGGTTCTAAAAATAAAGGTGACTTTTTAATTAAAAGAAAAAATAATATTTTAAAAAGATTACCAAAAATGTTAAAAGAACTTTATGATAAAAAAATAATATCAGTTTGTACAGATAGAGAATTTATTGACTATCTTGCAGTTTATGACCAAACTAATAAAACAGGTGGTATAAGTGATATGTTTGATAGACCAATTTCTAAAGATGAACTTTTAGATAAAAGTAAATTTCAAAAAGGTCATAATAAATCCTTGAGAAAATCTGGCACAAATGATATTACAAATTTTACATTAGAAGATGGTCAGGTTAATGTAAGAAAACAGGCACAAAACTATTAAAAAGTCTTTAAGTGGTCTTCGGTTAGTATCAGAAATTTCATGTTTCGTTTAATACACCAAGCATACGCCGTTGACCACTTTCTTCTATTTCTCTCATAAGTAACCAACGCATTTTTATAAGTACGAGATTCACGTAAAGGTTTTTTAGGTTTACGTGTTTGTGCTTTAGGTTTAATCTCTACAATAAACTTCTTAAACGTGCCGTCTGATTGTCTAACTTTCATATAGAAATCAGGATAGTATCTATGTGGCCTATTGTCAACTGAACGATAGTAAATTGCTATTTCTTCACTACCCCATTCCATTACAGCCCTAGTTTTATCACAATAAATCATAAAACGTTTCTCCCAACTAGACCTATAAATAATGTTGTTTACATTGCCTTTATATTTCTGTGGGTTGAGTGGTTTGTATATACCTGAATAAGGGCGTTTATCTGGATTCTTCAACTTCTTCATAGAATCTATTTATTATCAACATAAATAGTAGTATGGCAAGTGTATTTGACACAATCAAACAAAGAGCAGGAGATGCTCAAAAATCTGCTACTTGGTATAGAACGCAAGTAAATAAAATAGCGAGTGGCACAACTGCTAAACAATTGTTTAGACAAAACAAACTAAATGGTCGTCCTAGCGTAGGTAGATTGAACTTGTTTGGGTACAACCCTAAATTAAGAAAAACTCTACCTTATTATGACGTGTTCCCATTAGTGTTGCCATTAGAACCAATATCAGGTGGGTTTATGGGTATGAACTTTCACTATTTGCCACCTCTATTGAGATTTAAACTATTAGAACGTATGCAGGCAACAGCGTCTGATGGAAGATTTGATAAGAATACGAGATTTGAAGTTGCCTATGATGATGTAAAGAATGTTAAAATAGTAAAACCAACAATAAAGAAATATTTGTACGCATATGTACAGACAGGTTTTTTAAGAATAAATGCTGACGAGGCTGCAACAGCAATTTATCTACCTGTACAAAGATTTAAAAAGGCGTCTGAAGGACAAGTCTATGCAGATAGTAGGAGATTTATTTAATGTCATTAATTAGTATAGGTAAAAGAATAGGTGACATGGATATACGATTAGGTATACCACCTAGTAAACCACAATTCAATACAGCAGAAACAAATAAAAGATTCTCATACAACAACGTATCATCTAATTACAATTCTGTATTCAATCAATTTAGATCAGGTCTAACAGGTGCTGGTGGGTTGGCTAGACCTACGCAGTTTCTATGTACGATTGATGGACCACAAAGTAAAACATTACCACGTGATTACGTTTATGCTGACCCTACAGGTGGTAAGAAGGCTGCTGCTAGAATGGCAAAGAGTGCTAGATTAGCAGGTGCAATAAAAGAGAATTTACAATTAAGAATGGATCTATTCTGTTCTAACGTATCATTGCCAGGTAAAACAATTACAGATGATGTAAACGAAACATACTATGGTCCTAAAAGAGCGATAGCAAAGAACGTTAGTTTTGAAGAGGTTACATTAGAATTTTATACAAGTGTCAACTATGATGAACGATTATATTTTGAGGCATGGCAAAACTCTATCGTAGACCCTATAACTCACAATGTAGGTTATTATGATGACTATGCTACACCATGTATGATTACGATTACACCATTACATAAATCATTTACAGCAGCCCTTGCTAACTTTGAGCCATCAGGTGACGCAGTAAAAGATAGGGAAACAATACGTAAGAGTTTAGGTGACTCATCTGGTTTCACATCATATCAGGTACAGATGTACGAAGTATGGCCTAAAACTATTGCTTCTACACCATTGTCATATGACGCTCAAAATCAATTAGTAAAAACAAGTGTAACATTTACATATAGAAATTATGCTACATCAGCATGGAACTATTTAAGACAAGGTATGGATGTAGAGAATAGAAGAAACAAAAAAAATAGAGAAGAATATAGATCAAATACTACAGCATTACAAACTAACTTTTTAGATAACTTACCATTTGGTATAGGTAACGAGATAGGTAGAGCAGGTAGACAAGTCTATGAAAAGTTAAGAAGAAATTTGCCTATTGGGCGAGTAACGGGAGGGCGTGTGTTCCCGAAAGGTCTGCCAGACCCTAAAATCATACGTGATATATTATATTAAAGGAGTAAATAATGCTTAATTTTATGAAGACGCCTGAGCATGACTTAATATTGTCAAACGGTGTGAAGGTAAAGTACAGACCATTTTTAGTAAAAGAAGAAAAGATTTTATTGATGTCTGTAGAGAACAATGTAGAACAGGAGATGGTTAATACACTAATCAAAACTGTTCAAACTTGTGTATTGACAGATGGTATTGACGTTACAAAGTTACCAGTTTATGATTTTGAATGGTTATGGTTAAACATAAGATCAAAGTCAATAGGTGAAACTGTACAACTTAAACTAAAATGTCCAGATGATGAAACACAGGTTGTAGATTATGATTTTAATATTGAGAGTGTAAAACCAGACTTTAGTAAAAAGGTGGACACACATATACCTTTTTCAAAAGATTACGGTGTGATAATGAAAGTGCCTACTATAATTGAAGTGTCGGATAAGAAGACTATTATTGACCTTACAGTTAATTTAATGAGGGATTGTATTGCTCAGATTTACAATGGTGATGAAGTGTTTGAAACTTCAGACCTTGAAGCAAAAGAACTTGAGCAGTTTGTTGACAACTTGACTATGCCACAATTCAAAAAACTAAAAGATTTTTTTGAAACGTTGCCTATCATAAGTCACAAAATAAAATACAAGAACCCTAAATCGGGAGTAGAGCATGAGTTATTATTACAAGGGGCTTCTGATTTTTTTCAGTTACCCTCTTACATGAAAGCCTAGAGAGTTTTTATAGGACAAACTTTGCTTTAATGCAATACCATAAATACTCATTAGGTGACCTTGAAGGAATGTTACCATGGGAGAGGGAAATATATGTTGACTTATTGTTACAACATATACGAGAAGAAAACGAGAAGATAAGAGAAAAACAAAGAGGGAGATAATATGAACTTTTTAAAAAATATGTTAACTACAGGTTGGCTAGGTTTTAAATACGGATGCAAATCATTATGGCATTTTATTGAGGTAGAGATACCTGAATTGATGTCTAACTGGAGACTAGTACCAAGACTATTAATGCTTGCTTATGGTTGGGCATTTTTAGATGTAATCAATTGGTTTATGGCACTAGAGAATCCTAACAACGCACAGGCAGGGTTAGTGTCAGTAGTCGTTGGGGCTGGTGCAGGTTGGTTTGCAATATACGTAAACGGTAAACCATCAAAAGTAAAGAATAAAGAATAATGGCAGCACAAGTCGAATCCAAGGTCTTTAAAAAGGCTTCAGCAGAGAACTTTAAGTCGATTCTAAAAAGACAAAAAGAAGATGAATCTGATCCTAAGTTTGCTATATCTGACTCGTTACAAGAGTACCAATCTCAATTAGAGAGGTCTGCTGGTTACACAAGTCAGGCAAAGTTGAATGACGCAGAAATACGACAAGAGATAATCAACTTTGTTATAGACTATTCTGTTGTTGAACTTGACTCTTTGAAAGGTATGGATTTTGATGACGCAAAAACTCAACAACAAACTACAGAAAAAACAATCAACGAGTATGAAGGTCTATTTAAGAAAGGTATTATTTCAGAGGAAGAACTTGCATATATCCAAGAAACTGTAGGTAAAACGAATGCTGAATTAAAAAAAGTATTAGGGTTATCAACTAAATTATCATTATCATTTAGAGATTTTAAGAAAGAATTAAAACCACTTAAACTTGCTAAACGTATAGGTCTTACAAATGTTCCTATTATAGGCAAAAGAATAGAAAGAGCAATTGAGTCTGAAGAAAGAGCAGAGCAAAGAGGTATATCTGCTAAAAGACAATTGCGTAGAAAAGAAACAAAAGGTTCTTTAAAACAAGGCGATAGCACATCAACAGCTGCAGGTACAAAAGGTGGTAGAGAAGATATAGCAAAAAACGCAAGTGCTGGGTCGTTAGGTATGGATCTTATGCCTGATACAAGCGATAGTGGTCTTGCAGATAGTGAAGAGGCAACTGAACAAGAAAGAGAATCAGATAAACAATTTGATACATCATCAGGTTTATTAGAAAAGATTTACGAAGAATCAAAACTTACAAACGAACTATTAGGTGGTAAAAAAGAAGACGATAAAGGTTTCTTTGAGGGCATAGGTAATGCCTTGTTACCACTTGCAGCCTTATCAACATTAGGTGGTACAATTACAGGTGCAATCACAGGACTAGGTAGTACACTTGCAGGCTCAGTAAGAAGTATGTTAGGTCTACCACCAAAGGCACCTAAAGGGCCTGTGGGTACAACACCAAAGAATGTACCTAAAGGCACTACACCAGTAACAAGCACAGGTGCAGATAAAAAAGATTTAAAGACTAAAACAAAAACAGGTTCACTTGTTAAAAACAATCTTAAAAAAGGTGCCAAGGTAGCAGGTAAAGTGGCAGGTGGTGCTGCTAGAGTTGCAGGACGTGTATTCTTACCTCTTGCTGCTGTTATGGGCATGTTTGACGCTGCTAAAGGTGTTGCAGAAGCAGGTGATTTACTTGACAAAGAGGAAGGTGAAGAACTAACATTTAGAGATAAAGCGTCATCAGGTTTTGCTGGGTTCTTATCAGGTTTAACATTAGGATTAGTAGATAAGAAAAAGACTGCTAAGTTTCTTGCAGGCGATAGTGACTCACCATCAATTGCTGATCAACATAATGATTTAGGTCTTGTAAAGAACGATCAAAAGACGCTTGACAAGGTAGAAGAATTAAAGGCAGATAAAATAGAGAAATTAACAATAGGTAATGGTGAGGCTGGTACTACAATTAACAACATTAATAACAGCTCATCTAATACAACAAATAAAACAGAATACGGTTCAACAAACATAGGAACATCAAATCCAGATAGTACAGTTAAAGATCAATCTGTGATGATACCTTAATAAATATTAATATGAAAGCATTTAAAGCACTAACAACACTTATCAACGGCCTGAAGAACAAAGGCAACGTTTTACAAGGTCGTAATATACCATCATTTAGAACGATAGCAAGTAAAGCAGGTGTTATCAATTATAACCCTGGCAATGCAGATTACACATCAACAAGACACTCAATGAGCAATAACTTTTTTGTGTACCCTATAAACCATGAAGACCAAGAGCATTACATGTTATTTGATATTATAGAACGTGTAGCTGAAGAAGGTGGTGCAGGTAATAATAGAAGTGTAGGTAATCAATACTTAACAAAAAGAGCAGATAACCTTAACAAGGTCGTGTACAATGCAAATAGATTTTTTGGTGAAGGTTCTTCTAACATAGGGTTCGGTATACCTACAGGTAAAGGTTCTGCTAGAAATATAAAAAATACAATTGCAATATACATGCCACAAACATTAAAATTCAATATGCAGGCAGACTATGGTGCTGAAGAGGTTGGTATGATAACAGGTGCAATGGCAAAACTAAAAGACGCAGTTAATAGTGGTAAATTCTTTGGGTCAGATTTAGGATCAATTACAGCACAATTAGGTAAGGCTGTATCAGGTGTAGGTGCATTTGCCTCTGGTGGTCTATTGTCAGGTACACAGGCTGCATTGCAACGTAGAACAGGTATTGCCCCAGCAGCCATGCAAGAGATGATATTCAATGGCATAGATTACAGAAATTTTAGTTTTACATTTAAATTTACGCCACGTAGTAGAGAAGAATCAGATGTGGTTAATAAGATATTACATGCTATCAAAGACGCTATGTTGCCTGAAAGATACGGTGACGGTAGTAGTATTGCAGCCTACAAGGTGCCACATGAATTTGTAATTAGATTTATGAAAGGTACAGCAATCAACCCATACATAGATCAAATAGGATTGTGTGCTTGTACAGGTGTTGATATAGATTACGGCTCAGACAAATTTAGTACACACCCTAGTGGTGATCCTGTATCAATAGACGCAACATTAAGTTTTAGAGAACTAGAACTAATGGAAAGAAAACGTTACAACGAATTAAGATTGTCAGCAAGCAACGCACCGTCAGCTGCTGAAACAAAGGGGGTTAGATAATGCCATCATATTTTGAGAACTTTCCTAAAATTTACTATGACGCAGTAGGCAAAGGTGATTACAAGTTAGTCACAAACCTATTAAGACGTGTACAGATTAAAGAAGGATTAAGTGAAACGGCTGCTCTATTTGATCTATATGACATAGGTGGTGAAGACACACCAGAGTCAGTATCAGAGCAGTTTTATGGCGATCAACGATATTACTGGATAATATTATTATTCAACAAAGTCAAAGATAGATTTTATGATTGGCCTTTACCTCAAGCACAGTTTGAGCAATATATAAATGACAAGTACAATGCACCTAATGGCATACATCATTACGAAGTTGCTCAGTCTTCTGGTTCAACATCTTCATTTGACGACTCACATATGATAGAAGTAAACAGCACCGTGTCAGGTGCTACGTCTGTTTCTAATTACGAGTATGAATTACGAATACAAAATAAGAAGGCAAGGATCAAACTAATCAAACCAGAATTTTTAGAACTGATTACACAAGAATTTAAAACCTTGATAGGAGGATAAGATGGCCGATAAGGCAGCTCCCAAATATGATGACCTGAACAACAGATTCCCTGGCGATTTTAGAGCAGGTGAGATAATACTTTACAGTTACGGTGGTTCGCAGTTAGAAATATCAGGTATGACAGCCGTAGTCAACGTCTACCAAGATTTAGATTCAGCATTTTTATCAGGCAACCTCATGTTCATAGATAGCGTAGGTGCAGTTAATAAGTTGCCTATCATAGGTAACGAGTTTTTAGAGTTTAAATTTAGAACACCTATAGACGCAGGTGGTGATGAAGAAATGAACGCCACAAACCACAGATTTCAAGTATATGAAAAACGATCAGTAAGATCAACACAAAACACACAGGCTGTTGCCTTATTCTTTACATCAATCGAATCAATACGAAATGAGCGAATACGTGTATCAAAATCATTAACAGGATCATATGCAGAAATGGTTGACAAGATGGTCAAATCAGACAAATCCTTGCTCAACTCTAAAAAAGACCTATTCATTGACCCTACAAAAGGCGTGTACAAATACACGTTTCCTAATTGCAGACCCGCTGAAGGTGTAAGGCACATGACGTTTATGTCAGAGCCAGTCAATTACAAAACACCTGATTATCTGTTCTATGAAAACAATAGAGGTTTTCATTTTAGATGTTTAGAGTCATTGTATAGAGAGAGTGGTGACACATCACGTAACAGACCATTTGTTGCCTTTATAGACCTATTGTCAGCGTTTAATCCTAACTTTAGTACACCAGACGTAGAGTCAGAGTCGCCTATAACTAAACCATATTCATTTTCATTTAACGACTCATATAACACATTAAAAAATACAAGACGAGGCATGTTCGGTAGTGTGACCTATGCACATGACCTAATAGATAAGAAATTTGTAAAGAGTAAATTGACATACACAAACTACTACGAACAGGCATTACACATAGACGCACCGACAGGTGCTGGTGCAGTATATCAAGGTATCATGCCACCTGGTCCTGCTGACTTTGATGATGACTATACAATAGATGACAAATCATATGGTTCAACAAATAAACACCAGATCAATAGACTACATGCTAGTAAACTGACCAAGGCGTCAAGTGCTGACAATCGTAAGTATATGGATGATTATTTTGCTCGTGTATTTGTTGTACCTGCTACTAGATCAAATCACATTTTTAATAGTGAGGGTACAGATTCAGATCCTAGAATGACAGGTAAACAAAATTTATCAGAAGCAACAAGGGATTACTTCTCAATGAACATAGACGTACCAGGTAACTTTACATACAATGTAGGTGACCTAGTATGGTGTGAAGTGCCATCATATAACGCTGCAGATATGACAACAGACAATAAGGTTATGAGAGAAGACGTAATAGACCCATTTCTTACAGGTCGTTATCTAATATCTAAATTACACCATCAAATTGATATGATAGATCAGAAACACACTACAGCCATGACTGTGGTTAGAAACGTATTTGCCAATGATTTACCAAACGCTGACACATTTAAAGCACAAGCACATTTCAGATCACAACCTATAGATGTAATAGGGTCAGGCGTAGATATATCAACATTAACGCCTATTAAGAACAAATTAGACGGCAAAATACCGTCACCACAGATTAGTAACGTAAATGACATTGCTAAGAAGTTAGGTGTAGATTTGAATAGTACAGACATGAATATCAAGGATGCCGCTAATAAGGCGGTTAATAACGTCCTAAACAGTACTTCCAACAGAGTTTTGATGAACGAACACCTTGCAAAGATTAACAGCACAATACTAGAAAGAAAGACCGTAGTAGAGAAAATCGCAGAAAAAGCCAAGTTAGCACTAGGTGGTATCAATTTATCTAATGTAAACAACATACCACCATCAATGAGAGGTAGTATGCAAGGTAATATCAATAGTTTTGTACAATCCTCAATGGTTGCGTTTAAAAAGAACTTATCTAGTGCTAAGAGTTTCTTTAAGGGATTCTTTTAATGAATAAAACATTGAGCATCCTCAACGCTTATTGCGAAGTAGAAAAATTTTTGCTAGAGGGTATGGCCACATGAGAGGACACAATAGAATAGACCTACAAACAATGTAAGAACGAACTATTACAAACTTACAAAGGACCAAAGACAATTTGAACAATATGAAAGAAATATACACAAAAAGAGCAATGAATATAAGAGGTATCAACGATAGGCCTCTAGTAAGTGCTTCGCACCGCGGCGCCTACGCAATTCATTTAAATACGGATAAATATAAGCAGGTGACCGCTTTAAATACGGCTACTTATGGGAAAAAATAAATGAGTACTACAGATTTTATGGGCAGAGATGGCTTCATCTGGTTTGCAGGTGTTGTTGAAGATAGAGCAGACCCGCTTAAATTAGGTCGAGTAAGAGTAAGATGTCTAGGTTATCACACGGAAGACAAAGAGGCCTTACCTACTGCCGATTTACCTTGGGCACATCCATTACTGCCAATTACTGCCAGTGGCATATCTGGCATTGGGCAAACTCCTCTTGGCCTACTTGAAGGGAGTTGGGTGATTGGCTTCTTTAGGGATGCAGATACTAAACAAGACGCAGTAATACTTGGGAGTTTGCCTGGCAAACCCACTACTACAGGCGCACAGAACTTGGCCGAGGGCCTTGGCTTCAGCGACCCTAATGGTACTTACCCACGTTACGCAGGCGAATCAGATGTCAATAGACTAGCACGGAATGACGCAGACAATCAGAGCATTACACTAGAGGCACGTAAGGCATTTAGAGCGGCCTCTTATACAAATATCCCTAGTGCAAATATCTTACCTATTGCAGATGGCATAGTAGATATAGCACAGTCGGAGGGTGATGTGTGGTCCTTACCTGAAAATACATATGCAACTGAATACCCATACGGCCATGTATATGAGAGCGAATCAGGCCACTTATTAGAGTTTGACGACACGCCTGACAAAGAGCGTATTCTATTATATCATCATAGTGGGACAGAAACAGAAATCACGGCCGAAGGAACAAAGAACGAAGTAAATAAAGATTCAACTCATACGATAACCGAGAAAGACAATAAGGTCTATATCAAAGGGTCCTCTGACCTAACAATCGGTGGTCGCCATAAGATAATAATCAATGCAGATGGCCAATCAGATAACAACTACGACATACAGGTAGGGCCTAACGCTAATGTGAATATACAAGTAGATAAGGGTAACATTAATATGGCCGCTTTAGATGGTGATATTAATATGTTTGCTAATAACAATATGAATGTAAGAGTAGGTGGTACGTATAAACTAGTTGCTGGTAAGATATTAGAAACATCACAAAGTACAACCACACGTACAGCTCAGAATGAGTACCATACGTATGGTAACCCAATTGACCACAACTAAAACTGGCTGGGCTTTCTAATCTATAAAAGTAGTAAGTAACATAGAGATATAACGAAGCGGTATTTTATGGTTTTATATATGAAAATTTTTCTCGTGCTATTTTTTGTGTTATTAGTCGGCTGTGTCAAAGTATCAGTATCTTGTAATGTTAATAATATAGAAGAAATCGCATCCGCGGTCGAAGACTGTAAAGAACAACCTAACATGGCTATATCAAAGGAGTTTTAGAAGTTATTACTATTATACATAGTTATGTTGAAACCCAAAGGAACCATGCTAGAGCTAACAGATAACGCAATAAAGAGATTAACTTACATAGCAAATAAGGCAGGCACTCGTTATGTGAGATTAGACATTAAGGGTGGTGGATGTGCAGGCTTTGAATATAAGTGGAGTACTACGAATACAAGGGAAGATACTGATTGTTTATTAGGGAACGTATTAGTGGCCAGTTTAGAGTTAGAATTATACTTACTAGGAACTACGTTAGATTGGGTAGAAGGTGAGTTTAATAGTGAGTTTAAGATAACGAATCCTAATAGTAAAAGCAGTTGTGGCTGTGGGGAATCATTTAGTGTTTAGTATATGGGAGAAGTTACTAGGTTACTTGTTATTAGGTTATATAGGCTATGTTATAGTTTGTATGATACTAGGAACGATTGGTATCCTTTAAAATTTTTTCGCTTTACTGTGCGAATACTTTGATGATAACTTGTGCGGAATTATGTATAAAGAAAAAACACCAATATTAATCTCTATGCCTCGTAATGGCTCTCATTATGTAGCAACTTATTTAAGAAGACATTACCATAGAAATGGTTTACTATATCCTTTAAACGATTATAACGCTTTAGAATTGTTTAGTGATTCTAAACGTAAAAACATAAGCAGTATAATAGAGTTGTTTGAAAGTTTACGTAATAATTTTAATTTAGATGTGTTTAATATTTTTCATGGTCAGCATTTAATGCAAGATGTTAACATGTCTTCTAGGCCAAATATTCATATTTTGTTTGATTGGTTTAAAGAGTTTTATAGTGGTTATCAAATTGTTTTATTTCGTAGAAGAAATATATGGAAGACTTATTTAAGTTGGTTATTCCATAGTACTATTAGAAACAAATTAAACAATGAAGAAGATAATACAATACATCCGTGGCACAGCATGGAAAATAAACTTAATGATGATATTCTTAAATCAACAATAGAAAGTATTAAACCTGATTTTGTTCATAATGAATTAATATGGCAATCCTTTATAAGAGATGTTATTTTATTCAATGAGAAAATATGTAATTATTATCTCCATCATTATAATAAAGTGTTAGTAAGGGATTGGTGGTTAGAAGATTTAACTGAAGATATACTTGAAGAAAATTATCGTTATATAAGTGATGATAGCGAGATGTTAATACAAAATAAAAAAATGAAACCCAGCTCTATTAAGTATGAAAGTTATTTTAGTCTTTCAGAATTACATACTATAAAAACTAAATTTAATGAAGTTTACGAAACTACATTTAAGCCATATGGGTATTTGGTAGATTAAACGCCCACGCTTTTTCATAACACCAAAAGCATTGCCAACACCATGCAGTAAAGTCTTTAGTTTGTTTGCCAGAACCTACACAAGAACGTGTAATAGGAAACAAGTCTTCCATTAAACCTTCTTCTTTAAATACACCAGCAACAAATCTTTTATTTACATTTATATAAGGTTGATATACGTTATATGTTATATTAGGTTTGTTTGAAACATCACGTCTTGTTTCACCTTGTATTCTTTCTAAATTTCTAGGAGTATAGTTGATTTCAGGAAATCTTTCTTTTGCATATTTGGCAAATGCCATACGTATTTGTTTAGGTGGGTTTGCTGTCATACCATCTAATCTAATAGCACCTTTAAATTCATTCATAAATTCAGGTATTAGTTTATCTAATTGTAAAATCTTTGCAACAGCAGTTACCGACATGTTACCATATAGTTCTTGGTTATCTAGCATACTATCATATGCTTTAGGCCACCAACCACCTACTTCTCTATCGTTAAAGTCTTTGATTGTTATGTCATTTAACTTACCATTAGGAAACTTCTTTTGTAAGTATTCAACTATTTCTCTAGCTGCGTCAGCGTCTTTAGGAGCGTTTACGTCATTACACATAAAAGGAAATATTTCTATTTGTGGAAAGTGTTTTAATGTTAAGTATGTTGCTGATGATGAATCACAACCACCTGATAATGATACTACAACTTGTTTAGGTATAAAGTCATCATCAAAAACAATATCTTTTAATGCTTGTTCTTTATGTGGTGATTTGTTTATTTGTTCTTTTATATTAGTCCAAAATTCAATTGTTTGATTTCCATATGTTAAGTTCATTTCAATACTCCCTGTCTAACTTGTCTCCAACGTTGTAGTTCTGGTGTAACGTTAAAGTATTCTTCACTTTTTATTTTTTTAACTCTATTCTTGTCACTAGGTACAGCAAAGTTATCATAAGCCTTTTGTACATTTTTTCTTAATGTTCTACTTCTAGGATCAAAACCTCTATTTGTTTTTACTAATAATAATGTTATGCCTTCTTTATGTGCAATCTCTTTTGCTTGTTCTATTTCATGTTCATTGTATCCAAATATTATATATTGCCACACTATAGGGTGACCTGCCTGTACTCCCATTTTCATAGTTTCCCATACTTGTTTAAAATTAGAACCTATACGATACAATTCTGATTTCTCATCTAAACCATCAACACCAAAGTACCAACAATTTTCTCCTAGACCATAACTATATGCTTTTTCCCACCACTTCTCATCCATGCCTTTTGTATTAGTACCATTAGTTGCAACTCTTAAACCTTTACCTAAACCGTCCATCATTTCTAAAAATGCAAGAAAGTCAGGATGATATATTGGGTCTGATATTTGACCACAAAAGGTTATCTGATTTTCATAATAGTTTAATACTTTTCTAAATTCTGCTTTACCTATATCAAATGATCTTGCTATTCTAGGTAGACCTTCTACCTTTTGTCGTAAACATTGTGGGCAACGTAATATACATCTATGTGATAGATCCATATTAGGTGAAGATAGTTTTTGATTTTGAATATAGAAGTCTGTTAAATGGCTCATTTTTTATAAGTATCCTTTTCTAAATTACCACACTTGTATTGGCATTGTTTCAAAGCACAACTTGGATTATTTATTAGCGTATCAAAAAAATGTTCCCACTCTTTAGATCCATATATATCTTCTAACTTGTCAACATTTTTTAGTGCAAGGTGATCGTCTTTTAAATGAAAGACTTCCGTTACACCGTGATCGTTTTTAGGATCATCTAACCAACAACAAGGTAACATATAACCATCAGATGTATAGGCTGCTGGTTTATGATAACTTTTAGGTTGATATGTTAAACATCTAGGTTTAATTTTTATATCTTTAGGATTCATCTTTATATTGTAACACAAACTTAACACAAAGTCAAGCTAGTAACTCCTATTGTATTTTTTTGTCATTTATATACACTTCAATTTTTTCAAACCCATAATGATAGTTCTTATGTAGGTCTTCATTTAACATGGATGGAAAGATCCATCTTTTATTTTCATCACCATGTTTACCTTCTTTGATACTTATGTCTTTATTAAAGACTTCAGGATGTTCTAATCTAGTCATATCTGGATGAGGATATCCTACACCCACAAGTAGTTTAGGTTCTGATTTTAGTTTTAATAATTTTTGTACACTATCGCTGTTTTCACCGTTTATATCTCTTTCAAAGGCACTACAATAACCTGTTTTATATCCTAGTAAAGCTGCAGCCATAACTAATTGACCAGATGATATACCTATTGATAAATTCTTTTGTTCGTTTAAAGTATCTATTGCTATTCTAGTTGCGTTTGGTTGTGTAGCAACAATATGTGTACCACTTCTTATATTTTTAGTTTCATCACAATACACAAAAACAACAGGTGCTAGTATTTGAGAATTAGTTACAGTATATCTGTGGTCAGTTACAAACTTTTCAGCAGTTTCTCCAAATATTTTATCTGTTTGAGTATTTGTTTGAAAGGTAAATAATTGTGTTAACTTATAAATTTCTCTTATAATTTTAGGATCAGTATATACTCTTAAACTATAATGTGTTTCGTTTTGCTTTGATGGTGAGTTAGCTGCAACATAGATAAGTGTATCTAAATCTTTTTCTGAAACCATTTTATTCAAATCATAATTACGCTGTGCTTTTTTACATACGTCAATAGCATTCTCTATTTCATCATTCATGTGTTTATTTATTATAAATATTACTAACATAATCTTATATTAATTACCGAACATTGTAACAAGGAGAATAGTATGGCTAAAAAGCCTAAGAAGATAACTATATCCTCTCTAAAAAAGAAGGCACCTAAAGTACCTCCTTTCACGTGTATAAAGATTGACAATGTTATAAGTAAATTAGAGAAGATTGTAGAACGTAAAAAGACGTTAGATAAAAAACAACTAAAAGATTTAGTTAAGAAACTTGAAACATTAAGGGAGGCCAATGAGTCACTACGAGATAGTGGTATCTATTGGTACGAAAAATTAAAACTGTTATTAAAAACGAGGTAGATATGAATTACTACTTTACAGGTTGCATAATAATATTGTTTGTGTTACTCACGTTGATAGCTGCACCTATGTTATAATAATGATTAAAAGTTAGAGTGTACTAATTTCATCCAGTCATAGTTTCTGTGAATGGCATGAGTCGTGTATATTTTATTGTTCTCAAAATCAATTGAAATTGTCTGACCACCATAACCGTCCATAACGAATATTGGTTTGTCAGCATATGTGTGAAACTGACCAGCATAATAAGTAGGGTTTGAAAATGCGTCTGTACTATTTCTATTTTTAGATTTACCTTTGTGTATTTTGTTTTCGTATAAATCTTTTAAGTATTGACCTTCACATGTATTATTATTCCAATCATCTAACATTGCAACAGCAATTCTTAAATAATCATATCTTGTTATGTAGAAAGAATAAGTTAATGATTCTGTTTTACTTGAAGCGTCTTCTTGTTTAAATAATTTTACATCATATTGTACGTTTACTTTTTTATTAAACAAATAATTTAATAATTTTTTAAAATCTTTATGACCCATTTTATGTAATAGGTAACTAGCAACAACGTTAGTATCAACGTTACTATAATTATAAACATTTTTACCTGGTGTTGTATTTTTAATTTCTCTTTTCATAATACTTTGTATAGTACTATTGTTAGGCCATTTCTTATAATCTTTATTATGATTTTTAGGATTACCACTTGCCATGTTTAATACATTTATTAACGTAGCGTTTTCATAATACGTATTATCAAATATATCCCAATTCATTGTTTCATTAATACCTGATATATAACCTCTACAGATAGCATGACCTGTCATGTAAGATATAATAGACTTACCCATTGACATTGATTGCCATTTAGTTTTGTCATTAAAATATTTACTATACTTTTCTGTTTTTTGATCTACTACAATTTGACCATCAGCAAAAGCAATATAACTTAATAGAGCAGTTGTGTTTAATTGTTCAGTTACAAATTTGTCTGTAGTAGTATTAGTATCAAAAATTTTGTACTCACCATCTGCCTTTATTGTAAATTTGTAACCTTTTCTTGTACTAGAGTCTTTTGAATATTTTTTAGCATAATGTTTCAATACTTTATCTGTTGGATTTGCCCATTCAGGTAATTCAACTTTGGATGTACTTGTATATAATTTTTTAACTTTTTTGATTACTAATGTTTCGCCATCACAACCATTGACGTACCATATCTGACTATATTTTTGTTCATGTTTACAAACGTCATGTTCTTCAGCAAATACAGCAGCGGCAGAAAATATAAATGAAAATATTAATATTGTTATCCAAAGTCTAAACATTATATTCCGTATTCGTTTAATCTGAAATCTACAACAGGCATAAAGTCGTAGGCATATTCATAATCAGGTAAGGCACCTGACATTTTAACCAAAGTATCATTAGGTTTACGTTTATCAAAAAACTTTTGTAAAACAGTTTTAAGATTTTCTGCCATTACGTTATGAATGTTTTTATTAAATTTACAAAACAATGATCCACAAACTACATTGACATCTGTAGCACCAACTTTCTTTGCAACGTTAATAATTTCATTTCTTAATTGTTCATTTGTCATAATGTTCTCCTATGTTGGTTATTTTAAATATAAAGGTCCTGTCCATTGTATTGGATAGTTACCTGTTAATACGTTACCTCTAGCAGAGTTTAAAGCAGGTGCATTGTAACCAGCGGCTTTCAATATATCACCTTTCTTAAAATGTTTAAAGTCTTCTTTTGCAATAAAACAAAATACGCCGTTTTCTCTTACAACTTTAATATATTTTTTACCAGGTCTTATAGATATTTTACTATCCCAATTATCAACTTGTTCTTTAGAATAACCAGTTAATTCTTTGCCACCCATAGTTGACATTTTAATATAGTCTTGTTTAGCACCATCCATTAGATTTGTAATTCCTTCATCAAGTGTTTTTGCAGTTTGTGTTACCATAGTCATAGTGTTATATATCCTTTTTAGTTTTCATTATTTGTATTACTTGAAATAAAGATTTTGTTTTAAGTAATTTGTTTCCATAAGCAAGTCTTTTTTCAAGTTTTTTAATTGCAGTTTTTAATTGTTTATTATTCATTATTTTTGTAATACAGCAGTTAATGTTCCAGTAAGTATGCCAGTCATTACTAACATAGCACCAAGAAAGAAATTATTTTCTTCAATGGCACCAGCAGCAAAAAACATACTTAATATAAAAGTTACTCCAAAAAATGTAGTTAGTTTATCTTTCATTATTGTGCCTCCAACATAGTCATTGGAACTCTATAAGTTGTAAAGTTACATTTAACTAAACATTTTGATTGCATAATTTTTGTAATCACGCCAGGCGTCTTTTTAGTTTTTTGAACAATGTTAACTTTTTGACCAACAGCCATAGAATTTTTAACTTTGTCTTTTATAACATTGTTAATCATATCTTTCATACTATTTAAATCCTTAATAGTCATTGTAGTCATCATAGTGTTAAAGTCTGTTATATTCATAGTGTCCTTTCTATTTAATTTTTAATACACCAGTTTGTTGGTATACTTTGTAGTTGTTAATGATTTTATTAATTGCATTTTTCATATTAATGTCAATCATATCTAAAAGAGTATTATCAACTTCAATAATTTCTTTTATGTTTTTGTTTATTTTACCGATTTGTCTATATGCAACGTTTCTAACGATTGCCATATTCATATTTGTGTTTTTGTTTTTCATATACTATTAATATACCGTATTTTTATGTAAAAATCAACAAAAAAATGGAATATTTGTCCGATTCTTTCGTAGCTTGTCGGCATTCTGGCGTATATAGAACAAAAGTAGAACAAAAACCGTTATAAATAGTAGAAAAACCATTAAAAAATGAGGAAATTATGGCAAAAATGCGTGAATTTCTGTTCTGGAACGAATCAGGACAAGAGGAAAAGAAAGAAAATACAAGTTTTAAGAAGGCTGTTAAGTCAGTCCAAGAGAATTTTAAGAATCAACTGATTGGATTTGAATATATTAGTAAAAAAGGCAAAAAAATCGTATCTTCAATACAATTACCACTTGGTAGAAAGAAAAAAATAGGTAGATAATGGCAAAATTAAGTAAAACATTTGTAGCAAGGGAAAAAAACTATAAAAAATCATCACTAGGTAAGAAAAAACGAAGTGTTAAGTTTTCATCAATGAATAAATCTAAAAAACGTAGTTGGAAAGCGTATAACGGGCAAGGAAAATAGAAATATGGCCGTAAGAGAGGGAGATAAACTTACAACTGGTCATGCTTGCACTGGAATTACAGATTTAGCAATATCTTTAGTAAGAACAGTAAAAGCAAACAAGATTCCAGGTGCTGTTTTTGGCACACCAACGGTTGCACACCCCAATCCACCGTTACCTATTTGTCCAAATCATATATCTACTTTAAAACAAGGTTCACTAAACGTTAAAATAGGTGGTATTCCTTGGGGTCGTATAGGTGATAGTGCTGACGCAGGTGCAATGATTTCAGGATCCTTAAACGTTTTAGTAAACGGCAGATAATTCATATAAATATTGATATGGCCTTTTCAAACTATGACGCAACAACAACAAATAAAAGTAAAAGATCAAATCGAATCTATAGTGATTTAAATTTGAGTTTTACTAAAAATCCTGCTACAAAGGATGTTGCAAAATTATTTGATGTACAGGCAATTAAAAGAGCTGTTAAAAATATTATTTTAACAAATAAGTATGAAAGACCTTTTAATTCTGACTTTGGATGTAACCTAAGAGGATTCTTATTTGAAAATATAACTGAACCATTATTAGTTATCATTAAAGATAGAGTTGCTATGGCAATTGAAAAATATGAACCAAGAGTTTCAGTAGAAGATGTTGTGGTTCAAAATGATGAAGAAAATAATGGATTAAATATTATGGTTTCATTCTTAATTAACGGCACAGAAGCACCAGTTTCAGTATCAACATTTTTACAAAGAGTAAGATAATATGAGTTCACACAGACTAGACATATCAGAATTAGATTTTGAAAATATAAAAGGTTCACTTAAAAGATTTTTATCAAATCAAAACGAATTTAAAGATTATGACTTTGAAGGAAGTTCATTAGCAATTTTATTAGACTTACTTGCTTATAATACACACTATTTGGCTTACAATGCTAACTTTGTTGCCAACGAAATGTTTTTAGATACAGCACAATTAAGAAGTAGTGTTGCTTCATTGGCCAAATTAGTTGGTTATACTCCTAATTCAGCTAGAGCACCAATCGCTGATTTAAAATTAGTAATCAACGATGGTACAGGATCAGTAATTACAATTCCAGCAGGTACAAAATTTACATCATCAATAGATGATCTTACATATTCATTCGTTACGGTTGCTGACAAAACAGTTCAACCTGTTGACGGAGTTTATACTGTACAAAGTTTAAATGTTTATGAAGGAACTTATGTAAGTTACAACTACACTTATGATGAACAAGATATTGATCAAAGGTTTTTAATTTCAAGTGATAGAGTTGATACAACTACAATTAAGGTTGTAATTCAAAATAGTGCTGCTGATGTTACTACAAATGTTTATACAAAAGCAACCTCAATCACAGAATTGGATGGCACATCAAAAGTTTTCTTTTTACAAGAAGCAGAGGATGGTCAATACGAAATTTATTTTGGTGATGGTGTAATTGGTAAAAAATTAGATGACGGAAACATTATAAATGTAAGTTATGTTGTAACTAATAAAACAGAAGCAAATGGTGCTACATCATTTACTCTTTCAGGTTCTATTTCAGGTTTTACAGACATTACCGTTACAGTAAATTCGTCAGCACAAGGTGGTGCTGAACCAGAGTCATTACAAAGTATAAAAAGAAATACTCCTGATTTTTATTCATCACAAGATAGAGCTGTAACAATAGAAGATTATAAATCAAAAGTAAAACAACTTTACGCTAACACACAAGCAATTTCTGCTTGGGGTGGTGAAGATGCTGAAACACCTTTTTATGGTAGAGTTTATATTTCTATTTTACCAACCAGTGGTTCTAATCTTACAGATTCTACAAAGGCAAGAATAGTAGCAGACTTAAAAAAATATTCAGTTGCTTCAGTAACACCTGTAATTGTTGATCCAGAAACTACAAATGTACTTTTAGCATCAACAATTAAATTTGATGAAAAAATAACAACAAAAACAGCTGATACTTTAAAATCAAACATTATAACTACAATTACAAATTACAACACAAATACCCTACAATCTTTTGATACAATTTTTAGACACTCAAAACTTACAGGATTAATTGATGATACAGATGAAAGTATATTATCAAATATAACTACTGTAAGATTAAGAAAGTCTTTTATACCTACAATTGGCAGTTCAACAAAATATACAATTAATTTTGCAAACGCATTATACAATCCACATTCTGGTCACGCTTCTGTTGAGGGTGGTATTTTATCTTCAACAGGATTTAAAATAGATGGTGATACAACAAATGTTTGGTTATTAGATGATGATGGACAAGGTAATGTTAGAAGATATAGAATGGATGGCTCAGTAAGAGCGTATGGTAATAGTACACAAGGTACAATAGATTATTCAACAGGTAAAGTTGAAGTAAACTCTTTAAATGTTTCAAACATAGAAAACATTAGAGGTGCAGCTTCAACAGTTATCGAAGTAACAGTAAAACCAAATTCAAATGATTTAGTTCCAATTAGAAATCAAATATTAGAAATAGATGTTGCAAATAGTTCAGTCACAGTAGAGGCTGATACACTAGTAGGAGGCTCAGCAAACGCTGGTATTGGATATACCACGACTAGTAGTTATTAGATGAAATGGCCGACTTTAAAGATAAAATATCAAACCTTTTAAATTCACAAGTACCTGATTTTGTACTTGAAGATCATCCGTTATTTTTAGACTTTATAAAAGCGTATTATCAGTTGATGGAATCAGCTGAGATTAAATTAACAAACATTGGTGATCCAGATCATCTTCAATTAGATAGTTCAGTTAATGTAAATAACTTTTTATTATTAGATGGTACAAATGTAAACAAAGATGATTCTACAGATAGAATACTTTTAGAAGATACATCATATGGTGATTTTATAAATGGTGAAACAATTACAGGTGCTACTTCAGGTGCAACTGCTACTGTTTTAGTAGAAGATGTTGACGCAGGTTCTCGTTTATTTGTTACACATCAAAATAAATTTATAGAAGGTGAATTAATTACAGGCACATCTTCAGGTGCTCAGGCAAACATTGGTAAGTATAGAGCCAATCCAGTTCAAAACATACAACAACTTTTAGATTACGCTGATGTGGATAAAACTATATCAGGATTTTTAACTAAATTTAGAAATTCATTTTTAACTTCTATACCTGATACATTAGATGGTGATGTTAACAAAAGAAATCTAATTAAAAATATTAAATCACTTTATCAAGCAAAAGGTACAAAACGTGCAAGTGAAATATTCTTTAAACTATTATTTAATGAAGATGCTGAGATAAGATATCCAAAAGATAACATTTTAAGAGTATCAGATGGTAAATGGGATACTAAAAAAATATTGCGTTGTATTGAGGTTGGCAGTTTTGATGCTAGTAATCTTATTGGACAAACTATTACACAAGCAAATAATCTAACAGATCCATCTATTAATGAAGCTACAGCCATCGTTGAAGATGTGTTTAAATTTATTATAGGTGGACAAGAAGTTGTAGAATTAGTTTTAGGAGATACTTCAGTAAATGGTACGTTTGTTTCAGGACAAACAATAACTGGAACAAGCAATATTGATTTAGACGTAACCATATCTGTTACAGTTACAGGTATTATTAATAATAAAGTTATAACAAATGACGGTGCATTATATAATGAAGGTGATAGTGTATCGTTAACTGCTGGAGGAACAGGAGCATCTTTAAAACTTGGACCAGTCGGTTCTGGCTCAATACAAGAAATTGTTATAGATGATGGTGGTACAAATTATGAAGTTGGTGATGTTGTCAATTTTAGTTTTGGTAATGCATCGGCTAAAGTTTCTGTCGTTAATGGAGGTGTTACATTAGAAGATGGTACAGGTTCAGGTCAACTTATTTTAGAAGATGAAACAATGGCTGATGACTCATATTTTGGAAATAAAGTTGTACAAGAAGTTGGTGGCAATGTAGGAGATATAACAGACATTCGTTTAATATCTAATGGTAATGGATTTACATCTTTACCTACACTTACAGTTACATCTAGTTTAGGAACAGGTGCAAAAGTTTTAGCATACGGTTCTGAAATAGGAAGAGCATTAACAATAAATGTTGTTGAAGCTGGATACAATTATCAAGCCTCTCCTGCTCCAACAATAATTTTACCAACATATCTTTTAGTAACCAATGTTTCAGGAACGTTTACAGTAGGTGAAACTGTTTCTGGATTAGGTTCAGATGGTTCATCTGTTATAACTGCTACAGTAGTTTCATTTAATACAGACACAAACATATTAAAATTATCAGATACAACAGGAGTGTATGGAACAAATATTACTATTACAAGTTCTGGTGGTGCAACAGCGACTGTTAGTAAATTAGAACAAGCGACAGGTACTACAGATGTAGCTGGTGTAATTACAACCGATGGTGCTTTTTTAAATGAAGACGGTTGGGTATCTGAAGATACAATGAAAATACAAGACAGTTTATTGTATCAGGATTACTCATACATTATTAGAGTTGGAAGATCAATCAATGAATGGAGAGATAGTTATATTAAAACACTTCACTCTGCTGGTTTTTATTTTCAAGGTGAAATTACAATTGAAACTCAACTAGACGCTCAGATTAAAAGGGTAACAGGAATAAATTCTGGTGTAACACAAATTTTAAAATCAGTAATAACAAGATTATATTCATTTATAGTTGGAAGAAGATTAGGTACTGAAACTGATGGAACAACATTAAGAGTAAATGCAAAATTAGGTGTATCAGCTGATTTAGATAGTGGTACAATTACACAGTTTGATAAAACAACAAGAGATGTAACTTTAAAAACACAGCCAATTAATATAGATTATGTAAGTAGAGTTAGAAGAAATTTATCCAACCCATCAGGCGATTTAGTAAATGTAAGACAAGGATTTGCATATGCTGGGCCAAGATTTGGCGTTTTAAACAAATTTATTAATAGTGCTTTTGGAGTTACTGCAAACAATTCATTTAGTAGTAGTGGTATTACTTTTGCAATATTAAATGATATAAAAGTTCAAGGTACAAGAACATCTTTAGACGGTTCAAATGCAATCTTTTTAATGACTTCAAGTGTTGAAGGAAGAAAACTTAAAACAAACTTTACAATTCCTGCACAAATAGGTGATATATCACAAGATACTATGGATGAAACAACAACGACTTTTGATAATACTAATATAACAATGGATGCAGGATAACATATAAATAGTAAGAGAGAGATATGGCAAAACAAACAATAAACATCGGATCAATCGCAAATGACGGCACAGGTTCAACACTTCGAGCCGCTGGTGATTTAGTTAATGATAATTTCAATGAAATTTATGCAGCAATAGGTGATGGAACTACTTTAACAGATATATTAGCTGCTGGTTATATTACAGCTTCTAGTACATCTACTTTAACAAACAAGTCAGGTAATATATCTCAATGGACAAATGACTCAGGTTATCTAACTTCAATTTCCGAAACTAACGATTTAACATCATCAGTAACTTGGGCAAATGTTCCTGACGCAAACATAACTCAAAGTTCAGTAACACAACATCAAGCCGCTTTATCAATAACAGAGTCACAAATTAGTGATTTACAAAGTTACATAACTGCAGGTTCAACAACAACACTCACTAATAAAACTTTTGACGCAAATGGTACAGGTAACTCAATATCAAATATTGAAGTTGCTGATTTAGCGTCTGGTGTTTTAGATACAGATATAACCACAGTTTCATCTTTAGATAATACTCTTGCATCAGCAAAAGCAATTAAAACTTATGTTGATAATATTGCTGCTGCTGGTATTCATTATCATACAGCAGTAAGAGTAGAGTCTCCAATAAATTTAAATGCTTCATATGATAACGGTACTTCAGGTGTAGGTGCAACTTTAACTAACACAGATACTTTAGCAGCCATTTCAATTGATGGTATTGCTTTATCTTTAAATGATAGAGTTTTAATTTACAATCAAACAAATGCAGCTCACAATGGTGTATATTATGTATCAACTGTTGGTGATGGTGCAACTGCTTGGGTATTAACAAGAACAACAGATACAGATAGTTACGGTGCTTCTGATCCAGATTCTTTAGGAGAAGGTGACGCTTTCTTTGTAAAAGAAGGTAATACAGGTGCTGGAGAATTATATGTAATGAATACTAGTGGTACAATTACATTTGGCACTACAAATATTACATTTTCTGTAATTGCCGAAACAGCAGTATATTCAGCAGGTCAATCTTTAACACTATCTGGAACAGAATTTTCAGTAACAGCAGGTTCTATCAGTTCTACACAGTTAACAAGTGCCGTTACTTTAGAAATATTAGATTCAACAGGATCAGCAGTTAAAACAATAATAGGAGCAGGATCATAATAGATTTTGATTATAAATATAAAGAGGAATAATAATGCCAGCAATAATAACAAACAAATTTAGAATGAACAATGCGGAACAGTTTCAGGAATCATTTTCTGAAGCTTCCCCAACAGTTTACTACTTAGGAATAGGTAGAGCACAAGAATTTGGTACTTTAACAAGACCAGATGGTAGAACAGACTACGAAGGTACAGAAACAGCACCTACTACACCAGGTGATAGTGTACTAAATGAATTTAAAAACTATGATGATCTGCTGGCTGCAAAAAAGATCACAGGTTCAGACGTTTCATTTGTTATTCCTAGAAGAAACTGGACATCAGGTACAACATACGATATTTACAGACACGATTACGAGGAGTTTGTAACAGGTAGCACATCAACAAGGATTACATCAAATAGTGGTGCAACAACTTTGTTTGACTCTACTTTTTATGTAATAACTTCAGACAGAAACGTTTACAAGTGTTTAGACAATGATGGTAATACTACTTCGACAGTAGAACCAACAGGTACTGGTACAACTTTAATTACAACTGGTGATGGATACAAGTGGAAATATATGTACACTTTATCGGCGTCACAACAATCAAATTTCTTATCAACTGACTTTATGGCAGTTTCAACTGACTCAACTATATCATCAGCTGCTGTTGATGGCGCACTAGACGTAGTAAAAGTTAAAACTGGTGGATCAAGTTATACAGTTTCAGGTGGTGGTACATCAGGAACAATAACTGCTGTACCAATTAGAGGTGATGGTAGTGGTGGTGTTTGCTCTGTAACTTTAACTTCAGGCGCTATAACTGCTGTATCTATAACAACCTCTGGTACAGGTTACACTTCAGGTTATATTAGAAATGCTGACATACTTGCAGCTACAAATGCTGGTGGTGCTGGGTCAGGTGCAGAATTAGACGTAATCATTCCACCAAAAGGTGGTCATGGTTTTAACGCTGTAGAAGAATTAGGTGGATTCTTTGTTATGTTAAATACAACATTAGAAGGAACTGAAAGTTCTAACTCTGGTGATTTTACGGCTGCAAACGACTTTAGAAAAATTAGTTTAATTAAAAATCCAAACAACGCAGCTGGTTCGGCTGCTTCTGCAACAACATTAAGAGGCACATCTGCTGTTAAAATTAATACTTCACCCACTCCAGGAACATTTGTTGCTGATGAAGAAATTAATCAGGCAAGTACAGGTGCTGTAGGTAAAGTTGTTGAATGGGATGCTACAAATAAAATTTTATATTATGTTCAGACTAGACACAATGGCGCTGGTGCTGATACAAATGGTAACGTTACTGCTTTTAGTGGTACAAATGTAATTACTGGACAAACATCTAGTGCTACAGGTACTCCTGAAAATACTACTTCAACTGTTAACAATGTTTCATTTACTTCTGGTTATGCTGCTCCTGAATTGAAACATGATACTGGAGAAATCTTATACGTTGAAAATAGAACAAAAATTGCAAGAGCGACTGACCAAACTGAAAATATCAAACTCATCATTGAGTTTTAATAAAGGAAAATAAATTATGCCAAGTCCAACTGATTTCAATGTCAGTCCTTACTATGACGATTTTACAGAGTCAAAAAAGTTCCATAGAGTTCTTTTTAGACCTGCGTTTGCTGTTCAAGCTAGAGAATTAACTCAATCTCAAACACAATTACAAAATCAAATAGAAAGAATGTCAGATCACCTTTTTGATAAGGGATCAATGGTCATTCCTGGTGAAATTGGTTACGATTTAAAATACTATGCTGTTAAGTTAACATCTAAATCTGCTTCAACTGTAGATAGTTATATTGACACTACACTAACAGGTGGTACTTCAGGCGTTACTGCTAAAGTTGTAAACGCTGTTGCTACAGACGGTACTGATCCAGATACACTATTCGTTAAATACGTGAATACTGCTTCTGATGGTGCACAAATTCCTTTTACACATGGTGAAACAATAACATCATCTAATACTTCAACAGCTGTTGTTGCTTCTTGTCATACAGGATCAGCTGCACAGATTAAAGAAGGTGTATATTACATCAATGGTTTTCACGTTCAAGTATCTACACAAACTTTGATACTTGAAAAATATTCAGATACACCTAGTTATAGAGTTGGTTTATCAGTAACAGAATCTTTTGTCACACCTGGTGATGATACATCTCTAAACGATAACGCACAAGGCGTATCAAACTCAAACGCTCCTGGCGCTCACAGATTTAAAATACTTTTAACATTAGGCAAAAAAGCATTAAACAATACTGAAGATAGTAACTTCTATGAATTGTTAAGATTGTCAAGTGGTGTATTACAAAACCAAGTTAGAACAACTGAATACGCTGTATTAGAAGATACACTTGCTCGTAGAACATTTGACGAAAGTGGTGACTATGTTGTAAGACCTTTTGATATAGATGTTAGAGAACATTTATCTTCAGGCAACAATAGAGGTATCTTTACATCATCAGCAGGTGGTGACGCAACTAAACTTGCAGTAGGATTCTCTCCTGGAAAAGCATATGTAAAAGGTTATGAGATAGACACAATCGCAACAACTTTTTTACCTGTAGATAAGGCAAGAGATTTTGACACACAAAATAATTTTAGTACTAGATTTGATGTAGGTAACTTTGTAAACGTAACAAACGTTTATGGTTCTCCCGACATTTCAACTGCTTCAGGTGTAGAAGGATTTAAAGGTTTAACTTTACACAATACAGCAACAAGTTCACGTGGTACTGCAAACACAGGATCAAGTTCAGGTATTACTACAATTGGTAGAGCAAAAAGTAGAGGCTTTGAATATTCTTCAGGTACTGCTGCTTCAAACATATTTTCAAGTTCAAGTGTAACAAGTGCTGTTTATAAACATTATCTTTTTGATATAGTTTTATTTACACACTTAAATATTAAAACTGCACAAGCATTTACAACAGGTGAAACTGTAACTGGTGGTACTTCAAGTGCTACTGCAACAGTTCAATCTGTATCTACTACAGAAAGTGCTACAATCACAGGTGCAACAGCAGCTGATCCTGTAGTAGTTACATCTTCAAACAATTTTAAAGAAGGTCAACAAGTAACAATTACAGGCGTTAGTGGAATGACTGAATTAAATAATAACGTTTATACAGTTAGAAACCCATCGACATCAAATTTCGAGTTATATGACACAGACGGTACTACTTCAATTGATGGATCAGGATTTACCACTTACACTTCAGGTGGTGCAGCTGCACACGGTGTAGTTATAGTATCAAACGTACAAGGTACTTTTGCTACTGGCGAAACAATAACAGGTGGCACATCAAGTAACACAGCAGTTATTCAAGCAGACGCTGTTGGTTTAAAAGGTGTTACTGCATTTGATATACCACAAGTTAAACAAATTGCAATGGCAGGTTCGCCTACATTTACTGCTGATACATCATTAGACGTTACAAATGGCGACAATGCAACATTAACAGGTACACTATCTATCGCAAATAGTGACACATCTGTAACAGGTTTCAACACAAGATTTACATCTGAATTATTAGTTGGCGATTCAATATCATTTACTACAAACGGTGGTACCTCTTTAACTAGAATAGTTGAGGCTATCATTAGTGATAGTTCAATAACACTATCAGCTGCTGTTGGTGGATCAGACGTATCCACAAAAACAATTGCAACGAGAAGAAGAACAAAAATACAATCACCTGATAAAAATATTTCTATATTTAAACTGCCATATGAAAATATTAAAACATTAAAGACTACTGTAAATGGTAATGCTTCAGATACAACTTACACATTTAGAAAACACGAAATTAAAACACTAACTGGTGATGGTATCGCTACATTTTCTGCTGGTGTAAATGAAACATTTGCTGATTTATCAGAGACCGATTATACTATCTCAATTACAAGTACAGGTTCTGGTGGATCAGGCGCTGTAGGAGATGTATTAAGTTTAACAGGTAACAACCATGAAGGTAGTGCTATATTTACATTGAATGGTGCTAAAACTACTTTGACAATTGACTTTGGTGCAAACTACGCTGCTCACAATATTAAAGCATTAATTACGTTAAACAAAACGGTAGGTACTTCGAAAACTAAAACACTTAACAGTAATGAAACACTTGCTGTATCTACACAGGCAACAATAGAGAGTGGTGTAATTAGTTTAGCAAAAGCAGATGTAATTGCTATCAATTCAATTTACATGGCACCTGACTTTAGTACGGATGCAACAACATCACATACAGACGTTACAGATAGATTTGATTTAGATACAGGTCAAAGAGATAACTTCTATGATGTTGGTAGAATAAAATTAAAAACTGGTGCGTTAACACCAACAGGTAGATTACTTGTAAACTTTAACTATTACTCTCATAGTGCAGGAGATTATTTTGATGTTGACTCATACTCAGCAATTAATTACGAAGACATTCCTGCTTACACTTCAAACAATACAGGTGTTAGATATGAATTAAGAGATAGTTTAGACTTTAGACCAAGAGTTGATGACGCAAGTACAATCAATTCAGGTAACCAAGATAGATCATTTGATGATACTGGTAATTCAGTAGTACAACCTATCAAATTTAATTCAGACGTTAGATCAGACTTTGAATACTATTTAGGAAGAGTAGATAAAATATTTTTAGATAAAGATGGTAACTTTAAAGTATTAAAAGGCGCTAGTTCATTAGAACCAAGAGTACCTGGTACATTAGATAACGCAATGCACCTATACACGTTGTTTTTACCTGCATATACATTGGATACATCCGAAGTTGGTATAGAACACGTTGACAACAAACGATATACAATGAGAGATATTGGTAGAATAGAAAGAAGAATAGAAACTACAGAATACTATACTCAATTATCTCTACTAGAAACAGCTGCACAGAATTTACAAATACAAGACTCAAATGGTTTTGATAGATTTAAAAATGGTTTCGTTGTAGATAACTTTACAGGTCACGGTATTGGTGATGTAGGAAATAACGATTACAAAGTTTCTATAGATTACGCAAACGGTGAGTTAAGACCTACATTCCATGAAGACGCTGTACAACTTATTGAAAGAGATGATGATGGTACTGCAATTACAGCTGATGATAGAACAACACATAACTATCAAAAGACTGGCGACTTAATAACATTACCATATACTGAGGAAACATTAATAGATCAACCTTATGCAAGTAAGGCTATCAATGTTAACCCATTTGGTGTATTTACATGGATAGGTGCAATAGAATTAACACCTCCAGGTGATGAATGGAAAGAAACAGAAAGAGCACCTGAATTAGTTATCAACAACCCTAATGGTAGTTGGGACAACTTAACTAAAAACTCTGGTAACTCTAATCAGTTATCTGAATTTCCTATGTCAACAGTTTGGAATTCATGGCAAGATACATGGACAGGAAGACCTATTGAAACAGAAAGAAAAAATGTAGGTACATATAAGAAAAGAGGTGGTCATGGTTGGAGAGTAATTGCAAAAGAAGAAGTAACTACTGCTCAACAAGTATCACAAACAAGAACAGGAATTAGAGCAGTTGCTGTACCTGAAACAGTAAGAACATCTATCGGTGATAGAGTTGTTTCAGTTGCATTTGTTCCTTTTATTAGAAGTAGAACATTAACATTTACTGCAACAAGATTAAAACCTAATACAAGAGTTTATCCATTTTTTGATAATATAGACGTTACTGCATATGTAACTCCAGACGGCGGTGCATTAGGTGGTAATTTAGTTACAGACGCTAATGGTAAGGTTGAAGGTACATTTGCAATACCTGATCCTAAAACAAATTCAAATCCTAGATGGAGAACAGGTCAAAGATTATTCAGATTAACAAGTTCATCTTCAAACAGTTTAACAAACGCAAACGTAGAAACGGCTGCAAACGTTGAATATGTTGCAAGAGGTCTATTAGAAACAGTAAGAGAAACTATTATTTCAAGTAGAGAAGCTCGTGTTGAAATGAGAAGTGTTACAGAAAGTCAAAGTATTACTAGAACATCCACAAGAACGGAAGAAAGACAAGTTGGTTACCATGACCCACTTGCTCAAACTTTCTTAATTGATGATGAAGGTGGTGTATTCTTAACATCTTTAGATGTATTCTTTAGTACAAAAGACGCTGCGATACCAGTAACAGTTCAAATAAGAGATGTTGTAAATGGTTATCCAGGTCAGAAAATATTACCATTCTCGGAAGTAACTTTAAATCCAAGTGCTGTTAATACAAGTACAGATGGTACAACTGCAACTAAATTTACATTTGCAAGTCCTGTTTACATACAATCAAACGTTGAGTATTGTTTTGTTGTAATGGCAAACTCACAAGACTACAATGCTTATGTGGCAAGAATAGGTGAAACATCTTTAGATACAAATAGAACAATATCTGCTCAACCATATGCTGGTGTATTATTTAAATCACAGAATGGTATGACATGGTCTGCTGAACAAAATGAAGATATGAAATTCAAATTAAGAAGAGCAGAATTTAGTAACGTAACTGGTACAGTTACATTAACTAACGATACATTAGGAACAAGAACACTTAAAAATAATGCTTTAAGAACAACAAATGGTTCTAAAGTAATTAGAGTATTCCATCCTAACCATGGTATGCACGGTACAAGTAATAACGTTACAATCGCTGGTGTACCTAGTGGTTCACACAATGGTCTTGCACACTCTGATATTAATGGAACATATACAAGTATTTCAAATGTAACTTTAGATAGTTACGATATTACATCTCCAAGTTCAACAAATGCTACTGCAACAGGTGACATCGGTGGTACTGCTATTACAGCAACACAAAATAGATTGTTTGATGTATTAAATTTAGGTGGTATTCAAATAGTAACTTTACCTGATACAAATATTGATTACTTTGTAAGAACAACAACTGGTAGATCAGTACATGGATCAGAAACAGAATTTACATTAACATCAGCAACAAATAAACTTGCTGTAATTAATAACGACAATATTGCTTTCACAGCACCTCAAATGGTTGCAAGTGAAATAAATGAGTCAGGAGATACTGTATTAGGTGTTGCAGCAAAAGGTGTTGGCAAATCTTTCTATACAATATTAGAAATGACAACTACAAATACTAAACTTTCTCCTGTATTAGATACTCAAAGAATGAGTGCATTTACAATTTCAAATAGATTAAATAATCCTACAAGTTCTAACACACCTGATTTTGTTAGTGATACAACAAATACAGGAACATCATCAGCTGCTGTTTATTGTACTAAACCAGTATTGCTAGAAAACAACTCAAAAGCGTTAGACATTAGATTAACTGCAAACATAAGAGCAACATCTGAAGTTGAAATGTACTTTAGAGCTGCAACAGATGGCGACAAACTAGATGATTTGAGTTGGACACCTTTCAATACAGATGGTAGTTCAGACTCATCTATTGTACCTGCTGAAGATGATACAACATTTAAAGAATACAAATATACAGCAAGTGATATAAATGACTTTACTGCCTTTCAAATTAAAATAGTTATGAAAGGAAGTAATTCATCATATCCACCTGTATTAAGAGATATGAGAGGAATAGCACTGGCGGTATAAGATGAGCAAATTAAGAGTAGAAGGATTTTCTGGACTAGTAAGAGATACCAACTCAAATGCCATCGTTAACGTAAATAAAAGTGAATTTCAATTGTATATGTCACGTCACAAGACTAGACAAAAACAAGGTGATGAGTTAAGAGGAGCAATAAAAGAAATAAATACTTTAAAACAAGAATTGTTTGAAATAAAAAGATTAATAAAAGAGGTAATTAAAAAGTAATGGCTGCACGACAAATAACTGCTACACAAACATTAGAAGACTTTAGAACACAGTTTAATGCTCTATCGGCTGATGATTTTGGTGATATTGCTACGTTAGATTCTGGTTTAACCGCAACGTCTGTAATAGGCGCTGTTAATGAATTATACGCTGCGATTGCTGGTGCATTATCTTTTACAGTTTCAGATGGCTCAAGTACTCAAACACTTGTAAATGGAAATACGTTATTATTTAATGGTACAGCAAATCAAATTGCAGCAACGGTATCAGCAACAGATACGGTTACATACGCATTAACCGATGATGTAACAATTGCTGGTGAGTTTACTGCTTCAGGCACAGGTGCTCACACATTAGGTGAGTTATCATTTACAGGCAGTACAATTGCAAGTTCAGGCTCTACTATCACAATGAGTGATGATGTAACAATGCCTGCAACTAAAACGCTAACTGTTGATAAGATTTCAAGTAATCAATCATTTGTTGATTTCGGAACTAAAAACGTATCAACTGACGGATTCTTCTACACATCATTAGCAAGTGGAGGTCTGATATTTGAAGGAACAACAGCAGACGCACACGAAACTATAGTAACTGTTGTAGACCCCACAGCAGATAGAACAATCACTTTGCCTAATGTGACAGGAACAGTTATAACTACTGGCGATACAGGTACTATCGTTGGTTCTATGATTGCAAACGACACTATAGGTGAGGTAAATATAGCTGATGATGCCATAGGGCAAGATCAACTAAAAAGTGTAGTAACCTTGCAGATTTTAAATTCTAGTGGCGTTGTTGTTAAAACAATGTACGCTGCAGGTGCATAAATAGTATAAATAAGTAAAGAGAGGTACTTACTGAAAGACGTGGTACCAGATAAAAAATGGAGAAATTATGGCAGTAAGAAAACCTTTATATGTAGATTCAGGTAATCTACGAGAGATGGACACTACTATGGTCGGACAGATCATAGATCAGGCTGTCTATCAATATTCATTGAGTCCTAGTGTAGCATTATCTGTTGTCGGTTCGGGTGGTTCACTTGCGGCAATTAACGACACAAGAAAACAAGCGGGTGCTCAATCAACAAGTACAACTTCAACACCAACTGAAGCTACTACAGCAGAACCAAGTACTGTTACAGTTACTTACGATAAAGTATCTGAAACTAGAACAGCAGGATCACCTACGTCTGATACTGGTAAAACTTGGCCTGTGTATTACAACACATCTGGTCAGATACAAGCAATGAATTTAACGGATGTAAAAGATACATTTTTACACCCAGCAATTGATCTATTGGCTTCAGGATCAACAACCACTCAACAAGGTGGAACTTATCACGTTTCAACAAGTGCTTCGATTGCTGGATCAACTGAAGTATCAGGATCATCAACACCAATCTTTATAGATACTAGAGCAGATACATCTCTCTACACAGCAAGTGAAATTCCTGAAACGCTTGACCAACCTACAACTGTTACAAACTATTATTTACAAAGAATTACTGGTTCTCAAATTACATATACTGAACCATATTTTTTAGATGGTTCTAATAACATCAAAGAATTTACAGCATCTGCTTTTGATACATTGTTACAAGAATGGATGAAGTACACAGCAGTATCATCTGGAGATGGTTACTCTTTAAGTTATAACATTGGTACTTCGGGCTCTGGTAATACTAGAGGTTCTGGTATGGTTGATACTATATTAGATGGTTCTGGTAACTATCAAACATTATTTGTAAACGTTGATGACTATAGAGCACAGGAATTTCCAAATGGATCTGCAACTACAGCTGCAACATATTATTTAAGAATACATAAGTCTTAATAGACTTATAAATTATATTATGAATTATGAAAATATTATTAACAGGTAGTGAAGGCTTCATAGGTCAACACTTAAATAAATTCTTAACAGATCAAAAACACGAAGTAATTTGTCTGGACAAAACAACAGGCAATGATTTACTTTCTTGCGACTTAAAATATTCTGTAGATTTAGTTATACATCTCGCTGGTTTATCTGGTGTTAGAGATAGTTTAAATAAATCGGAAGAGTATTGGATACAAAATGTAATCGCAGGTCAAAGACTTTTTGATTTTTTCAAAGATACAAGAATCTTATACGCAAGTTCATCAACAGCACATGAACCTTGGAAAAATCCATATGCAATGAGTAAATATGCTTTAGAGCGTATTGCTCCTGCAAACAGTATGGGTATGAGATTTACAACCGTGTATGGTCCTAATGCTAGAGAAACAATGTTGATACCAAGAATATTACGAAATGATGTTCCTTATATCAACACAAATCATAGTAGAGATTTTATACACGTTGACGATTTAGTGAGAGGGATAGATACTTTAATTAAATCAAATTTAAGAGGTGTAACAGATTTAGGTTCTGGTACTACAAACAATCTTGTAGAGTTAATTGATTACTTTGGAATTAACTGTAAACGTGTTGTGGGAGAACAAAACGAAAGATTGGATAACCTTGCTGATAATACACTACTAAATAAAATAGGTTGGTCACCTAAAATAAACTTATATGACTATATTAAGGAGAACAAACATGTTAACTGAAGAATACTTAAAAGATCATTTTATAACTGCTCATTTTTGTGACAATGAAAGAAAAAACATTGAAATATTAATGACAAGCGAAGATAGGTCAGCAACTATACCATATTACATTCCTTTTGATGAAAAAGATGTTAAGTTTCAAGCGCTACAAACTGTTATGACTTTAGATCAATTGCATGAGGCAACGTATCAAAAAAAGAAAAACGAAAGACGAGATTTTGAAAATGCGGTTTTAGAAATTGCAAAAAAAGATGGTCTAATAATGGACTCAAATAAGATTGACACTAAATTTTATCCTAGAGTAGTAGAAGCTATTTTTGGTGATGAAGAAAATTTAGATCACGTTTTTGCTTTAAAACTTGCAATATTTGAGTTAGACGCAATCAAGGATACTAAAAAAGAAGACTTAAAGAAAAAGTTAAGACAATCAAAAACTAAAACTGAAATTATAGCAACTGCTTGTGAGATACTATCTTAAAAAATAGTCTGAATACCAACCAGTCCAACCTTTTTCCATAATATGTTGCATTTGACCGAGTGTAATTATACTATATGATAGAGGTTTATAATACATATAGTCTTTAATTGAAGGACATACTCTTTCATACGTTTTATATTCTGTATATTTCCAATACCATTCATCACTACCTCTGGTGTAGGTATCCACGTAGAAGGTGTCTTCTTTTTTAAATCTATCCCATATATAAGATACATCACCAGTCCATGAAACAATAGATGAATTTAAAGGTGTATGAGCAGTTTCTCTCCACCACGTATCATCTAATAACGTAAAATCTTTTCTTACTAGATTAGGTAACTTGTTGTAGATAATCATATCTAAATCAAAATACAGGTTCTCCCCATCTCGGAACCTATCGTACATCTGAAATTTGTTAAACCAATTACCATATAGGTCGTCTTCTATAACTTCAAAACTATCATACTTTAGACCAGAGTATTCATCTATCATATGTTTTAAGTTATCAACGTGCCATTGAGTAAACTTATTACCAAATCTACAACAAATAATTCTCATTTATCTTTCTTCCTACACCTGTAAAGTGTACTACTTTTAATTTTTCGTTTACTTCTTTATCTAATATCATAAAGTCAGTATCAAACTTTTGCATATACATTTGATTTAGTTTTAAATTTTCATTGTATTCATCTGTATATTTCGCAATCCATTCACTAGGTGTTTTAGTTAGTTTTGCTTTATGTTCTAATATCTTCCACTTGACATAATTTTGTTCGCCATAATATTTCTTATGTACTGTTCCTTCGTTATAGAAATGTAATTGCCAGTATTCAGGATTAAGTGCAAAGTCATCCCATACAAATTTTAAACTACCTGATTTAAACTTATAGAAACCACCATTGATACCTAGTTTGTTTTCCCACCATTGACCATATGTTATTAATTCATTATCTGATACAGGATGGCCTAGTAAATCATCTATGTTACTTACTATGAGTTGATCTATATCCATAATGATTATTTCATCACCTGGATTCTGATATGCAAATTGAGGACTAAAGAATTTTAGTTTATGCCAATGTTTTACTATATTACTATGATGATTGTAAGGTAGGACTAAATCTGCTTTGACATCTGTATCACTTAAACATACAAACTCAAAGTCTATTGATGAGTGCTTACGTAAACTATCATGTAGTCTTTCAACGTAATCAGGTGTGTAGAAACCATCAAAGTATACCGTACATATTTTAAGCATTAAGCCTTCTCCACACAAGTTCAAAGTCTTTATTGATAGCGTGGCAGAGTATAGTTTTGTTAGGTATAAAACCTTGATGATATAAAAAATAATGCCACTTGTCATCTAACCATTGCATTGGCACATTGTTTTCCTCAATTTTAACTGAAAATAATGTTTCATTATCCCAACCAAAGTATTGTCTTACCTTGTCAGGAAATATATCACTACTCTTTTTTAATTCAGACATCATAGCTAAGTCGTTTTCAAAATTTGCAAAGTAATTTAGTTTTATTAAATGATCTTTATTAATACCTACAATACCTGTATTAATAACATCATTTCTAGGACTTAATCCTTTTTCTAACAACATTGCCTGAGCATTAAAATATTTTGATGATGGACTTCTTATTGTTTGTGATGTATTTGTAACTGAATCAATTTTTGTGATTTTATTATTATTGTTTAATACTGCTATACCTTTTGTTAAATCCCATGCCTCAAAAAAGTTTTCGTTCTTCATAGGCACAACATCAAAATCTAAAAATAATATTTCATCATACGTCATAGCTAGTTCATACATTAAATGTATCTTATAAAAATTTATTATATTATACATTGTAAGGTATGGATATTGTTTCTTTATATTTTCTGACCAAGATATAAACTTTGAATCATTTTCATATAAGATAAAATCAGCACCAATAGCGTCAGCATAGATTTGTTTACAAGCACACAAATCACCATAATGTTTTGCAAATTGTTGTTTACTTCTTATGTTCATAGGTGTATCACCTGTTTTTAAAATATTCTCATCAAAAATATCAATATCTTTTAAAGGTATATCAATATATAAACTATAAATTACTCTTTTCATAATATCTTTCCTATTATTGTAAATCTTGTTCCTCTTTCATCATTGATCTCATCTTCAACAAGTACTTCGGTGTTTGTAGGTAATTGTGTTTTAAATTCATCGCCATTGTTTACACAATTTATATGTGTATCAATATTGAACATGTCATTTGATTGAAAGGCAAAATGTGCTGTTTTTTTCATTCTTGTCCACCATGGAACTTTACGTGTAACAGGCACACCAAATTTTGAATTGAAATATAGTGATTTAGGTCCTATAGGTCCCCATTCAGACATTGGTCGCATATGTTCACACGAAGTATTAATGAATAAATCTGTTTTCTCATATTCGTTTCTAAAATCTTTGAATATGTCATCTGATATAAAGGTAACATTTTCATAGTTGTAAAACAATTTATTTTTAGCAATCTTTATAACTCTATCGTCCATATCTATTGCTGTAATCTTTTTTACTCTAGGCGCCAATGCAGGTACTAGAATACTGCCAAACCAACAACCGAATATTGTTATTTCTGTTTGATCTGTTATTAAACCAAGTTTATCACAATGGTTTATAATATTCATTTTTGCATTAACTTGAGGACTACTAAAAGAGTCTAGTATATTATACTCTAAATCAGGTTCTTCTTTTATTGTATAGATTATTTTTTCTAATAAATTATAATCTATATGATTGTTATGTAAACTTAATATATTTTTTAAAAATTGTAACTGATCTCTTTCTATCATTTTCTAATTATCCAATCGTTAATAACTAACATGTTCAATGCTGTTCTTTTGAAAGTTCTTAATGCGTGTTGAGGTGTTTCTACGATAGGTTCCTGACAATTAAAACTTGTATTCAATAACATCGGTATACCTGTAATTTTGTAAAACTCATTCACTATCTTATAAAACTTCTCATTGTCTTTTATATTTATAGTCTGTATTCTAGCAGTATTATCAACGTGTGTAATGCCTGGTACTTTATCAGTTTTTACTTTACATATCCTAGACATATAAGGACTAGGACCTCCTCTAGTATCAAAGTATTCTTGGTAATGTTCTTCTAATACTACAGGTGCAAATGGTCTAAAATCTTCTCTCATTTTTATAGTGTGATTAATAATATTTTTTATATTAGGATTACGTGGGTCTGCAAGTATTGATCTATTACCTAATGCACGATTACCACTTTCTGATTTACCTTGAAACCAACCTACGATAGCACCATCTGCTATTGCTTGTGCCACTTCTTTGTAATCTACTTTTTCTTCACCTATATAATCATACTCTTTACCAGCATACAATTCTGATTTATGTATATTTTCATTTAAGACAAAATCAGCGTGTTGATATGCACCAATGGCTTGCCCCTCATCACCAACTGCAGGTGGTACAAATACATTGTTATAATGTTTAGTAAATTCTTCATTCATATAACCATTGTATGCAACGCCACCTGCAATACATAAGTTATCACAAGTCTTTAATGGATATACATGTTCTTTTATTTTATCTAAAGTAAATCTTTGTAGTGTGTATGCTAAATCATCTACACCGTGCGTATCAACATCAATTTGCTTAAAGTGTTCTTGTTTCTTTTCAGTTATAGGACCATCAAGTATAACTTCAAAACATGTATAGTAATATCTACTAAACTTACCATATCCTACTTTACCCATAAGTTTACTTGCACCTAATGTACCAAAACCTGTAAGACCAGACATATGATTCCATAACCAACCTATAGGTAGTTTATCCGATAGATCAATTAGGTTTTGTTCTTTATCAAAAAATACACATCTAAATTTAGAACCTATACCATCTATCGCAAGTATATCAGATTCTTCATAACCTGAATTAAGAAAGGCGTAGGCTGCGTGAGATTGATGATGGTCTATAAAATAAAGATTATCTTTAAGATAATAATCCCATAAGTTTTTAGGGTCATAGTCAAATATTTCTTTTGGTAATATATTTCTACACATTCTAATACCACCAAGTGTGTAAGTAAATGCTAGAATACCATTTGTACCATCTCTTTTATTTTCGTGCCAATACTCTTTTACAAACTCGTTATTTAAACGATAGTCGCCTGGGTTTAGAATATCTGATTGATGAGCATATGCCTCAGCATGATAAGGTAGATTATGTTTAAATCTAGTTTCTCGTTCTCTTTGATTGTGCCATACGCCATCGTATGTATTATGGTCGTGTAAATTTAATGCTATTGAATATATCTTTTTCACTCTTTTTTCCTTATTATATTTTTTCAATTCAGGAAAGACATCAAATAAGTTTGATTCCCATTTAGTGCCTTTATAGTATTTATCAATTTTTAACAAGTAGTCTATTGTATCTAAATAAGACAGACCACCATTATCTTCTTTTAAAACATTCTGTATATCAGGAAAGTTTTTATATTTGTCTATAAGTTTTTTCTTTAAATCATCTGGTAATACATTTGCACATAACTTTGCTGGTCCTCTTATATTAGACCAGTTGATCTGATTAAATAGTTTTTTGTTTTTATCAAACCATTCTATTAGTTGATAAAATCTTAATACACTTAAAAAGGATATTGTGCCATTGACATTTATTACAACATTAGGGTATTGTTGTAGCGTTTTTATATTGTTAACTATATCTTCCCAATTCGATCTACGTCTAATATATTCATCTACCTTACCTATACCATCAAGCGATACGGTAAATTCAAATAGTTTAAAATGTTTAATGTAGTCTGTAGTTTTATATTTGCCTTGTGTTAGAACAGACATATTAGTTTGAAATTTACAATATATTTTATCAGTATGACCTGTCTTTACCATTGCGTCAAGTAATTGATAAAATTGTTTCATAACTAATGGTTCACCTCCAATCAATTTAAGATTGTAAATATAAGGTGCAAATTCAACTATCTGATCTATAATATCTTTTATGTGGCCTTTGAAAGAATTAACTTTAACATCATTACCGTGTCTGATAGTAGGATCATTTATAACCGTTTGACCTTCTAACTCTTTTGAGTTCAATGTTGTAGTTCTTGTAGAAGAGTCGTAGGTATGGCACATATAACAATCTAAATTACATTCATTGCCAAACGCTTTAACTTGTACTTCAAAAATTCTATGTTCTATATGACCTCTATCAGTATGTTTAAATGCCTCAACTGCCTCACGCATACCAGGCCATAGACCACGATTTTGACTTTGTATTTTTAAAGAGGCCTGTCTTCTGGATCTGCCATATTGTTTTTCTTGGTTGATACACGATACACATGATTTTTTTGTCAACTCTAAATCAGAACCAGGTGTTGTCATCTCTTTTCGTAATTGATTTAGTTTAGGATCGTTTTCAAACCAATCTCTTATAGATGTATCTCTTATATTAGGACCAAATTCTTCTGATTTAGCCCAAGAGCAAGGTGCATAATTACCTTGTATATCTGTAAATAACTGTTGAAAAGGAGCGCTACAAAAAAATATATCTTGGTTTTTGACTTGTTTTTCAAATGGTCCTACTTGACCATTCATGTGTGGATCTTCAAACCAACTAGATGTATCTAACTTACCTTCGCCTAGAAACTTATCTCCAGGACCACCTTTAGTTAAGTGTTCTGGTAATTGGCTATCTTTCTGTTTTTTCATAAAATGGTAGTTCTAATTGTTCATATCTATCTGTAAGATTAATATCAAATGCGTTATGATATTTAATGTAATCATACGCTTGTTTAAATCCATTATATGCCTTTTCTGTTGAATTAACTCCTGGTTGTTCATACTCCGCACACAAGGGTAAATGTATTGTAGTTTGAAATCCTAATTTTGACCAATGTACAGCAGATATCTTTTTAGAATTAACAACACAACCACCAAAATTACAACCACCTATAATTATTTGCGTATTATTTAATTGTATATTCCAACCTAATTTTATCTGGATTATATTAAGTAATTCTCTAATAGAAGTATCAACTTTTTCAGTTAGAGCAATAGTTTTAAAACCAACAGTATGAGCCATTTTAAATAACTCCCTTAATTTGAGGGAATCCCTATTATTTGAAACAAAAACTATATTTTCTTTATCAATACCAGGATAAGGATTACTTAAAAACTTTTGTATTTCTGAATATCTTGCATTATTTACATACTCATCACTCAATATAGGGTGACCTTCAAAATCAATTAGAATAACAATAGTTTTCTCTTTTCTACTCATTGTCGTCCTCAAATGAAAAGATGTCCTCAAATGGTGGTTGAGTATCTTTTGCTAAACTTTCAGGTTTCATATTTTGCCATTTATATAATTCTGATCTACCTATTGTTTGTATTAGATATGGCATGTACTTAATAAAATCAAAGTAATTTTTTGTATTAACTTTCCATTTTTCAACTTGTTTAGGAAAACAAATACAATAAGAAGTATCCCAACCTGCGTCTAATACTGCACCTGTAATTGTTTTTGCAATCATACCTACCTCTATAGACCAACTCTCTCTACCACGAGGTATAAATGACTCATCGCCCATTTCCCATTTTGTTCCTGTTTTGGCACATTGTTCTTGTGCAAATTCATTACCTGGTGCAACTCTTGGTGTAAATATTAATGTCCAAGGTGCTGATGATATATGATATAAATTAGGATTTGCGTGATATTTTTCTCCTACATCTCCATCAAACTCTACTTTATTGTATTCACACAGGTCATATAACATCTTACTTCTTTCTTCATTAGGTCCTAGTACATATGCTTTGTAAGGAAATGCTTTTTGTTTTGATGTTGCAAGAGGATAACCTATTCTTAATATTTTCTCTATTTGTGATCTAGTAGGTATAATATCTTTTTTATAATTAACAACGTGGGCTCTTCTTTTTAATGAATCAGTTATACTCATAATACACTCGCATATTTTGATAATGGAAAATGACCTTTAGGTTCAACCCATTCCATACATGTTTTACAATAGTTCTCATATTTAAATAATCTAAAATTCATCATCTTATCTATATTCTCCTGTGTTATGTCAAATGTTCTGGAGTGAATTGCGTTATTGGCAAACTTCTTACTACAATGTACAAGTTTTTTTGTTTCAAAATTGATAACAGGTACCATAGGAAAAGCTGCACACATCTTACGATCTATTTCTGCAGCTTGTTCATGTACTGCTGTAACATCATCTTTATTAGGTGTTCTACCATTAAATGATTTCCACATTGTGTTTTTATGATTTAACTTTTTCATTTCTTCAGGAAACCTATCTTTGTATTTAAAGTAATTAGGTGTTTTTACACATAGATTGTAATTGTTATAATCATTGGGTTGTATGAAACCATAAGGTTCTAATCTATCTAAATTACCTAGTTTCTTAATACCGTCTTCGTAAAAATCTAATATGTTATGTTCAACATAAAGTATATCAGGATCTTTTAGTATATGTGGATATCTTTTACGTACAAAAGAGTTTGATAGTACTGAACATACGTGATTAGGTCTACTTTTAACTTCAGCAATTACATCATCTAAATTTTTAATTAGTCCTGGCTCACCACCTAAAAGACAAACACGTATCTTATAATTTTTTAAATAGTCTAGTGTTTGTTTTAGGAAATCCATATCAACTGTTAAGTTTCTCATCTCTAAAGTATAACTTGTACAGTAATGGCAATCTTTATTACAAGACATAGACATAAAAAAATCTATGGCTAAATAATTCTGTTGTATTTCTTTTAACGTTATCATCTATTATCAAATTTAGTAAAAAATAATTTATTAAATGCTATTAGTAATTGTTCCTTTGCTAATGTTTTAAATCTTGTTTGTTTAAATAAAAAGTCTTCTCTTTCATAAGCCTTTTCTATAAGATACTCGTAAATATCTTCATTGTGTTTTTCTACTAATGCTCTATCCAAAATTATATCATCACCAAACAACCACTTTGATCTCTTTACAAATTTAAGCAACCTTTGAGGTATCTTATCTGTTATATCAATCATATTATTGTTATCATCTACATAACAAAAACTAGTGACATTTGGGCTTATAATTATTTCATTCATATTGTTGCCATTATAATATTACACGTATTATCCACCTCATCATCTGTTAAATATGGATGAATAGGTAATGTTAATATTGTATCACATATTAACTTGGAATTCAAGCAATTATCTTTTCTATGTATATGTTTATTATATAATAGATTTTCTGATATGGGTATAGGATAATGTACATTAGCGTTAAGTCTTTTCTTTAGTAAATCCCTTGTTTCTTTATTTTCTAATCTTATGACGTATTTGTGATAACAATGATTTACAACCTCATCTACATGTGGTATGGTTACAGGTAAATTTTTTAAATTGTGATTATATCTTTTTGCAATTCTAAAACGTTTATCTTGCCATTCGTGCATTTTGTCCATTCTATGACTAATAAACTCAGCATTGATTGCTAACATTTTAGAGTTATAACCTAATACATCACCGTTACCGTGTCTTCTTACTTTTTTTAAAAATTCTGCTTTACCTTTTTGATCTAATAAAATAGCACCACCACCTGATATACCTGCAACAGGTTTATTTGCATTGAAACTTAATGTTGCAATGTCACCAAATGTACCTGCTTGTTGACCATTTCTACTTGCACCAAATGATTGACAAGCATCCTCTATTAGTGGGATATTCTTTTCTTCACAAAAGTTTTGTATTTCTGTCATATCAGATATATTGCCAAACAAATGAGGATATACAATTGCTTTTGTTTTGTCTGAATACATACGTTTGATACTATCAATTGACATATGATTTGTTTTTGGATCAACGTCACAAAATACAGTTGTTGCACCATTCATCGCTACACATGACGCTGAAGATATCCATGAGAAGTTTGTAACTAATACTTCATCACCAGGTTTTATAGCATATGCCATGAGAGCATATTGTAAAGCGTCTGTACCACTAGCACACGCAATAACATATTTTCTATTGATAAGTTTTTGTATTTTCTTTTCTAAAAACTCAATGTTTCTTTCGTTTTCTTTTTGCATAACATTATCAAAAAGTTTTAAGTACTCATCTTTGTTTGCTAGATAATCTCTATCCCATCCTGTCATATAATACCTCCGCTATTTTTTCTTGCCCTTTTGCGTTAGGGTGTCTATCAAATTCAGATATTCTATATTCGTTAGTTAAAAAATCTTCCATAGAGTATCCACCTAGTCGGTCATCTGGTGGCCAACCTAAAAATGTATCATTAAATTTATAATTACTTCGTTTAATTGTATTAACAAATTCTTTATTAAGTGTTTTACGTACATAATCTGTACCTTGTTTATGTAATTCTGCAAATTTTTGAAACTTATATAATCTTGCTTGTATATCACTTTCATTTAGAGATGAATAATCTACAGCGTTTATAATTTCCCAAATATGACCTTTAATTAAACTTATCATTTGAAATTGATTATAAAAAAGTGCCTGATCAGCAACTTTTGTTTTATAATGTTGCATTAAATTTTGAAACGCAAATTGGTATCTTATAGATTTTTTTATCCAATATCGCAAATCACCTTTTGAGTCTGTTCTAATATTTTGCCATCTTGTTACATCATGTTTTATCTCATTTTTAGACTCCGTACCAAACGTAATTGTTTCTTCAAAATCACGTCTTGGTGCTGATGACCAAGCAGCCAAAACATGACCTACTTTATTAATATCAATTTCTGTTAAATAATCTGATAAAGAACTATAGATATATTCATTTCCCATTCCTGACTTGCAAAGATTAACTGGTTCCATATTCATCATCTCTGCTAAAATTTCAGGCCATTTAGGCCAATCAGTATCCATTGTGGGATGTTGTGCTGAAAGAAAATGAGGATCACCCCAACTACAACCACTAACTATTAATTTTTTCATATATTATCTCAGCTATTTTTTCTTGTCCTTGTTTATTTGGGTGATTATCTAATTCAGATATGTTATTTTCTTTGTACTCATCTAAATCATGTAATCTAAAACCTCCTAATTTTTTTACTGGAGGCCATCCCATAAATTTAGAAGTATCAATTTTAAAATTCTTTATATTTTCTAATATATCTTTTTCGTCTTTTTCTTTATCTCCTGAATAACTTTGAGCAGTAGGATCATAACCATGTAAGTAGTGTTCATAAATGTCAATAGTTTGAAAATGAAAATATGGTAAATTAAATCTCTCACATAAAATTTGAAAATCTAAATAATGTCCTAAAGTCTTATTTACCCAACCTATTAAATTGCCATGCGTATCAATTCTTAATGATGTCCAAGGTTGATTTTTTCCATATCTTCCTACTTCTAAATCCCTTCTTGTGGCTTGTGACCAAGCAGCGATAACTAAACCAATTTCACTCTTATTTTTTATATCAACTACTTTATTTCGTAAAGATGTATAGATATATTCATTACCTGCTCCAGACCTAGCCATGTTAACAACTTCCATTCCTAGTTTTTTTCCTAACAATTCAGGCCATTTTTTATAACTATTATTCATATCAGGATGAAACATAGATTCAAAGTTTGAATCTGTATTACTATCTCCACTAACTATAAGTTTCTTCATACTTTATTCTTTACTATTGATTTACCTTTTTCATCTAAATGATGTTCTATTTTTATATTATCATCTGGTCTAATTAAACAATGATACAGACAATTTTTAGGCACTTTACTATGATCGCCTGCCTCACCGTCTTTCATAATTTGTTCAAACTCTCTCCATTCATCTGACAATACTATTTCATCTATGTTTTCTGCCTCACTTACTTTACTTACTTTTAACATTTTTTGAAATAATGGTGTGCTTAATGTCCATTCTTGGTCGCACCAACAACAAGGTAATAGATGACCTCTATTACTCATAGCCATTTGCATTTTGCCGTTCATACATTGAGCAACAAATTTACCTTCTAGTTTATCTTTTTTATCTGACATTAGGTCTTACGTATCCTTTATATCCTAAATTGTATTCTTTTGATTGAGGTCTTAATGGGTCATCTTCTCCCATCCACCTTGACGAGTGTAACACTATGAACATTAAACCCTCGTCTATTGCCATTTGTTTCGCCTTTTCTAAATTGTGTTCATTGTAACTAAACACTATAAACTGCCAAGATGGCGTTTGTTTTAAGTGTTTCTTTGCTTCTAACATAACTTCATATAATTTTTTACCGTCTTGGTTAACACGATACATGTTACTTTCTTCAGGTAAACCATCTATTGCAAATATCCATTTTGCTTTAGGGTGTGCCTTAAACGCTTGTACGTACCAACTTTTAGATTTGGCAGATGAGGCATTATGTACTGTAACTTGTATATCTTTATTATACAGGTACTCTAATATCTCAACAAACTTTGGATGATGTACAGGATCAGATAACTGACCACAAAAATTAAATGATGAAAAATAATCAGATAACTTTCTTATCTCATCCATTGTAGCATCCCGACCATAAACTTTTCTGCCTTCAAGTGTAAAGTTTGTCTGCCTTTGACAACGCATACATTCAAGTGGACACCTATTGCTTATGTCAATATTTATTCCTTTCTTTGATCTTCTATAAAATGCTATATCACTCATCTTAAATGTTTTAGTAAATTTTCTATTTTATCTTTTTGTTCAGTTAAACATTTTGCAGGTCTTTTCCAATATACAGGTCCACCATCTTTAATAGATTTATCTCTTAAATAAATCACTTCTTTTCCTAACCATTTACATTCTTGTATAATTCTAGGTGCAGGATCAAAGTTAGGTTTAGTGTAAACATAAGTGTCAAATAAACCTAATAGATTTTTAACAGGTACGAATACATGATTATGTTTTTGACTTATGTACTTATCTTTATATGCTATGATACCATGTGACGTATAATTTTTTATATGTTTTTCTACTTCTCTATAATATGTTTTATTTGTTCCTAAGAATAGATATTTAAATTGTATGTTATCTTCTATAGGTTTGTATATACTAAAGTTTATTATCTTTTCAAACTGCTCACCTACACCGTTTACATATACCTCATGGTCACATAAGTCAATTACTTCTTCAGGTCCGTAAAATTCTAGTGCGATAGGATATTCTTTAATATGATTTTCTGAATATACAGATATAAGTTTACCATTGAACAAACTATGTAATGTTAATTTTTGTTCTTCAGTATATTCATTGTAATCAAGGTATGCAAGTGTCAACATACTTCTACCCATAATTAAAGTAGTGTCATCTGACCGTGGCATATAGTCATTAAAGACTATATTTTCAAACTTTGTATAACACTCATTTATTGCGTCAATGTAATCTTGTATTGTATGTTTTTTGTTGGGTATAACAATGAGTTTGGCACTTATACCTAGGTCGTTGAGAAAACAACAATGTTCGTAACTGTAATGAAACAGACCATCACCAGGTTTACTTGTACATACTATATTTACATTTTTCATAATATATTATAACATATTTATGTATAAATATCAATAGAGGGTAGAGTAGAGAATTAAGGAATGAAGCTTGAAAAAGGTATATTTTACTCAAATAAACAATCTAATTGCTGACGCTATCTTTTTACCGTTAAGTGTTGCTTACATATGGGAATATTGTAAGACACAGGTAACAGATTGGGAACTAGGAAACATCTTCTTTGAAAGAGAGTCTGTAGAGGACTATCTAAAAAAGATAGACAATCCTGACATCTTAGCATTATCAACATACGTGTGGAACTGGGACATAACTTGTCAGTTAGCAAGAGCAGTCAAAAAGAAATATCCTAATTGCAAAATAGTAATGGGTGGACCACAAGTGCCATTCAAACAAAGTTGGTTAGAAGACAATACTGACCTATGCGATATTATAGTTACATATGCAGGTGAAAGAGCATTTGCTGAAATACTAAAAGGTAACTATACGTACCCAGGCGTAATGACAAAAGACTCTTATACGCCACCTAAACCAGATAAAGAATTAAACGACATACCAAGTCCTTATTTAAGTGGGTTGATGGATAGTCTTATGCAACCTGGTAAACAATATAGTGCTATCATAGAAACTAATAGAGGTTGTCCATATAGTTGTTCTTTCTGCGATCAACAAGATTTATATTACAATAAGATTGCCATGTTTGATTATGATAGAGTAATAGGTGAGATAGATTGGATTGTAAAAAATAAAATTGACTTCTTATACTTTGGTGATAGTAATGTAGGTATGTTCAATAGAGATGTTGACTTTATAAGACACATCGCTAAACGTAGAAATGAAACTGGTTATCCTAGACAAATAGATTATAGTACAGCAAAACAACAACCAAAACGTATTGTTGAGTTGGGTGAAATACTCAATAAAGAAGCAAAGATAAGACGTGGTGTTACAATTGCTTTACAAAGTATGAATCCTAAAACATTAAAAGCAATCAAAAGAATTAATCTTGCAAATGAAAAATTAGAACAAATTGTTGGCGACTATAATAAAGCAGGCGTTGATAATTATTGTGAACTAATTGTAGGTTTACCTGAAGAAACATTAGAAACATGGATAAAAGGAATAGGTAAGATACTAGAATTAGGAAGTGACCATGCGTTGACAGTACACCCTTTGAGTATCGTACCTAATACTCCTTTTTCTGATCCTGAATATAAAAACAAATACGGATACAAATATACAAAGACAGCTGCACCTGCAGGTGGTAATACTTATCCTAAAGATAGTAATGGTGAGATTGATTATGTTGCCTATGAAAGTAAAAGTTATAGTAAACAAGATTATATAGACATGTATTTTTTCGCTAAAGGTCTTGTGATACCTCATCACTATCATGGCGTTAGTCAAGTTGCAGCCACATATCTAAAACGAGAACATAATGTATCTTTTATAGATTTTTATAAAAAATTATTTGAGTATAGTAGAAATGGTAATGGTATACTAAATGAGGAATATAAAAATCACACAAACAGTTTGAAACAAAGTTTATTTGAAGATAAGACATGGGGTAGAACAATAGAAGGTGGTGATGATTTTCATATACAAGATAATGGTGCAACGGCTTCTTTCTTGTATAGAAACATAGACAAGGTACACAAAGAGGTTATAGACATATGTAAGAAAGAATATAATGTTGATGTATCAGAAGCGTGCCAGTTTAACAAGCACATTATTGACACATATGAAAGAGATGATATAGAAAAACAATTTAACAAAAACTGGTATAGTTGGTTTTATGATAACAAACCACTAATTTCAGTTAACAATATCGTTTCTGTAACCGTTTATAAATATAAAGATATAGTAGACCACTCAAAGCATTTATTCTGGTGGGGAAGAAAAGCCAAGAGATGTTTTTTGAAATCAAAGGAGATTACGTTATGATAAGAGTTGGCGATATAATACCAGATGTTAAAACTATGCACAAAGATAGTGTAGCCACAAACTGGTATTCTACACACGAATTATTTAAAGATAAAAAGATATTACTAATAGGATTGCCTGGTGTATTTCTAGTTGAGTATGCAGCCACACATTTAAAAGCATACGACTTCTATTACAGCAAGATAAAAGAACTAGGTATTGATGAAGTATATTTTACAAGTGTTGATAATTGTTACGTACAAAACGCATATCACAAATCAGAAAATTTATCGTACCTAAAAAACTTACCTGACCCTAATGGTGATTGGGCTACATCTATAGGTATGTTAGAGAGTATGAGTAAAGAAGGATTAGGAAATTGTAGTCATAGATACGCTATGATTATAGACAATCTAATTATGAAACATTGTAAGTATGAAGACTTTACACACAATCCTATGACGTGTTTTCAAGTATCAGACGCTGATACAATGATTAAGTATTTAGAAATTATACAAACAAATTATGAAAGGTTTAATGATGACGCCAGAGATAAGGTTGACGTCCTTGGAAGAAACAAGATCAGCACCGTATTGTCGTGAGCTAAAAACTCTTTGGTATGATAGAGAATATTTATTAAATCATTTAGAGAATATAGACGAGAACAATTGGTATCTGTTTGATTGTGGTCACATAAGATGGACTGTACAAGAGGCATTTAACGCTAGACGAGAATGTAAAAACTATCCTTTTAGTGAGTTTCATTATGAGTTGATAAATCTTTTTACACCTGCAATATCTTTTGATACTGTATTATACACACAAACAGCAGTAGGTGGTGCACCACCACACCAAGATAGAAACAGACCTGCTGCTTTAAACTTTGCAATACGAGGTGAGTTTAGTGATACAAGTCCACAAGTCTTCTATGATAGTTTTGATAGAAGTACAGAAAAGTATAGAATGACATATGAGAAAAATGATATTACAAATGAATTTGCACCTTGGATATTTAAAGGTCCTGAAATACATGGTGTAGAAAACAAGACAGAAAAAAATAGAATTATTATAACTTGTGCTTGGCGACATAACAGTTATGAAGATATAGAGAAAAGATTACTAGATGGTACGTTAGTAAACTGGGAACAAAATGAGAAAAACAAAAGGATAAAATTTATATGAGTAGTATAGATAGAACAAACAAAGCACTTCAAAGACTATCTACTATGGGTGACTGGTTGCAAATGAAACAACACATCAATACTAGACAGATAATGAAAGACCTTGAGCCGTACAAAGACTCATGGAAACCTTACAATTTAAGAAACCCAAATAACAGGTGGGGTTTAAGTGTAACAAGTTTAGATGGCAAGTTAAGTGGTATACCTGATTTAGATAGTTTACTACAATACAATAAAATACATGGTACTAGTATTACAAATCATCACATAAAAGAATATACCGAAGTATATGATAACTCAAAAGAATTGCAGAAACTCATTGAACCATGGAAACCTTGGTTGGGAAGATGTCACTTTCTAAAACTAAACACAGGTGGTTATTTTCCTGAACACTATGATGTAAACAAATTAGAATATGGTTATGATGAAATAAGATTTATTGCTTTCATCAACAGGTGTGATAAAAAAGATTTAAAGTTTATATATGAGGATACAGTTAGAGATGTTAAAGATGGCCAGATGTTTTTCTTTAACGCAAATAAAAGACATTCAGTTTTTAGTACATCGGACGATATTATTATGTTAGTATTTTGTATGAAATTTGATGAACATTTATTTGAAAGATTAATAGAACAATATAGGTATGCGTAATGTGGTATCATAAAAAATTTAAATTACAATACGACACTAACGTTTTCAATGAGATAATTGAATATGCTGAAAGAGCAACATGGAGACAAGGGTACGATCAAAATGGGTTACTTTGGAATGTTGAAGAACTACCTTTAAACCCTAAACAATTTCCTATACTAAATGAATTATATGAAGGTCTTAATACAGAATTTAAAAGACCATCATTTTTTATTAGTAATGTGAAACCTGGTGGGTTAGTAAACCATATTGACCACAACAAGTGGGGCAATCTAGGTATACCTTTAAAAGGTGATTTTAAAAATACACCTCAATACTTCTACGATCAATTCAATCATCCAGTAGAGTCATTTGTAGTTGACAGTCCTGTTATATTCAATACACGTATGTTACACGCTGTACCTAGACAGTTAACTGATACAGGACCTAGATGGGTATTGATGATGGATTTATTTGAGTGGGTTGATAAGTTGTTTGCAAAGATTGACAACAAAACTATATGGACAGATACAAAGAATTTTAAAAATGCGTAACTTCTATTTCTTACAGATACCTTTAGGTACAGACGCAGCCTATCTACCACAAGCAGTAGGTACGATCTGGTCTTATTGTAATCAGTTTGAAGAAGTACGAAAGAAATATAAACTTGCAGGTGTATGGTGGAACAAAGAGATTGATATAGTTGAACCTGATTTTATAGCTGCAAGTTGTTATATGTGGAACTGGAAAATAACATATGACGCATTGAAAGAAATAAAAAAGAAGTATCCTAAATGTAGAATAGTCGTAGGTGGACCTGAACCACAATATACATCTGAATGGTGTAAAAAACATCCTGAAATAGACGCTGTGTTAGCATACTATGGTGAAGAAACAATGAGAAGATTACTAGTAGATGATGATCTTAACATACCAGGTGTTGTTACAAAAGATTTTAACAATGCAGCTGAGGCAGAATATGCCGACCCTAAAATGATACCTAGTCCCTATCTTAATGGTTTCTTTGATAGTTTATTAGAAGGCAACACACAAAAAGTCAGAGCAATCTTTGAAGGCAATAGAGGTTGTCCTTATACTTGTTCTTTCTGTGACATAGGCCATAAGAAATATACAAAGATACAAATGTTTGAAACAGAAAAATGTTTAAAAGAATTAAAATGGATGTGTGATAGAAATGTAACTGCTATAGATGTAGCAGATAGTAACTTTGGTATATTTCCTAGAGATGAAAAACTTGTAGATTTTGTTGTCAGTCAAAAAAAACTAGGTAACTTTAATGGTAGATTTATGCCTACGTGGGCAAAGACACATGGCGATAAGATAATGAAGTTAGCAAAGAAATTACAAGACGCAAATGTAGATGACACTTTTGGTTTTAGTTTACAATCTACAAATCCTGAAACTTTAGATAATGTCAATAGAAGAAATGCGTTTGATATTAAGAGTTTCAAACCTATCATAAAAGATTTAAAAGACAAAGGTGTTTCATCATATACAGAATTAATCTTTCCTTTACCTGGCGATAGTTTAGAAACATTTAAATATGGTCTACATGAAATAGTTGATATGCCTGCAC
>Ga0222719_10000188_pt1 | contig 61463 bp, 54 predicted proteins | sample C33_34DmetaG_FD_165039 | JGI IMG/M metagenome (GOLD analysis project Ga0222719, IMG submission 165039) | Estuarine water microbial communities from San Francisco Bay, California, United States - C33_34D | ecosystem: Environmental > Aquatic > Marine > Unclassified | place: USA: California...
ACACAAATTTGGGACAAAATTGGGGCATTTATTTAAATTTGGCAATTCATTAACAAAATTAATGTCATGGCATTGATTGACATTGAACGCTTGTGAAACAAGTGGAATATTAATAATGAAAAAAATAGCAGTTCGGCGATTTGCTAATCAAATTTATAATTGTAGATTTGCAAGCCGTTTTCAGAACGGATTTTAATTGAAATTTTTACACAGTGGATACACTTAGTTATAAAACCATTTCAGCCAATAAAGCAACGATTGAAAAATCGTGGGTATTGGTTGACGCCGAAGGCCAAGCTTTAGGCCGTTTGTCATCTGTCGTTGCCATATTGTTGCGCGGCAAGCACAAAACAAATTATACACCTCATACAGACTGTGGTGACAACGTCATTGTTGTCAATGCGGATAAAATTACCTTGTCTGGTAAAAAATGGTCTGACAAATCTTACATCCGCCACACTGGATATCCAGGTGGGCAGCGGTCTCTAACAGCTGAAGAGATGTTCAAGAAAGATCCTACCCGTTTGGTAGAGAAGTCGGTAAAAGGTATGTTGCCTAAAAATAAACTTGGGGCTGAACTATTTCGCAACCTTAAAGTTGTAGCAGGGACAGATCACAAATACGAGGCACAACAACCTAAGGTCATTAACCTTAACGATATCAAATAATGGAAGTAATACACAAAATTGGACGTCGTAAGACAGCAGTTGCTCGTGCTTATGTCTCTAAAGGTAAAGGAAACATCACTATTAATAAGAAGGATATGGCAGACTATTTTGCCACTGCTCCTCTTCAATACAAGGTGACACAACCTCTAATGCTAACCGATAACGAAACATCTTTCGATATTAAAGTTAGTGTGTTGGGCGGCGGCGTTACAGGACAGGCAGAAGCCGTTCGATTAGCCATTTCTCGTGCTTTGTGTGAAATTAATGAAGACTATAGATCTATTCTAAAACCAGAAGGCTTATTGACTCGTGACCCAAGAATGGTGGAGCGTAAGAAATTTGGTCAGAAAAAAGCCCGTAAGAAATTCCAATTCTCTAAACGTTAATTGGATAACAGTGTCAAAAACACTGTTGACTATTTAAACTCAATTAGTTTAGCATCTAAATGGTCCAGGCCGCAACAAGCGCCACTAGATCATTGCTAAATCAGAACGTAAACTAAACACAATGAAAAAAGTAGATGTAAAATCACTTCTAGAGGCAGGCGTACATTTTGGCCACCTCACCCGTAAATGGGACCCAAACATGGCACCATATGTCTATATGGAGCGCAATGGCATTCACATTATCAATCTTTACAAAACAGCCGCAAAAATAGAAGAGGCCGCAACCGCAATGGCTAAAATTGCTTCTTCGGGTCGCAAGATTTTATTCCTTGCCACTAAAAAACAGGCTAAAGATATTGTTGCTCAAACAGCATCGGACCTCAATATGCCTTACATCACCGAGCGTTGGCCTGGTGGGATGTTGACCAATTTTGTCACTATTCGTAAAGCGGTCAAGAAAATGTCTATGATTGACCGTATGAAAAAAGACGGCACCTTCAACACATTGTCGAAAAAAGAAAGATTGCAAGTTGATCGTTTGAGAACAAAGCTCGAGAAAAACTTAGGATCCATCTCAGAAATGACTAGACTGCCTGCAGCCCTTTTTATAGTCGATATCAAAAGAGAGCATATCGCCGTAAAAGAAGCTCAAAAACTGAACATTCCCATCTTCGCCATGGTGGACACCAACTCTGACCCACGTCAAGTGGATTATGTCATACCAGCAAACGACGATGCTTCAAAATCTATCAGTAAGGTATTAGAATACATCGCCTCCGGAGTAACTGAAGGACTTGCCGATCGCAAAGCCGAAGCAGATGAAGGTCAAACAGCAACAGCAGAGGCTGCAACAGAACCAGTAGCGGTCGTTAAAGCGACTAAAGCTAAAGCTCCAGAAGTTGAAGCTAAAGAAGAAGAATAATATAGAGTTCAATTTATAACCACCACAACATTTTTATACCATGACTAAAATTACAGCAGCCGAAGTCAATAAACTAAGACAGACAACAGGTGCCGGAATGATGGATTGCAAAAAAGCTTTAGTTGAAGCTGATGGCAATTTTGAAACAGCCATTGAAATTTTAAGAAAGAAAGGTCAAAAAGTAGCCGCCAATCGTGCTGATCGTGAATCGAGCGAAGGTGTAGCTATGGCCAAAGTCAATGACACCGCTACTCGCGGAGTTGTTGTTTCTCTCAACTGTGAAACTGATTTTGTTGCAAAGAACGATAGTTATGTTGCCTTAGCAACACGCATGTCAGAAATTGCTTTAAATCACGATAGTCTTGAAGCCTTTCTTGGAGCCGACTACGACGGAATGACTGTTGCTGAGAAGTTAACAGAACAAACTGGAGTCATTGGAGAGAAGATTGAGATTGGCTCATTTAAAGTTTTAGAAGCGTCATTTGTGGGTTCATATATTCATGCTGGTAATAAGATTGCTACAATAGTTGGTTTGTCAGCCAATGTCGATGGTGCAGCAGTAGCTGCTCGAGACGTTGCCATGCAAGCCGCAGCTATGGATCCAATTGCATTAGATGAGCACGGTGTAGATGCAGCTACAATTGAAAAAGAAATTGAAATTGCGAAAGACCAGTTACGTCAAGAAGGTAAACCAGAAGCTATGTTAGATAATATTGCTAAAGGTAAACTCAATCGTTTTTTCAAGGACAATACTCTGGTTAACCAAGATTTCATTAAGGACAGTAAAGTATGCGTAGCTGATTATGTGAAGTCAGTTAATGCAGACTTAAAAGTTGTTAGTTTTGCACGGGTTGCACTCGGTTAAATAACATTTTACTTTTTTTAAAGCTCCGTTTTGCGGAGCTTTTTTTTTACTAAAAAAACAAGATCTCTTTCAACCTATCTTAGCATTATCAAAATGAATCTTATATTTGTTATTCAATTCGACCAATCGTGAAATATAAACGCATTCTTCTTAAACTCTCTGGCGAAGCGCTAATGGGTTCCAATCAGTATGGCATCGATTCTGATCGTCTGACAGCATATGCCTCTGAAATAAAAAACATCGTAGCTTCGGGTATAGAAGTTGCCATTGTTATTGGTGGCGGGAATATCTTTAGAGGAATTGCTGGCGCAAGCAAGGGCATGGATAGAGTACAAGCCGATCACATGGGTATGCTCGCAACCATCATCAATGGGTTGGCGCTTCAATCGGCTTTAGAAAATCTAGACGTCCCGACACGGATGCAAACAGCCATAGCAATCAATGAAGTGGCAGAGCCATTTATTCGCCGAAGAGCCATGCGCCATTTGGAGAAAGGACGAGTTGTCATATTCGGCGGAGGTACTGGCAATCCATATTTTACTACCGATTCGGCAGCAGTACTAAGAGCTATTGAAATAGAGGCCGATGTTATCCTCAAAGGCACCCGAGTTGATGGTATCTACAACGAAGATCCAGAAAAAAACGCAGCTGCTATTAAGTTTGACCAAATTAGTTTTGAAGACGTTTTGAAAAAAGGCTTAAAGGTTATGGATACGACGGCCTTTACCCTAAGTCAAGAAAACAACCTACCCATCATTGTATTTGACATGAACAAGAAAGGCAATTTGCTTAAAGTTGTATCGGGAGACAAAGTTGGGACAACAGTTAATTTATAATTATCGTTTGATTCAATAAAGACAAAAAATCATGGAAGAAGAAATTTCTTTTATCATTGAAAGCACCGAAGAATCCATGTCTAAATCACTGGAATTTCTAAAAAAAGAATTTACCAATATCCGAGCTGGTAAGGCCAGTCCTGCCATGCTAGGCAGTATTGTAGTAGAGTATTACGGAACGCCCACACCCTTAAACCAAATGGCTAATGTGAATGCTCCGGATGGCCGAACAATCGTAGTACAGCCTTATGAAAAATCATCGCTTCAAAATATTGAACACAGTATTATGGTTGCCAATTTGGGGTTTAATCCGATGAATAACGGCGAGGCACTGATTATCAATGTGCCCCCTTTAACTGAAGAACGTCGACGAGAATTGGCAAAAATGGCCAAAGCAGCCAGCGAAGAAGCTAAAATTCTGATTCGCAACGCCAGAAAAGAAGCCAATTCTGATACTAAAAAATTAGAGAATGCCTCTGAAGACCTCAAAGCCAATACTGAAATTGATATCCAAAAAATTACGGATGACTACATCAAAAAAGTAGATGCCATGTTTTCACAGAAAGAGCAGGAAATTATGACGGTTTAATCCAAATTAACCGCTTATTTATATTGTTATCCTTACCTTTGCAGCTTTAAAAAATCACTGTGAAGAGGTCCTTTTCTTTCGAATTTTGGAGTAGTCTTGCTAGAATCATTCTTCGAAACAGAATCGGTATCTTAATTGGCATGGCCCTTATCACTTTCTTGTCTACTACCCAGTGGAATAAGATGCGGTTTTCCTATACTGAGGCCAATTTACTTCCCGACAATCACATTGTTAATACTAATTATAACAATTTTCTTGAAGAATTTGGAGAAGAAGGAAATGTCGTTGTTATCGCTGTCAAAGACACTACCCTCTTCAATTTGCCTATTTTTCAAGATTGGCAACATCTAGGGCAACAATTCAAGTCTAATGAGGCTGTTGATTTGGTCATTTCAATAGATCAATTACAGCGTCTGTCAAAAGAATCTGACAATAGTAAATTTGTTTCTTCGCCCCTTTTAGAAGGTGACATTACCCAAGAAAAAATTATTGAATTACAAGAAGAATTAAAAAGTCAACTTCCAGTTTATGAAGGCTTGTTTTTCAACGCAGCATCTGGCACCGTTCAAACGGCCATCTATCTTGACAAGAGTATTGTAAATTCTGCCTTGCGAAAAGAATTTATCGTCAATGACCTGATTCCTTCTATTGAAACATTTAAAGCAAAACACGGCTTAGATGTGCGGATATCAGGCATGCCTTATATCAGAACGCTCAATTCACAGTATATTATAGATGAAATTGGAGGTTTTATCATTGCGGCCATTCTGGTAACCTGTTTTTTGTTTTTTGCTTTTTTCCGCTCATGGCGTGCCACTTTTATTTCGTTGGTCGTTGTTGTCATAGGAGTGATGTGGACCTTTGGGATACTCGGATTCTTAGAGTACGAGATAACTGTATTGACAGCGCTTATTCCCCCTGTGATAATTGTAATTGGCATCCCCAATTGTATCTTCCTGATCAACAAGTATCAACATGAGGTCAATGCACACGGTAATAAAGCCAAATCGTTACAGCGGGTGATCACCAAAGTTGGAAATGCCACACTGATGACTAATGTCACCACCGCTTCTGGATTTGCAACCTTTACCATCACCCAAAGCCGCCTGTTGATTGAATTTGGGGTCGTAGCTTCACTCAGTATTTTAGCTATTTTTATAATTTGTTTGTTAATCATACCGATCAGTTATAGCTTTCTGCCTAAGCCCAAACCAAGGCACCTAGAGCATTTGAATCGGAAATGGACGAGTTATGTCATTGGCTGGATGACTCATAATGTAAAAGAAAGAAGATGGGTCATTTATACCGCTAGCACCTTTGCCGTGATTTTGGGTGCTGTTGGCATTTATCAAATGAGGATATCTGGCAGTCTATTGGAAGACATGCCCAAAAATGCCCCGTTTTATCAAGACATCCGATTTTTTGAAAATGAATTTGACGGCATTATGCCTATTGAAATTATCATTGATACCAAACAAGACAAGGGCGTCACCAAGCGGTCAACCATCGTAAAAATGGCACAACTAGAGGATTATCTCAATGATATTCCACAGCTTTCAAGACCTGTTTCTATAGTAAGTATGGTGAAATATGCCAAGCAAGCCTTCTATAATGGCGATCCAAGGTATTACGATTTGCCCACCGCTCAAGAAAACAATTTCATCATGAGCTATCTCAATAAGGGTAGCGATCAAGTAGATTTTCTTAAAAGCTTTGTGAGTCCAAATGGCAGGATGGCGAGAATATCTGTTTTCATAAAAGACGAGGGAATTGATCAGTTGGATGACATCGAAATTGATATTAGAAATCAATTGGAACACATTTTTCCAAGCGAACGATTTGAAGTTACCATAACGGGCAAAGCCTATATGTTTGAAAAAGGCACCAAGTACTTGGTCCGAAATCTATTGATATCCCTTTCACTAGCTATTGTCCTCATTTCATTGTTCATCGCTTATATGTTCAGATCCTTTAGGATGATTCTAATTTCTGTCATACCCAACCTCATTCCTCTCATTATCACGGCAGGACTAATGGGGTATTTAGGTGTGCCTATAAAGCCATCGACTGTGTTAGTGTTCAGTATTGCCTTTGGTATTTCGGTTGATGACACCATTCATTTCTTGGCAAAATATCGGCAAGAACTGCAGAGTCATAATTGGAAAATCAAACGGTCTGTTTTTGCTGCTTTGAAAGAAACTGGGATCAGTATGCTCTACACTTCAGTTGTTCTTTTCTTTGGATTCTCAGTGTTCTTGACTTCGGATTTTGGTGGAACTGTAGCCCTAGGCGCTTTGATTTCAGGTACCTTACTCGTTGCCATGTTATCAAATCTCATGCTATTGCCCAGCATGTTACTTACGCTCGAAAAGTTGATTGCCAACAAAACAGTGCTGAAAGAACCGACTCTAAAGATTATTCCCGACGAAGAAGAAAGCTCCAACAGTTAATTTATTTCAATCCGCTATCTTTACAGCGAAAAATAACTACCCATGAAGCATCACGCTATTGTTACCCTTCTCGACATGCAGCCTACACCATCTGATGTTGTAGTCAAAGGATGGGTAAGAACTTTTAGAGGAAATCGATTTATTGCTCTAAATGACGGATCTACTTTAAGGAATTTGCAATGTGTTATCGACTTTGAGAACACAGACACCAACTTGCTCAAACGTATTACTACTGGAGCAGCACTCTCAGTCCAAGGAACTTTAGTCGAGAGCCAAGGAGCTGGACAGCGGGTAGAAGTGCAAGTATCTCAATTTGAGGTTTTAGGAGATTCAGATGCCGATTTATATCCGATTCAGCCCAAGAAGCACTCTTTTGAATTCTTGAGAGAAAATGCCCATTTACGGGTGCGTACAAATACCTTTGGGGCGGTAATGAGACTCCGATCTGCCTTGGCGTTTGCTGTACATCGCTATTTTAATGAGAAAGGATTCTTTAACTTACATTCACCCATTATTACGGGAAGTGACGCTGAAGGTGCTGGCGAATTGTTTCGCGTCAGCCATCTTGACCCAAAATCTCCACCACTCCAAGACAATGGTGAGGTTGATTTTTCCAAAGATTTTTTTGGTAAAGAAACCCATTTGACTGTGTCTGGCCAATTGGAAGCCGAAACGTTTGCCATGGCGCTGAGTAAGGTGTATACCTTTGGCCCCACCTTTAGGGCAGAAAATTCTAATACAGCACGACATCTTGCAGAATTTTGGATGATAGAACCTGAAGTCGCCTTTATGGATCTGTCAGGAAATATGGATCTTGCCGAAGATTTTCTAAAATATGTCATCAATGATATGCTCACCAACCATGCCGAGGATTTAACCTTTTTAGAAGATCGTTTAATTCAAGAAGACAAATCGAAACCCGAGCGTGAAAGACAAGCCATGACCTTAACAGAGAAATTGAAATTTGTTGTCGAAAACAATTTCACACGCTTGAGTTATACTGAGGCAATTGATATTCTCAAAAACTCAAAACCTAATAAAAAGAAAACCTTCAAATACCCAATTGATGCTTGGGGAGCCGATTTACAAAGTGAACATGAGCGCTATTTGGTCGAAAAACACTTCGAAACTCCGGTAATACTTTTCGATTATCCAGCCCATATCAAAGCCTTTTACATGCGTTTGAATGAAGATCAAAAAACAGTAAGAGCGATGGATATTTTGTTCCCAGGCATTGGGGAAATGGTTGGAGGGTCACAGAGAGAAGAGCGCCTCGATGTTTTAGAGTCCAAGATAGATCAATTGAACATTCCTCGTGAGGACTTAGATTGGTATCTTGACTTAAGAAGATTTGGTACCGCTGTTCATTCGGGTTTTGGTTTGGGATTCGAAAGACTAGTTATGTTTGTTACAGGCATGAGTAACATTCGCGATGTCATTCCATTTCCAAGAACTCCCGGTAACGCCGAATTCTAACTTTTTCAATTGTTTTGATTGGCACGGATTACAGTATCTTTTACTAACTTTATCCCAAACCCAATGGCATGCTCAAACAATATCTACATTTAAAGCAAACGCAAAAATTATCGCCTCAACAAATACAGTTGATGAAGATGATCAAATTGCCGACGCTAGATTTTGAGCAACGTATAAAGCAAGAATTAGAGGAAAATCCAGCACTCGAAAGCGGCAAGGAAAGTGATAGTCTCGAAGAGCAAGACAATCTTGATCAAGCCAACGATTACGACGACAACGAGCATATCGAGGCCGAGGATATCAACGTCGATGAGTATTTGAGTGACGATGATATTCCGGACTACAGAACAAAATCGAACAATTATAGCGATGATGATCAGCAAAAGGTTATTCCAGTCGCGGCAGAAACATCTTTATCACAGCATTTAATCAATCAGTTGTATGGGTTCCGTTTCGACAATCAAGAATTAGAAATTGCTGAATTTCTCATTGGGAGTATCGACGATAGCGGGTACCTTCGCAGAGAACTCAGTCAAATCGTCGACGACTTGGCTTTCACACAGAACATCATGGTCGACCTAGAAACCGTCGAACGCGTTCTTAAGCAAATTCAACAACTCGACCCAAGCGGCATAGGCGCGAGAGATTTACAAGAGTGTTTAAGCATCCAACTGCACCGAAAAGATAAAAACAAGGATCAAATCTGCGCGCGCTCTATTATTGACAACCACTTCGACTTATTTTCTAAAAAGCATTATGAGCGATTGATGACCAAATTGCATATAACAGAGGGCCAGCTAAAAGCAGCCATTGGCGAAATAGAGCGACTCAATCCAAAGCCAGGAAGTTCCTTTGCCGGACAAAATAAAAACATTGAACAGGTTATCCCAGATTTCACTTTGAGTATCATCGATGGGGAATTGGAATTGAAATTGAACGGCCGTAATGTGCCAGAATTACACGTTTCACAATCTTACAACGAGATGCTTAAAGGCTATAAGGCAGCAACGGAAAAATCTAAAGCACAGCATGATGCTGTGATGTTTATTAAGCAAAAACTCGATGCGGCTAAGTGGTTTATAGAGGCCGTACAGCAACGACAACAAACCTTATTGCTAACCATGAGCGCCATCCTTGAACACCAGAAGGATTACTTCTTGTCTGGAGACGACAGGGATCTGAAACCCATGATTCTCAAAGATATAGCTGACGAAATTGGAATGGATGTATCTACCATATCCAGGGTTGCCAATGGCAAGTATATCGACACACCCTATGGGACAAAAATCCTGAAAAGCTTTTTTAGTGAGTCCATGACTAACGATCAAGGTGAGGAAATTTCGACTCGTGAAATCAAAACTATTCTTCAAATTCTCATTGACAAAGAAGACAAGAAAAAACCCATTACAGACGAGCAATTAGCTATGGAACTCAAAAAAGAAGGTTATCTAATCGCAAGACGAACCGTTGCAAAGTATCGAGAACAATTGGATATCCCGGTAGCCAGACTGCGCAAACAACTTTGATTTGAATATTATATTTCACTTCATTTCGAGGTTATTTCACCCCATAATGGTGCCTTTATATGGCACCCTAGTGTTCTTAAATGTCGACTCCCCAGTAAAGGAAAGTTTAAGTAAGATGCTTCTCATTGTTGGAGGACTTACTTTCGTTGTTCCAATTTTTACTTACTATTATCTGAAACAAATAGGAAAAATTACATCCACCAACTTACCCCATACTAGAGAAAGATGGATTCCACTTCTCATCAACGCCATTCTACTATTGATTTTAGCAGCGGTGTTTCGCCATTTGCTCTATGACAAATTAAGTGATTGGTTTATTCTGTTGGCCATTCAAAACTCGATTGCAATGTTATTGCTATTGGTACCCTTTAAAACGAGTATCCACTTGTTTAACAATATGTCTCTCATTCTGTTTCTTGGGTTTTTGTCCCTTGAAATCACAACAATCAATTTCATAATGCTATCATGCCTTTGGATAAGCTTGATTGGCATGGCACGACTGATGCTAAAAGCTCACCGCCCTTTGGAACTATTGATCGGGGGCAATTTGGCAATCGGTGTGCATGCCAGCTATTTTTTTTGGTTTAATTAAAGGATATAAAGTATTATCCCTAGTTTGATTTTACTTATCCCTGACGGGGCACCTCTATCTATTGCTTCTGGCGTAAACATTTCATTGAGTCCATAGTATAGATTCAAGTTAAACTGGGCATAGCCTACGCTGAGGGTTGGGCCATATTCCAAGGATTGTATCCCGATATTAGAGGTGTATTTTAATTTTTCCGAATTCAAGGAAAAGGAGGCTCTATTTGAAAATATTTTACTCAATCTAAAACCTGGATATATTCTAAAAAAATTATATTCCGCTGGTGTAGCCGTGCGCCATCGCAATTCCACAGGAAGACTAATAGCATGAGTAACCAGTTTATTGCTGTCAAATGCGTTAAGAGACAAAATATTGTACTCGGGTTGACCATTGGCATTTTTAGAAATCTGAATATTGTGATTCAAATAGTCTAAGGCATAACCCAAGCCAATACCAAAAGACCAGCGTCGGTTTTTTGAGATGGGCATATCACGAATTATTCCTAACTGAATTCCTCCCGATAAGCCGTACTGTGCAATTCCTTGTGGTGGATTATTCAACAAGTTGTATTGGAACCCTACAAAAAATTGATCTTCTCTAAAAAGACTATCGACCTCCTGAACATTGGTTTGACTAGAGGCAGATATCCAAGTAAATAGTCCAAGCAGTAAAGAAAGCCTTAAGGAATTGAGTGAAAACATTTGCGTCGAAGCTGGTTGGTTTTAGGTAAAAAAAAAGCACCCCGAGTCGGCGTGCTTTAAATGTGTTAAATCAATCTTTAAAAATTAGTAGATACATCGCCTTGACGGGTTGTATAGTTGATTTTTAAGGCATTAACTTTTCTCAATTCTTGCTTAATATCTCCTACAATACCCATATTGGCCTTTTTGTCCACTTTCAAAGCAGTGATGAGAAACGGCACCAATTCTTCCCGTTTTGAAGCACGTTCAGACGCCACAAAAGCGGCGATATCTCTAACCTCAGCGAATTTATCATTCAATTGAATCCTCGCTTCTGTCCCATACTGCTGAACGTAGTTTTTACTTGGCTTACCAGCATAGATATACATGATTAAATCCTTTTTACCGAGCTTTTCAACTTGATCTGCACTTGGCAAAACATTCTCAATTTTGAGGGTAGTATCACGCATGACTGTTGCTACCATGAAAAAGAACAATAGCATGAATACAATGTCTGGTAAAGACGCTGTTGAAATAGCTGGTAATTCACCTCCTGTTTTCTTTTTAAATTTTGACATCTTTTCGAGTTTTATTATTGTACTTCGGACAATTTCTGAGGATATTCTATTTTAATCTGCTCAATAACTTCTTTCAACTTGGTTTTGTTACCACTCCAATTGACGTTATTATAGTTGTTCTCCATATCTGAAAAATTCATATTTGGAAAACCCTTAGACGATCCTATCTGAAGCGCACGACGGTTTCTCAACTCGTTGTAAGCAGCTACTAATTCATTTTGAACGGAAATATAAACGCCATAGGTGGTCTCTCTATCGTTCTTCAGCGAAATGATAGCCTTATCAGGGTTATCAGACGATGTCGGGTCCTTGGCCCCGGAACAATAATTACATGTACCATCTCCACCATTGTCCAAAAACTTGACCGCCTCCGATCTCAAATCTTCCAATTCCATGAGTTCGTCTTCAACCAGCAATTGATCTTTACCGTTTAATAAAACGGTAAAGATGTTCTTTTGCTTGATGACAACATCCTCTTGATTGTCTTCAATGGGTGGTAATTTCCGGCTAATACCACTATCGGTTTCAATGGTTGTTGTAACCAAGAAAAAGATGAGGAGCAGGAAGGCAATGTCCGCCATAGATCCAGCGTTTACTTCTGGTGCTGATCGTTTTGCCATAATTACTTAATCGATTTTTTGATGCTAGCAAACGCCATAGCGCCAACCGCAACAACAGTTAGAATGTAAAACATATATAACCCTGTGTCAATCAATTTTGAGCCTGTTGCAGACAAGATGTCGCCATCACGCAATTCCGTTTCTACACCTTCTGATAAGGCGAAAAAGGAGAAAATCGCTAGGACGGCGAACGCCCCAATATTGATGGCAAATTGTTTTAAGGTATCCTTGTTTGAAAAGACGTTCTTCAGTGTGAAAAACAATACAAACGCAACAACTACCCCCAAAATAAGATAGGCGATAAACATAAAAGGCGTGACCAAACTATTCTGCAAATCCTCTGACGTTTCCAATGCATCATCTCCAGCTCCAATGATACGAGCTAAGAATACAATAGCAACCAAACCTATAAGTCCTACGACAATTTTAAATACTTTTTGAAAATCCATAATTATAGTATTTTTAGGTGGTTGATTATTTTTTGTTTTTTACCAACAAGTCCATTAAAGAAATTGATGCATCTTCCATATCATTCACAATACTGTCAATTTTAGCAATGATGTAGTTGTAAAATATTTGCAAAATAATTGCAACAATCAGACCAAACACTGTGGTAAGAAGTGCTACTTTAATACCTCCTGCTACCAATGCAGGCTGCATATCACCGGCTGCTTCAATTTTATCGAAGGCTTGAATCATCCCAATTACAGTTCCCATGAAACCAAGCATAGGTGCCAAAGCGATAAAAAGTGAAATCCAAGAAACGTTTTTCTCAAGTTGTCCCATTTGTACACCACCGTAGGCCACAACCGCTTTTTCAGCAGCTTCTAGATCTTCATTGGCTCGGTCTAGTCCTTGATAAAAAATTGAAGCTACAGGACCCTTAGTATTTCTACAAACCTCTTTGGCTGCATCGACACCACCTGAAGCTAGAGCATCTTCTACTTCCTGGGTTAATTTTTTTGAGTTAGAGGTTGACAGGTTTAAATAAATGATGCGCTCAATTGCGATAGCCAATCCTAGGATCAAACACAATAAAACGATGCCCATAAATCCTGGGCCTCCTTCTATAAATCGCTTCTTTAACTCTTGATGAAATCCAACGCTACTTGCATCGTCGGCAGTGGTTACATCATCTTGAAGTTCCATAGCCACATTATCAGCTACAGTGAATGCGTAAGAAGTAGTGGTACTCACAGTCATCAAAGCAACTAGAAGAATAAGTGAAAATAAATTTTTCATGGTGGTGAATTTAATTAGTTTAAAGTTAGAGGTTAAATATATAAAAATTAAAATGGGTTATAAAATAAATTTGCAGAGAGGAAGGGATTCGAACCCTCGATACGCTTTTGGCGTATACACACTTTCCAGGCGTGCGCCTTCGACCACTCGGCCACCTCTCTCAATATTACTTCAAACGCAGTGCCAAGAAACAAAAAAAACCCTGATTACTCAAAAATAAAGGGAGCTATTTTTAGCCAATTTCTCCCGAAAGAGATTCTTCAAATCTGGCCTTGAGATGGTTATAGTCACCGGGGTCGTTGGCTAATAAAAACATCAACTTAGTCAATGCCGCCTCTGTTGTTATGTCCTTTCCCGATATAATACCAATACGTCTCAATTCAAGACTAGTCCCATAATCTCCCATAGACACTGCGCCTGCAGGACATTGCGTGACATTTACCAGTGGAAATCCTTGGCTTACCGCTTGTTCTAACAAATCAATAAACCATTGGGTTGTTGTTGTGTTGCCCGAGCCAAAAGTCTCGATTATCAATCCTTTCAAATTGGATTTTAATAAAATAGCTTCGACAAAATCTTTGGTAATTCCCGGAAACAATTTTAAAATCCCTACGGAAGAGGACATAGATTTATAGGCCTTAAACGGCAATCCCGATTCGTTTTTTAGCAATAGTTCTCTCCTTACTTCCAAATGAACCCCAGAGGTAATTAATGTGGGATAGTTTGGAGAATTAAATGCCTCAAATTGCTCGGCACTAATTTTAGTCGTTCTATTGCCGCGATACAATTTATATTCAAAATACAAACCTACTTCCCGGACACAGGGCTTGCCCTCCTCTTGAAGCGCAGCGATTTGAATGGCGGTAATGAGATTTTCCTTGGCGTCGGTCCTTAAATCGCCAATGGGCAATTGGGATCCCGTTAGAATAACAGCCTTGTCAAGGTTTTGCAGCATAAAACTAAGCGCCGAGGCCGTGTAACTCATGGTATCGCTTCCATGTAAAATGACAAATCCATCGCAACAACTATAATTTTGTTTGATGATTTCAACAAGTTCACCCCAAATTTCAGGCTGCATGTTGGATGAATCGATAGGAATTCTAATGGCACAATGCGTAATCTCGCATTGTAGCAGCCTCAATTCTGGTATTTCGTCTAATACATTTTGAAAATCAAAGGTTACAAGACTTCCTGAATTATAATCGCGACGCATACCAATGGTACCGCCGGTATATATGAGCATTATTTTGGGATGATTTATCACCAGCTATTAAATATAAAAGATGCGTTTTCTGTTGTCACAGCTATAATTTCTTGTTGAGGAAGATTATAAATTAATGCCAATTTATCAATTACTTCGGAAATGTAAGCACTCTCGTTGCGTTTTCCGCGATAAGGAACTGGCGCCAAATAGGGTGCGTCCGTTTCCAGAACTATATGTTTTAGTGGAATTTGATTTAGAAATTGATCTATTTTGCCATTTTTAAAAGTTACAACACCGCCAATACCAAGCTTCATATTGAATGAAATAGCACGCTTTGCTTGCTCGAGAGTCCCGGTGAAGCAATGAAAAATTCCTCTTAATTTTGGATTATTCTCTTGAGTTAATACCTCAAATATTTCTTCAAAAGCTTCTCGACAATGAATAACAATGGGCAGATCATATTGTTGCGCTAGCCTTATTTGTTCTGAAAAGGCTTGTATTTGAAGATCAAGAGTGGTTTTGTCCCAATACAAATCAATCCCTATTTCACCAACCGCCACAAACGATCTTTGGGCAAGCATATCACGCACATGAGCCATTTCGGACTCAACCGACTCTGATTTTACATGCGTTGGATGAAGCCCCATCATAAGGTAAATGCAGTCTGGATACTTCTCCTCCAAGTCAATCATTGAGGTCGTGTAGGTCGAGTCGATCGACGGTAAAAAAAATCTGCTGATTCCGTGCTCTAAACCTCTTGCAATAACCGCATCTATATCCTGACCAAACTCTTCGACGTACAAATGGGTATGCGTATCTGTAATCATGAGTTTAGATTGATCCTGGCCGTTGACGCCACTATAGCTCTAGGGCGGTTTTGATATCGTTATTCATTAAAAATGCTTCGGGATTTTCAATAGCCTCCTTTACTGCCACAAGGAAACCAACACTTTCCCTGCCGTCAATAATACGGTGATCATATGATAGGGCTACATACATGATTGGACGAATTTCTACTTTACCGTTAACGGCAACTGGTCGCTCAACAATATTGTGCATCCCTAGGATACCACTTTGAGGAGGATTAATAATTGGTGTAGATAACATACTTCCAAAAACGCCTCCGTTAGAAATGGTAAAAGTTCCTCCTGTCATTTCATCGACTGTAATTTGACCATCTCTGGCTCTAATAGCCAATCGCTTAACTTCCTCCTCGACCCCTCGAAAGCTTAACTTCTCTGCATGCCTAATTACCGGAACCATCAATCCTTTTGGTCCCGAAACAGCAATGCTTATATCTTGAAAATTGTAGGTGATCATTTCTTGCCCATCTATCATTGAGTTGACAGCGGGAAACAATTTCAAAGCACGAACTGTTGCCAAGGTGAAAAAGCTCATAAAACCAAGACCAACATCATGTTTTTCTTTAAACTGTTCTTTGTATTTCTTGCGTATTTCGAAAATAGCAGACATGTCCACCTCGTTAAAAGTGGTCAGCATAGCAGTTTCATTTTTGGCTTGCACCAAACGCTCGGCTACCTTTCTTCTGAGCATTGATAGTTTTGTTCTGCTGGAATCTCGATCACTCGCTTCGGTACTCGAACCCATTGATGGAACGGCATTTACAGCGTCTTCTTTTGTCACCCGACCATCTCGACCAGAGCCACTCACTGTGGCTGGATCAATGCCCTTTTCTGATAGAATTTTTTTAGCTGCTGGACTAGCAGTTCCTGTAGCATAGGTCGTTTCATTTGAAGCTGAAGCAGCCCCCAATGGCTCGACCTTAGTCTGGACTGCAGTTTTCTCGGTGGTTTTTACTTGGGCTGACCCTTGTGGTTTTGCCGCACTAGTATCTATCAAACATACAACTTGACCCACTGCAACAGCTTCGCCTTCTTCCGCTTTTAAAGTAATGGTTCCGCTCACTTCGGCAGGCAATTCTAATGTGGCCTTGTCCGAGTCAACCTCAGCTATGGCTTGATCTTTGTCAACATAGTCCCCATCGGACACCAGCCATGTTGCAATTTCTACCTCCGTTATCGATTCACCTGGTGAAGGCACCTTCATTTCTACTATCATGAAATTGATATTATTTATTCAAAATTATGAAACTCTTTGATTATCCATTGACGCATCAAAAACGAAGTCAATGATTTCTTTATGCCTGCGTTGATACCTTACTGTACTTCCAGCCGCAGGGGCCCCATAAGGCCTTCTCGAAGCAATTCTAAAGGACTTCACAGGGTCGAAATTCATCAATAGGTGCCCAAAGGCCCCCATATTTCTGGGCTCTTCTTGGGCCCAGACAAAGTCTTTGACATGAGCGTATTTTTCCAAAACAGCTGTCATTTGAGCTTTTGGCAGCGGAAACAATTGTTCCAAGCGAACCAAAGCCACGTCCATTCGTTTTGTTTTGATGCGTTCCTCAAGCAGGTCGTAATAGAATTTACCTGTAACAAAAACAACGGTTTTTACAGCCTCAACTGTTACCTGATTATCATCTATCAATTCTTGAAATTGGCCATGAGCAAATTCATCGACAGTGGATACTACTAGCGGATGCCTCAACAAACTTTTAGGAGTAAAAACTATCAGCGGTTTGCGATAATTCGATTTCATTTGTCTGCGCAATAAATGGAACATATTAGCTGGTGTGGTACAATCAGCAACAAACAAATTGTCCTTGGCGCACAATTGTAAATAGCGTTCCATTCTGGCCGATGAATGTTCAGCGCCTTGTCCTTCATAGCCGTGTGGCAATAACATCACCAACCCATTTTGTAACTTCCATTTGTCCTCGGCAGAAGAAATATACTGATCTAACATGATTTGAGCTCCATTACCGAAATCTCCAAATTGGGCTTCCCAAATAGTAAGGGTATTTGGACTGGCCATGGCGTAACCATAATCAAACCCTACTACACCATATTCAGATAAAAGAGAATTATAAATCTGAAACGCGCCTTGCTCTTTATTAATTTTCTCCAGCAGTATGACCTCTTCTTCACTGTCTTCGACCTTGACTACCGCATGACGGTGGGAGAAGGTTCCGCGTTCAACATCTTGACCAGAAATTCGCACATGGAAACCTTCGTCTAGTAAACTGGCATAAGCCAAGTGTTCGGCCATAGACCAATCTAACTTATCGCTATCAAACATGGTTTGACGCGACTCTACCAGTCTTTGCATTTTCCTGATGAATTTCTTTTCTTTTGGTAGCGTTGACAAAACTGCGGTGAGTTCTTTTAATCTTGACTTGGCAAATGTAGTATCCACAGGTCGCAACATGACCTCCTCGGTCACTCTTGAAAGCCCAGACCATTCTTCCTCCATAAATGGCGTGATGATTGTCTTTTCAATCTTTCTAGAATCCTCTAACGCTATTTCTAAAAACTTTTTATAATCCAATTGTAAATCTTCCAGTTCGGCCTGCTGAATAGCCCCTTCTGAAAGCAATTTCTGTGTATAAATTTCTAAAGGATTTTCATGACTGGCAATGGCTTTGTAGAGAATGGGTTGGGTGAATTTTGGCTCATCACCTTCGTTGTGACCATATTTTCTGTATCCCAATAAATCAATAAAAACATCACGTCTAAAAGTCATGCGATAGTCTAAAGCAAAAAGCATGGCATGAACCACGGCTTCAACATCGTCAGCATTGACGTGCATCACAGGCGATAAAGTTACCTTACCGACATCGGTACAGTAGGTACTGGAACGACCGTCCTTATAATTGGTCGTAAATCCAATTTGATTATTGACCACGATATGAATAGTTCCTCCCGTTTTATAGCCGTCTAATTGAGCCATTTGAATCAGTTCATAAACCACACCTTGACCAGCAATAGCCGCGTCACCATGGACCAATATAGGCAAAACAGATTCTTGACCCCCCAATGGGTTGCGGTCAATTTTTGCCCTTGTTATTCCCTCCACTACCGGACCTACAGTCTCTAAATGTGACGGGTTTGGAGCAATATTTAAATGGATTTTCTTTCCACTGTCGGTCTCTCTATTACTGGTCCATCCTAAATGATATTTTACATCACCGTCAAATACCTCTTGTTCGTAATCCTTTCCATCAAATTCACTAAAAATATCTCGTGGCGATTTGCCGAATATGTTTGTCAACACATTCAACCGACCTCTGTGGGCCATGCCCATTACAAATTCTTCAATGCCATAATCAGCAGCATGTTCTATGAGGGCATCTAAGGCGGGTATCAATGACTCCCCGCCTTCCAAGGAAAATCGCTTTTGACCTACGTATTTGGTATGAAGAAACTGTTCAAAGGATACAGCTTGAGACAGTTTTCTAAGAATATTTTTTTTTGTTGATAAAGAGAATTTTGGCTGATTGTCATTAATATTTAGCCTGTTTTGTATCCACGCCACCTCTCCTGGCTTTCTGATATACATATACTCTACCCCAATAGCCTCGCAATAAATGGACTCCAAATGCTTGATAATATCTTTTAAGGGGGCCTTCCCTATGCCGATAATGGCACCAGCATCAAAATCCGAATTGAGATCGTCTTGATTTAGTCCAAATTGACCAATAGACAGGTCTGGACTATAGGTGCGACGCTGTCGCACGGGGTTGGTTTTTGTAAACAAATGACCTCTTGACCGATAGGCGTCAATTAACTTTACGACTTGAAATTCTTTTTGGAGTTTTTCTGGAATTTGAACAGAAACACCGGCTGTCAACTGGTTTTCAAGCCCATATTGTTCAGTGCCAAAATCATAGCCTTGGAAAAAGGCGCGCCAGCTAGGCTCAACAGAATCGGGATTGATAAGATATTGGTCGTAGAGCTCTGCGAAATAGGCAGTATGTGCTGCGTTTAAAAAAGAATATTTGTCCATTTGTGATACTATCGCCTTTAGCTCATTTGTTACACAAAAGTATAACTTTTGTCAATCAAATGGGGCAATAAAGTAGCTTTTCTATTAAATATTCCTAACGCAAAAAATGAAGCTCATTTTTCTTTCTTTCAGCCAAGTCACGCTTAGCTTACCCGCGACATCAACCAGATGGCAAATTGACGAAATTGGGCCTTACTAGCCTCAGGTAAAGAAGTGTCTTCCAGAGCAGTCATGGCTTGCTGTGTATGAGTGTCAATTTTGAGTTTGATCGCCTCGTCAGCTTTGCTTTCACGGAAAAATAATTTAACCTGGTCTATTTTATCTTCAACAGAATCGGGCTCTTTTTGAAACAAATCTTTTAGAGTCTGGGCCTTCACGGAATCTAAAAGTGCCATCGCCTTGAGGTAAAGAAAAGTCTTTTTATTTTCAATAATATCTCCTCCAACTTGTTTGCCAAAAGTTTCAGGATCACCAAAAGCGTCTAAATAATCATCTTGAAGCTGAAAGGCCATTCCCAATTCGACACCAAAAGTGTATATGCTGTCTTGATCTTGAGCAGAGGCCCGAGCAACAATGGCCCCCATTTGCAATGCAGCCGCAACCAAAACGGCTGTTTTTTGACGTATCATGAGTAAATAATCCGATTCGGTAACAGTGTGTTGAGTTTCAAAATTAATATCACGCTGCTGTCCTTCACAGACCTCTAAAGCAACTTTATTGAATGCCTTCATAAGTTGCTGATATCGCTCATCCTTATATTCTTCGAGCTGTTGATAGGCCAAAATCATCATGGCATCACCAGATAAAATACCGGTATTAGTATCCCACTTTTCATGCACGGTTACCATTCCCCTTCTCAAAGGCGCATCGTCCATAATATCATCGTGAATTAACGTGAAATTATGAAAAATCTCAACGGCCATTGCCGCTCCCATGGCTTGGTCTATGCCTTCCCCAAAGGCTTCGGCAGCCATTAACGTCAATAAAGGCCTCAGTCTTTTACCTCCCAATTTGAGTACATAATTGATGGGCTCATACAATTCGGGCGGCTCTCTGTCTGCCGCGTCAACTGCCAAGGCGGACTCAAATTTTGCGCTGTAGTGATTGAGAAAATCCATGGTCGCAAGTTAAAAGAATTATAAAACCAACATACACCTCAGAGCCGAAAATGTTAAATTTTATTAAACTTGGGAAACGAATTAGGTTTTTAAAGTTTCCATAATTAATTTCGTGCCCTAATTTAAAGGATGACTACCAAAGATTTAATTGTTTCAAAAGCCACTGAATTGTTCCTTTCATTAGGTTTCAAAAGTGTAACTATGGACGATATTGCTCGCCAAATTGGCGTGTCTAAAAAAACACTTTATATTCATTTGCAAAACAAAACCTCCCTGATTGAGGAGGCGACTTTTCAACTTTTTACCAAAATTTCTTTAGGCATTGATCATATCTGTGATCATTCTGAGAACCCTATTGAGGAACTATACGACGTCAAGCGCTTTGTGATGAGTCACATGAAGAATGAACGCATGTCTCCACAATTTCAACTCAAAAAATATTATCCTGAGATATACGATCGCCTTTGGAAAAATCAGTTTGACAAAATGTATCTGTGCATACACAACAGTATTCGCAAGGGAATTGATACGGGGTTTTTTCGGGAAGAAATTGATCCCGACTTCACAGCCCGCCTCTATTTCAATGGTATGATGGGTATACGAGATGAGCGTATTTTTCCCCCAAAATCATTCGCTCTAACTTACCTAGAGAACAGCTTTTTGGAGTATCATCTCCGCGCTCTCGTAACCATGAAAGGAATGACGGTATTACAAGATTTTATTTCAAATAATATAACTCAAAAATGAAAAATAAACTTATTCTCGTATTGACATGGGTCATGCCAATTATTGCTTTGGCACAAAACAGTCATTCCTTGAGTCTGGAAGAAGCCATTGACTATGCTTTGGAACACAATACTAAAATTTTGAGTGCTCAAAAATCGGTATTGAGCGCTGAATATGAGCGCCGCAAAACCATAGCAACTGGATTGCCTCAAATCAAGGGTGATTTGACCTACAACAATTGGCTAAAGCAGCAAGTTTCTTTAATTCCAGCAGAATTTTTTGGAGGAAATCCTGGAGAATTTGCATCAGTTACTTTCGGGACAAAACAAAATGTTGGTGCCTCTGCCGAACTCAGTCAACAGTTATTTAATGGTTCCTATTTGGTTGGACTTCAAGCCTCTAAAGTGTATTTAGCAATTTCTCAAAATGCTAAAGAAAAAGTAGAAATAGAGGTGGTCAAAGCGGTGACATCGGCCTATGCCAATAGTTTAATGGCCGATGAAAGCACTCAAATAGCCGAGAGAAATTTGATCGATATAGAGAAAAATTTAGGAGATATAGAAGGTCTTTTTAGAGAAGGCATGGTGGAAGAGGAAAGTGTTGAGCAAATAAAGATTCTTAAATCATCCGTTGAATCTAATTTTAACAATGGTCAAAGAATGCGTGATTTGGCCTTTAATATGTTGAAACTTGTGCTAGGGCTGAAAATAGATGAGACATTAATTTTAAGTGATAATTTGGAAAGTTTAGCGCTTCAAAATTTAAATATAGACCTAGTCAATCAAGACCTCAACGTAGAGCAGCATATTGATTTTCGAATTGCCAAAAACCAAGAAGAAAGCAATGCCCTATTGTTAAAATTAGAAAAAAGCAAAGCCTTACCTCAACTCAATGCGTTTGTAAATACAGGGTATAATGGTTTTAATGACGCATTCCAATTCACCTCGTCTCAACAGCAATGGTTCGGTTATTCGCTGGCAGGAATCAGAATGTCAATACCTATATTTAGTAGTCTAGGTCGTCAAGCCGCAACAAATCAGGCTCGTGCAAACTTGGATATGGCGCGAATTGCATTGAAGGAAACGCAACAAAAATTATATTTCGAATTGGACTCGGCCAAAAGTAATTTCCAGTATGCGATTGAAACCTACTATAACAACCAAGAGCGTCTTCTATTGGCCGAACGCATATCCAAAAAAAACCAAATCAAATTTCTCGAAGGCATCGCCACAAGTTTTGATTTATTGCAGGCTCAAAAACAACTTTACGAAGCGCAGTACAACTATCTCAATGCGATGACCGAGGTCATAAATAAAAAAACATCTTTAGATACAATTCTCAATAATCTTTCAAAATAACATCATCATGGTTAAGATTTTTCAACAAAGTAAACGGGTTTTAATGGTGAGTATAATCGCCCTATTCACATCATGTGGGGAAAGCCCCGAACGCTCAGTGGATGACATTATTGCCCAAGGCGATTTGACTATCATTAGAGAAAAACGAAATGCTTTACTTGCTGAGCAGCAAGCAAAAGGTGAACAGTTACTATTACTTGATACGGCCATTGCCGAATTGTCAAAAGAGCAATATTTGGCGTTAATAACAACCCAAAAAATTGAGCCTACTTTTTTCCAACATTTTATTGACTTACAAGGAAGTGTGGCAACTCGACAAGATGTCGTCATATTTTCAGAAATGTCGGGCAACCTCTTCGAAATACTTGTTTCGGAAGGTCAGCGTGTGACTAAGGGCTCGATCTTAGCCAAAATTGATGACGGTGGCTTGATGCAAAGAAAAGCTCAGACGGCAGTGCAATTGAATTTGGCAAAAACCACCTTTGAAAAGCAAGAAAGACTTTGGAATCAAGGCATTGGCAGTGAAATGCAATTCCTCCAAGCCAAGGCCATTTACGAAACGCAATTAGAAGGACTCAAGCAACTAGATAGTCAACTCGAGAAGACACTAATCACAGCCCCGTTTAATGGTGTAGTTGATGATATTATGGCACAGCAGGGGGGCGTTGTTTATCCGGGTCAATCGCCTATCATGCGTATCATTAATTTACAAAACATGTATATCGAAGCCGAAGTTCCAGAAAGACATTTGTCCGCTATTACTCAGGGGGCAGTCGTGGAAGTGTTTTTCCCCGTATTAAATCGCTATGTCAAGTCTACTATCAAACAGGTTGGGCAGTACATCAATCAAGCCAACCGGACCTTTAAAATTGAAATTGCCGTTCCCAATACCGATGGTATGGTCAAACCCAATTTAACAGCTAGAATTAAAATCAGCGATTACACCAAATACAATGCCCTGGTCGTTCCTTTAAGTGTCATTTCTGAAAATGGCGAGAGTGAACAATTTGTATATACCATTCAAAGAGAGGAAGGCACAGACAAAGGCATAGCCGAAAGACGTATCATTAAAACGGGCCTCATTCAAAATGGCCTGGTTGAAGTTTTATCTGGATTGGGAGATGGAGCAGAAATCATTACCGAAGGAGCCCGCAACGTGAGAGCAGGACAAGCCGTTCAAGTTATTTATTAATAATTATTTATGAATCAGCCTAAAACAAGTGCTAAAAAGGAATTCAAGTGGTCGAGCTTAGCTATTGACAACAAAACCACTATTTATGTGTTGATGTTTGTCATCTTCATTTTAGGTGTTGGAGCCTACAACAGTATGCCTCGAGAGAGTTTCCCAGAAATCAGAGAAACTAAAGTTTATATCAGTACTATTTATCCCGGTAATACTGCTGAAGATGTCGAGAAGTTAATCACAGATCCTCTCGAAGCAAAACTAAAAACCATTAGTAATTTGGTTGAGCTTACCTCCAGTTCTGAGGAAGACTATTCCATGATCGTCGTTGAGTTTGACGACGACATTAATGTCGAGGGTGCCAAGCTGAAGGTAAAGGACATTGTTGATGAAGAAAAGGCGAGTGAAGACTGGCCTGTGTTCAATAACGCTAAAGTAGAGCCCAATGTTTTTGAACTTAGTCCAAGTGAAGAAGTCCCTATTCTAACCATAAATATCACGGGGGATTATCCCGTGCCACAACTCAAGGCCTACGGAACCATCTTGGAAGAGGCCATTGAAGATTTGACTGAGATCAAAGAGGTGGACCTTCTCGGTGTGCAAAATGAAGAAATCGAAGTAGCTGTGGACATCTATAAAATGATGGCTTCTAAAGTTAGTTTCGATGATATTTTGACGGCCATAAATCGTGAAAATATTACCATGTCTGCCGGAAATTTGGTTGCTAATGGACAACGGCGAACGGTAAGGATAATTGGAGAAATTGAGAATCCTCAAGACCTCGAGGATTTTGTGATTAAATCGGAATTCGGGAACCCCATTTACCTTAAAGATGTTGCCGAAGTAACCTTCAAAGAGGAAAAACATACCACCTACGCCCGAGAGTTCGGTGCGCCAGTGGTCATGCTAAACGTCAAAAAACGAAGCGGGCAAAACATGGTCAGTGCCATTGATAAAATCAAAGGCATAATCGCTGAAACCCAAGCCAATGCATTTCCAAAAGATCTTGTTGTCACTACTGCAAATGACCAGTCAGACCGCACCATAGGTCAAGTAGATGATTTGGTGAATAACATTATTTTCGGAATTCTATTGGTAGTAACTGTGTTGATGTTTTTCCTCGGATTTAAAAACGCCTTGTTCGTGGGGTTCGCCATCCCGATGTCGATGTTCATGTCCTTGATGATCTTATCTCAACTGGGTTACACATTGAATACCATGATTTTATTTGGGCTTATTATGGGATTAGGCATGCTCGTTGACAACGGTATTGTGGTTGTTGAAAACGTATACCGTCTCATGGAACAGGAAGGCATGAGCCGAGTCCAAGCTGCCAAGCAAGGTATCGGAGAAATTGCTTATCCCATTATCATTTCTACGGCAACAACCGTTGCAGCTTTCATTCCTTTAGGTTTGTGGCCAGGTTTAATTGGCCAGTTCATGATTTATTTTCCAATCACGCTTTCAGTAGTCTTGGGCTCCTCTCTTTTTGTGGCTATTTTTTTCAATTCTGTTTTGGTATCACAATTTATGAAGACCGAAGACAAGGAGATGCCGTTAAAGAGAATCATCCGTATATCCTCAATAATAGGAGGTTTAGGATTGTTAATTTTCTTTTTCGGCGGCAGCTACAACTTCCTGGGTAGCGTCATGATAGCTACGGCCCTATTACTGTGGATATACCGCTTATTTCTCAGAAAAATGGCCAATAACTTTCAAGCCAATACTATTGGTAAATGGGAACGTTTTTACGAAAAAATTGTCAGGAAAGCCTTGTACGGTAAACGCCCCATCGTCATTGTTGGCAGCACAACCCTACTTCTCATTGGTGCATTTATGGCTTTTGGCATGTCTATCGGAAGCCAAAGAACTAAGGTTGAATTTTTTCCCGACAATGAACCCAATCAAATCATTGTATTTGTTGAATACCCCGAGGGAACAGATATCGAAAAAACCAATGAGCTAACCCGTCAAATTGAATCGAGGGTTTACAGTATCATTGAAAACGCTGTTTATTTGGATGGATCAACGAATTTTATGGTTGAAAATGCTGTCTCTCAAGTTGGGAGGGGCGCAGGAAACCCTCAAACAGATGCAGGATCGGCCGCTGCCATGCCGCACCGCAGTAAAATAACTGTGGCTATGCGAGAATACAAATACCGCCAAGGCATGAGTAGCGGAGAATTACAAAAGAAGATTCAAAATTCACTTCAAGGCGTTTTTCCTGGGGTTGCCATTTCTGTTGAAAAAGATGCCTCGGGCCCTCCTGTTGGTTATCCCATTAATATAGAAATTGAAGGGACCGATTATTCAGAAATCATTCAAATCGCCGAAAACATCAGAACCTATATAAACTCTAAAAATATTGGAGGGATTGATCAATTAAAAATCGATGTCAACAAATCGAAGCCAGCCATGCAGGTTGTTGTCGATCGTAAAAAAGCGGGGGAGTTGGGTGTGCGGACCGGAATGATTGCGCAACAGTTGAGAAACAGTATTTTTGGCAGTAAGGCTGGAATTTATAAACGAGACGGAGACGACTACAATATCAATGTCCGATTCAATGATGAAAATCGCTACGACAGAAATGCCATTTTTGACCAGTCTCTGACGTTCAGAGATATGGCTTCTGGGAAAATCAAGGTTATTCCCATCTCGGCACTCGTAACCCAAACAAATGCATCGGGTTTCAGCGCGATCAAACACAGGGATACTAAAAGAGTGGTTACCATCTATTCCGCTCTCGAACCTGGCTATACAGACGCTCGAGCGGTGGTGAATCAGGTTCAAGAAATCATGAAAAATTACGACCAAATTCCAGACCATGTGACCATCGACTATACGGGACAAATTGAGGAACAAGGGAAACAAATGGCTTTCCTCATCGGGGCCTTTTTCTCAGGACTTGGCTTGATATTTTTCATTCTAATTTTCCAATTCAATTCGGTGTCAAAACCTGCTATTATCATGCTGGCTATCTTTCTCAGTCTGATCGGAGTTTTTGGCGGCCTGGTCATTACAGGCCGACCATTCGTCATCATGATGACCATGATGGGGATTATTGCCCTAGCAGGAATTGTCGTGAACAATGGGGTAGTTTTACTCGATTACACCCAATTATTGGTTGATCGTAAAAAGGAAGAACTTGGACTGCTAAAAGATCAATTTTTGTCCAATGAAGACACCCTCGAGTTGATCGTCGCTGGCGGCAAAGCCAGACTTCGACCTGTATTGTTAACCGCCATAACCACTATTTTGGGGTTGATTCCTTTAGCCACAGGACTAAATATCAACTTTTATACCCTGTTCGGTGAATTGGATGCCAATATTTATCTAGGAGGTGATAATGTCCGGTTTTGGGGACCCCTCGCTTGGACCGTCATCTATGGATTAATGGTTGCTACATTCTTAACATTAATTGTAGTTCCCGTATTGTTTTATCTGGTGTCTCAGCTCAAATTTTGGATTTATTCAAAAAAAATCAATCCGCGCAGTGAATAAATAGCAGAGTCTAAAGGACTTCATTACTTTTGTAATAAATTAATTTCTATGTACCGGACGCACCATTGTGGAGAATTGAATACTAAGCATATTGGAACTGCAGTAACCCTTTCGGGTTGGGTTCAAAAAAACAGAGATAAAGGCTCTGTAATTTGGATAGATTTGCGCGATCGTTACGGAATTACTCAATTAATTTTTGACGAAGCAAGAACCAGCGAAACCCTTATGCCACTTGCCAAAACTCTTGGTCGCGAATTTGTAATCCAGGCAACGGGAACGGTGATAGAAAGAAGTTCTAAGAATCCTAATATTTCAACTGGCGACATTGAAATATTAGTCACAGACCTAAAATGCCTCAACCAGTCCAAAACACCACCATTTACTATTGAAGACGATACTGATGGCGGAGACACCTTACGGATGCAATACCGCTATTTGGACATTCGAAGAAACCCCATTAAAAACAATTTGATCTTTAGGCATCGTATCGCTCAATTGGTCCGAAATTATTTGTCAGAACAACACTTCATCGAAGTAGAAACACCCGTTTTGATTAAATCTACACCCGAAGGGGCACGCGATTTTGTGGTACCCTCACGAATGAATCCAGGGCAATTTTATGCCTTACCTCAATCTCCTCAGACTTTTAAACAGCTTTTGATGGTTGGTGGTATGGATCGCTACTTTCAAATTGTTAAGTGCTTTAGAGATGAAGATTTAAGAGCCGATAGACAACCCGAATTTACACAAATCGACTGTGAAATGGCTTTTGTAGAGCAGGAAGATATTTTAGAAACTTTCGAAGGCTTGACGCGTCATGTGATTGCCACGGTAACTGGAAATGACCCTGGCGTTTTTCCGCGAATGACCTACGATGACGCCATGAAACGATTTGGAAATGACAAACCCGACATTCGTTTTGGAATGGCATTTGGCGAACTCAATGCGGTGACCCAACAAAAAGATTTTCAAGTTTTCAATCAAAGTGAGTTGGTTGTTGGCATTGCGGTTCCAAAGGCTAATGAACTAACCAGAAAAGACATTGACCAATTGACAGACTGGGTCAAGCGACCTCAAATTGGGGCATCAGGGATGGTGTATGTGCGCTGCCTTGAGGACGGAAGTTTTAAGTCTTCGGTAGACAAATTCTACGACCAAGACGATTTTAAAGCCTGGGCCAAAATAACTGGAGCATCGGCTGGGGATTTAATACTAGTTCTGAGTGGTGACACCCAAAAGGTTAGACCACAAATGAGCGCCCTGCGGATGGAAATGGCAGAGCGGCTTGGCTTGAGAGATCCAAAAGTTTTCGCCCCTTTATGGGTAGTCGATTTTCCCCTATTGGAATGGGATGAGGCGTCGGAACGTTACCACGCTATGCACCACCCGTTTACTGCCCCGAAACCAGAACATATGGCACTACTGCACACGAATCCTTCTGCCGTAAATGCTAATGCCTATGACCTGGTTCTCAACGGTAATGAAATTGGAGGAGGATCCATCAGAATTCACGATAAAACCACCCAATCTCAAATGTTCGATTTACTAGGTTTTACACCTGAAGAGGCCAAATCCCAATTTGGATTTTTGATGAATGCCTTTGAGTTTGGGGCACCACCGCATGGCGGCATTGCCTTTGGTCTAGATAGATTAGTGGCTATACTAGGCGGTCAAGAGACCATTCGAGAGTTTATCGCCTTCCCTAAAAACAATACTGGTCGTGATATCATGATTGACGCACCATCTGCTATTGACCAAAATCAGTTAAACGAGTTGTACCTCAATCTAAAAACCATTGAGTAGTATGCGAATTACACTGCCACTATTATGGTTTATTGCCATCGCTGGCATCGCCACTGGTGTCATCCTTGGAGTGCCCAAAGTGATTGGTAGCGGGGTCGTATTTCTTTTTTTTATAGTCTTTCCAGTCTTCTCTTACCACCGCTGGAAAAATAAAAAAGTAAGCGATTATCTTCTCAATCAAGAGAATTTAGACAAAATGAGGACATACAACAACTCCAAATCCTAGTTCAAAGATCTTTTCGATTCAAAAAACTGATGAATTAATTTTGCCGCAGTCGCTGCCATAATTCCGCCAATAACTTTTGTTTTAGGGTGATAAATGGCTTGTCCTGCGCCTTGGTGTCTGGTCTCTTTAGCACCGTAAACCACACTTCCAATTTGACTCCAATACAAAGCACCAACGCACATGGGGCATGGTTCTAAGCTCACATAGAGCGTACATTGATTGAGGTATTTGGCTCCTAAAAAATTAGCTGCCGACGTAATGGCCTGCATCTCGGCATGAGCCGTAACATCGTTCAGTGTTTCGGTTAGATTGTGTGACCGAGCAATGATTTGGTCTTCTAAAACAATCACTGCACCTATTGGGATTTCACCTCTTTCAAATGCGTATTGTGCCTCTTGAATGGCTTTACTCATAAAATATTCGTGCTCCAATTTTACTAGCTATTGAATGACAATTTTTCGGGTAAATCGCGATGGCCCTTGGCTTACAGATAAAAAATACAAGCCCGAGGTCATGGAAGACAGGTCAACAACAATCTCTGATTCAAATACGCCCTTGGTTTCCCAAACTACCCGCCCGTTCAAATCGGATAAAACATAGTGCACTTGACCTATTTCGGTAGTATTTGAAATGTGTAAGACATCTGAGGCTGGGTTAGGGAAAATCTTAATTTTATTTAGGTTTAAATTATCTGTTGATAGCAGGCAATTCACTAAAGAAGGGTCGTCAGATGGAGGCATGCTAAAGTCTTCGACTTGATCCGTTCTTGACATACTCAAACCTTGAACTGCATTGAATCCCAAGCCTCGGTTGGCAAATACTTCCCATATCAAACATTGATCAACACCTGCTGTTATGGCGGTATCTGCCGCTAAAATGGCATTTCTTCCATCGACAAATCCAGGATTACAGGACTGCAGTTTCAGGCCTTCTATTACCAATTGCATGATTTTATTATTACCTCCTGTACCGTTGAACAGGTCGTCATCAAAACCATACTTTTCAATATAGGCCCAGGTCAAATCCCATAACATAGTCGCCCAAATAAAACCTATACCGTGTGGCTCCGAAATATTAGTCACATCATTGGTTGAGGCATAGGTATGGTCATTAATCGAAAAGTCTGTACTGTATGGCGCAGGACGAATACCATTACCATCGATTGGTTGACCAATGGCATATGTTCCAATTCCAGAAATATCTGACCCTAAATCGTTAGCTTCCATGGTGAGCATCAAACCAAACCAATCAGACCAGCCTTCGCCCATTTGTTCGGGGTTATTTAAACAAGAACTGACATTGGCGCCTCCGGCCAATCTGTTAGAAATACCGTGACCATATTCATGGGCAATAATCCCATTATCGAAATCGCCGTCTTGATTGAATGGCCCTAAATTAAGTAGATCGGCGGTGATAGTCTCTCCCGATTCTAAAGCCGCAATCAAGGCAGCCCCATCGGTGTCTGAAATCATGATAGACGGAATGGTCACGGACCCTCCATCGCTTCCTGCTCCCATGGTAATTGGGTCTCCTGCAACATTATTTATCATTATCACAGCAATAGCACCAGCATTTTCGGCTGCCAGCACTTTGAATCCAAACTCACATACCCCGCGTCTGATGACTGCAATGTTACCAGATAATGCTGATGTATTTTGAAGAGGCTCACAAGCGTCGTAGGGATCGGGGGTAGTCTCGTCAAACGCCAAAACTAGTGTGCCCGTCAAGGCCACATCTGTTGGGACAGAACCTCCAAAAGCTCCTTCAATTCCAGTGTAGGTGCCTGCAGTACTTCCGCTAGCTATGGTGAGCAGCTCTGGAGCGGTGGCAGGTGTCCACAAAAACATCTGCATCCGCCCACTGCCTCCGTCCGGTGGTGTAGAAAAATTGGCATTATTAAAACCACTGCCATCTTGTGCCTCGGCCAAAACAGGATCATTTGGAGCACCGCCATTGGTGTAATTATTTTGTTGAAAATTACCACTGGCTTCGTCAAATCCGTAATTGTACCAAACATCGTGCATCATGTTATTGACATAAAATAAATTCGTGATGGCCGCATCTAAATAACTCGACGCCTGGCCAGATAAATCCAATGCAAAATCAAACGATAAATCAGAACCTCCATCGGGTGAATAACCTGGAATATTGAGACCTTCACTGTCCTCATAGGCATAGACGTTGTTGCCTCTTGTGATAGTATGTTCGGCCCCATCGACCCCATTGGTGTCATGCCACCCAAAGGGCGAAGCATCCAAATTGGCAGGATCTGTTATGAGCTGTCTTTCTCCATGGTTTGGACTTTCGACAGGTAGCTGATAAACCCTATACTGGGATCCATCGGCTGATAAAGTGTTTTGCGTACCGTAAAATTCAAACCGAGGTTGCTTAGACAAATTCGCGATTTGAGGTGAATGGAATTGGCAATTTAAAATGTGGTCATCCACTTTTAATACGTCGCCACTGACAGCATCAACAATACCGCTCCACCAATGCGACCCGTCGATAAGCTCAATATGTAAATCCCACGAGAGTCGCAATGACCCATTATTGGGAAACAAGACCAATTGGATTGGAATATCTCTATCAGATAAATTGGGCGCCTCAAAAACATAGGTCGTTCCCTGAGTACTAATCAATTGGATGTCAACAGGATTGTCCAATTGTAAATTTTCTGTAAGCTTGACAATAGCTTGGTCTGGTTGGAGTTGTGGAGCAAAGGTGTTGGTAATGGCCTGTGCATTGGAGATAAAGGTATTGGCGGCATTAAATACTCTACCGTTAATGATTCCAATGGAAGCCAATGCATTGTAAACTGGGATCTGATTGATATACTGCTGAGCATAGACGTGAGAAATACCAGTTTTAACATCATTGTGGGAGGTATTAACCACCAATTCGTTCAAATCCTGAGAACTGAGCTGCCATTGATCTTTGTTCTCATTGAGATAAGATTGAATCAACGGTCCATGCTCACTCCCTGATAGAGGTGTTTGAGCCAATGAAAAATTGATCGAAAAAAAAACAAGTAAGGCTAAAAAGGTTAGGTTTTTCATGGGAGTTGTGTTGTTATATTTTATCAAAATTAACGATTTAATTTAAACTCTTAAAACTTCAAGCCTTTTAGTGTATTATAAGTTATGACTGCTTGACTATCTGACATAATGGCCACGTGCCCACAAATGGCGATAAGTTGCTCATAAAGGCTGATATTATGCGTACTGATGGTATCAGGCAAGGTTTTTAAAATCAAATTCTCATACTGGGAGCATTCACTAGAATTAAACTGTACGATAGCATTACAATACACAGTCAATAGGTGTGTAAGTACTTCATAGCCTGCTATTTCTTTATCAATAACTTCTGGTGACTGATACATATTTTGTATGCTCAAATTCTTGATGTCGGTGATTTGAGCCTCATACTTGCACTTGTCCAATAAACCAATGCCGTAAGTGCCTGAAAGTATAGCCTCCTCATTGGACATGAAGAGATCAACCGCTTCGTCAATTAAAGCACCAATGGCAAGTGCCCGTAAATAGCTCACCCGATCCGAAGTTAATGTCATGCCGTTGTAGGTCTTGACATTCATTTTATCCTTAACCAATTTGATCAAATATTCAAGGGCATAGGATTCCTCAATCCAACCGCAATTGATAGCATCCTCAAAGTCAATAATGGTATAGCAAATATCATCGGCAGCCTCTACTAGAAAAGCTAAGGGGTGCCGACTGATTCTATCATGGCCATCTATTTTCAAGCCCAAATCGGTCGCCAGTGTATTGAAAAATTCGGTCTCAGATTGAAACACTCCAAATTTCTTATCGCCAATATGGGAAGTAGGTCTTTTCGGTAAAGAAGCTTTCGGATATTTGATGAAAGCACCGAGCGTAGCATAGCTCAACCTTAAACCTCCTGGTCGGCCTGGACGACTTTCTGTTAAAATTCTAAAGCCATTGGCATTTCCTTCAAAATCGCACAAATCCTGAAACTGTGCCTCTGTTAATTGAGTCTTGAATTGTTGACCCTCTCCTTTGGCAAAATATCTTCCAATGGCTTTTTCTCCTGAATGACCAAATGGCGGATTACCAATATCATGGGCCAAAGCAGCAGCAGAAACGATAGCACCAAAATCATGAATCTGGAATCCATGAATATTTTGAAGATGTGGATGACGTTCTAAAATACGCTGACCAACTTGCCGACCCAAAGACCGGCCAACTACACTCACCTCAAGACTATGGGTCAAGCGGGTATGGACAAAGTCCCGGCGAGACAACGGCACCACTTGGGTTTTGTCTTGTAAGCTCCTGAATTCACTAGAAAAAATGATTCTATCGTAGTCGACTTCAAAACCCAATCGGGTTTGATCTTGTTCCTTTCGTATTCTTTTATGCGTATCTCCAAAGCGTTTGAGCGACAACAGTTCTTCCCAATTCATATCAAAAAATTTGATTCGAATGTACTAATAATGAACAAGCCGTCCTAGTCTTAACCTGCAATTATCGCAGCACTTGGGGTATCCTAACAATAAATAATGAGTGTATTTCAAATGCCTATAAGTGGATTACAATACTTTGAATAATAAACAACCTCCGCAGTCATCGGAGGTTGTTTTAAGGGTCCTACGCCCTTGTGTATTTTACGCGCAATGCGTGTGAGAATTGTATTGAGAAAAGGACTGTGGCAAGCAGTTCTCGATACGATTTTTCGTCAGTCAACATCACGTGAACTGACAAGGATGCTGCGATGCGCCATGCCTCAAAATCACGCGAACTGACATTTTTTGAGCCGAGCGCTATTATGAACAGTGGTGAATTAAGCACAAGGCTTAAGAACCACACATCAGGCAATCGTCGCCTTCGCCGTTTTTGGCTTGCTCAATGAGTGCTTTCATCTCTTCTGGAGAAATGGGCTCTGCGTCAACTTTGGGCTTCTCTGTAGCCTGCGCGAAAGTTTCGGCAGCCTTTTCGGCCTGTTGTTGCTTTTGAGCCAGTATTTCCTCACCTTGGTTGGCGTCAGTTTCAATAACTACTGGTTCTTGGGTGTTTACATTTTCTTGTTTCAAAGTAAACTTAATGGCATCTACTGCACTTTTGGTTCTCAAATAGTACATACCTGTTTTCAAACCATTTTGCCAGGCGTAGAAATGCATGGAGGTCAGTTTGGCCATGGTAGCTCCTTCCATGAACAAATTCAAGGATTGAGACTGATCGATGAAATAGCCCCTGTCGCGTGCCATGTCGATGATGTCTTTCATACTCATTTCCCAAACCGTTTTGTACAATTCGCGAATTTCTTCTGGAATATGACTCAGGTGCTGGATGGAGCCATTGGCCCGCATGATCGCCTCTTTGAGTTTTTCATCCCATAACCCAAGCTCAACCAAATCGTTTAACAAGTGATTATTGACCACAATAAACTCGCCCGAAAGCACGCGTCTGGTGTATATATTAGAGGTGTACGGTTCAAAGCACTCGTTATTACCCAAGATTTGTGAGGTACTTGCCGTTGGCATCGGGGCGACTAATAGGGAGTTGCGCACACCGTGTTTCGCCACTTTGACCCGCAAGGCCTCCCAGTCCCAGTTACCACTCAAGATGGCTTCGTCCACACCCCACAGGTTGTGTTGGAATTTTCCTTTGCTGATCGGGGACCCTTCATAAGATTGGTAAGGGCCATCGGCCTTGGCTTCTTCCATAGAGGCAGTAACCGCAGCAAAATATAGGGTTTCGAAAATGTCTTTGTTCAATTGCTTGGCTTCAGGACTGGTAAAAGGCATCCGCAACATGATAAAAGTATCTGCCAAGCCTTGTACCCCAAGTCCAATAGGTCGGTGTCTCATGTTTGAGTTTTCGGCTTCGATGACCGGATAGTAATTACGATCGATGACCCTATTGAGGTTTTTAGTCACCCGTTTGGTTATTTTGTATAAAGCCTGATGATCGAATTTACCGTCCTTGACAAACATCGGTAGGGCAATGGATGCCAAATTACAGACCGCGACTTCGTCGGGCGAGGTGTATTCTAATATTTCTGTACACAGGTTTGAGGAACGTATGGTGCCTAAATTTTGCTGATTGGACTTGGAATTAGCTGCATCTTTATACAACATATACGGTGTTCCGGTCTCAATTTGAGATTCCAAGATTTTCTCCCATAACTCGCGGGCCTTGATGGTTTTACGACCTTTACCTTCTTCCTCGTACTTAAGATAAAGGGCCTCAAATTCTGCACTGTGGTGGTCGTACAATCCGGGGCACTCGTTGGGACACATTAAAGTCCACGTTGATCCTTCCTGAACGCGTTTCATGAATAAGTCGGGTATCCACATGGCGTAGAATAAATCGCGCGCCCGCATTTCTTCCTTACCGTGGTTCTTTTTCAATTCTAGGAAATCGAAAATATCGGCATGCCAAGGCTCGAGATAAATAGCAAAACTGCCTTTGCGCTTGCCCCCACCTTGATCGACGTAACGGGCAGTATCATTGAATACCTGAAGCATGGGGACCAATCCATTACTGGTGCCATTGGTGCCAGCAATATAACTGCCCATGGCACGCACATTGTGCACAGACAAGCCGATACCACCAGCCGATTGGGATATTCTTGCCGTTTGCTTTAAGGTGTCATAAATACCATCAATACTATCATCTTTCATACTCAACAAGAAACAAGACGACATCTGGGGTTTGGGTGTACCCGCGTTGAACAGCGTTGGCGTGGCATGAGTGAAGTATTTTTTAGACATTAACTCGTAGGTCTCAAAGGCCGCCTCGAGATCGTCCATGTGGATTCCAATGGCTACCCGCATGAGCATGTGTTGCGGTCGCTCAGCAATTTCACCGTTGAGCTTCAGTAAATAGGAGCGCTCGAGGGTTTTGAAACCAAAGTAGTCGTAACCAAAATCGCGATTATAAATGATGGTTGAATCGATTTGCTCCTTATTGTCCATAATGACCTTATAGACGTCATCGGCCAAAAGTGGTGCAGGTTTACCTGTTCTTGGATTGATATAGGTATACAGGTCTGTCATCACCTCACTAAACACCTTTTTGGTATTTTTATGGAGGTTAGACACAGAAATACGAGCAGCGAGTTTGGCATAGTCGGGATGCGCGGTTGTTAAAGAAGCGGCGGTTTCGGCAGCAAGGTTATCAAGGGTGCTGGTAGTTACGCCGTCAAAGAGACCCTCAATGACTTTCATGGCTACCTTCACAGGATCGACCATTTCGTTGAGTCCATAACACAATTTTTTTACTCTCGCGGTGATCTTGTCGAAAATCACTGGCTCTTTATGGCTATCTCTTTTTATTACATACATAGTTTTTAACTTTTAAAGCCCAACATTTGTTAGACAAATGTCTTGGCTGTACTATTAGACCCTCACGGGCGATCTTATTTGTTGGTCTCTGAATATCTACTTATTACCAGGGGCCTGAATTGAGATATGCAGAGTGGTTTGGTATCCGATTAAAAATCGGCGTCAAAATTAAATTTATCGGCTTCCTCTTCTTTGCTGTAAACACCAGCTTTTTGATATTCGGCAACACGCTTTTCAAAGAAGTTGGTTTTACCCTGCAATGAAATCATATCCATAAAGTCAAAAGGATTGCTCACGTTGTAAATGGGCTCACATTCGAGTTCTCGCAACAAGCGATCGGTAACAAATTCCAAGTACTGCGTCATTAAGGTGGCATTCATTCCGATTAAACTCGCTGGAAGAGATTCTGTGATAAATTCTCTTTCAATATTAAGGGCGTCTACGATGATTTCGGTGATACGTTCTTTTGACACCTTATTGACCAGGTGTTTGTTGTGCAAGTGCACGGCAAAGTCACAGTGAACACCTTCATCACGTGAAATCAATTCGTTAGAAAAGGTTAGGCCGGGCATTAGGCCGCGTTTTTTAAGCCAGAAAATAGAACAGAATGCCCCAGAAAAGAAAATACCCTCCACAGCTGCAAAAGCGATCAAGCGCTCGGCGAAGCTTGGTGACTCAATCCATTTTAAGGCCCATTGGGCTTTTTTCTGAATGGCGGGGAAAACATCAATAGCCTGAAACAATTGATTTTTTTCGGCCTCGTCTTTGACATAAGTGTCGATGAGCAGGGAGTAGGTCTCGCTGTGAATATTTTCCATCATAATTTGGAAACCATAGAAAAACTTGGCTTCGGAATACTGCACTTCATTGACAAAATTTTCAGCCAAATTTTCATTCACAATACCGTCACTGGCGGCAAAGAATGCTAAAATGTGCTTGATAAAATAACGTTCGTCATCATTGAGCTTGGTACTCCAGTCTGTCAAATCCTGGTGTAAATCGATTTCTTCTGCTGTCCAAAAACTGGCCTCAGATTTCTTATACCAATCCCAAATATCATGGTGCTGGATTGGAAATATAACAAATCTGTTAGTGTTTTCCTGTAAAATGGGCTCGATAGCTGTTGACATGATAAATTTTTAAAATTCTTATTAATTTTTGACTTAACAAAGATTCAAAATGTCGTTTAAAATAGAAAGGCTTAATTATAAACATTGCCTTGAAGTTTTTAACAAGGTGTAGTATAAATCTTACAAAATGTTTTGATTTTTTTTATGCTTAAATTATTGATTTACAATACATTGAAGTGTAATAATGGTCGCTGTGCGCAGGTTTTTAGGGAAAAATAGAAAAGACAAAAAACAAAAAATTCAGTTTGGTATTTTGTTTTGGTCATAGGCCTCAAGAGCCGCGAACCAATTGCGTCCAAATTTTCTTACCAACGCCTCTTTTACGAACTGATATACTGGTGTTTTTTGCAATTTTCCCAGGTCACAAGCCGCACTACAAATCGGCCAATGGTGATAATTCAATGCGGTGAGTTCGTCCAATTCCAAAGCCCGAACCGGATAGAGGTGACAGGAAAGGGGTTTCATCCAATCCACCGCCCCAGCTCTGTAGGCCTTCTCAATGCCACAAAAAGCCGTTTGATGCTCGTCGAACACCACATAGGCGCACTCTTGATCATTGACCAAGGGGGTCTCTAAATCCCCACTCTGAGAAACAATACTGGTTCCTTGAGCAGCAATAGCCTCGCGACCTTCAGGTCTTAAAAATGGGGCTACGTTGGTGTAAATGGATTGAAGTGTCGCCGTTTCTTCTTGGGTTAGCGGAGCACCAGCATCACCGGCAACGCAGCATTTACCGTGACAAGCATTCAGGTCACAGGCAAACTGACGTTCCAAAAGATCTTCAGAGACTAAAGCACTGCCAATTCTAATCATGGGGCAAATATAGGTGCTGTCTTTTAATTTTAACTGGGGTGAAAGTAAATTTGCCGCTGACATTAGCTTGTGATTCGGAAAGAGGACTATATCTTTGCATGAAAATTACGCCAGTCATGGTCATAGACTTTAAAGAAATTTTTACCGCCTTTATGATATTGTTTGCTGTGATCGACATAGTGGGTAACATTCCCATTATTATTGATCTGAGACAGAAAGTAGGACATATTCACAGCGAAAAAGCAACCCTCATTGCGGCGTTTATTATGATTGCGTTTTTATTCCTTGGGGATAGTATATTGCAACTGATAGGAATTGATGTGCACTCGTTTGCTGTTGCCGGGGCATTTATTCTGTTTTTTATAGCCCTTGAAATGATATTAGGGATTACCCTATATAGGGACAGCAGTTCCAACATTAAAACCGCCAGTGTTTTTCCTTTAGCCTTTCCGCTGATTGCGGGGCCTGGTAGCATGACTACTTTGATTTCTCTGAGAGCTGAATTCGAAATACAAAATATTATCGTCGCCATTATTATCAACGTGTTGGTGATTTACGTGGTACTGAAAACCTCTAAAACTATTGAAAAAGCGATTGGAGACAACGGCATTAACATCATTAGGAAGGTGTTTGGGGTGGTCCTATTGGCCATAGCCGTTAAATTATTTACAGGAAATATTGGCATGTTATTAAACGGATGATCAAACTCACATACATACTCAGCCTAGTGGCTTTAGGCCTCATGATTTTTAATCTGTTTCAAGTCGACTGGACCGACCCAATTGGAGAAGACTCCATGGTCGCTGTGATTTTGATTCTCGCAAGTGGCTGTGGGCTTATGCTTTTGGGCATACTTCGCCTATCAATCAGGGTAAAGACTTTAAGCGATAACAATTAGCTATCGAGCGGAAGATGCAGAACTTCAATGCCGGCTTTGACTAAAAAATCTACTCCTGACGCATCACGGTAGGCGTCTCTATAGACCACTCTAACAATACCACTTTGGTGGATGAGCTTACTGCACTCCTTGCACGGTGATAAGGTGATGTAGAGTGTGGCGCCCTTACTCGACTGGGTTGAGGCAGCAACCTTGGAGAGCGCATTGGCCTCGGCATGTAAGACATACCATTTGGTATAGCCCTCCTCATCCTCACAAAAGTTTTCAAATCCTGAGGGTGTACCGTTATAACCATCAGAGATAATCATGCGGTCTTTGACCACAATAGCCCCCACTTGTCTGCGTTCACAATAGGACAATTTGCCCCATTCATAGGCCATCCGCAGATAGGCCTGGTCATATTTGAGTTGTTTACCGCTTACCATGGCGCGCTTTTGACTAAAAAAGGCAGCACCAATCCGATAATCAGGGCGCTTACGAATATTATCCAATCCCGGCGAGAAAACCTGAGTAACACATGATCAAAAAATCCGATGAGAAGCGTCACTAAGGCGGTGGTTATTAGCCCCACAAATAATCCCAAATGGTAGGAGAGGGTTTCGACAAACACCGCATTATCAGCGGTAAAATTTGAAGCCAAGGCAGTCGTGGAGATAAAGCCATGCAATCCCCCTAAAATGAGTGATACCGTGAATAACAGTCCGAAGAATTTACTGCGCTTACTTTGACGTTCCCGAAAAATATTGTGGAGACTAAGAAAAACAACAAACAGTGGATTTAAAAAGGCCAAGGACAAGTCGCCCAGCCCCAGAACAGAAAAATATACCAAACAAAAACCAACAAGATGAGCAGCTACATAAACTCCTAGCCATCCGAATAAAATCCTCCAATGATCAATGCTAAAGGGAACTGCCAGTGCTATGACAAACAACAAGTGATCCCATGACGCAAGATTGAGTACATGGAATAGGCCCAATTGAAAAAAAGAATACACCTGATCAAACATAGAACTCGCTTTCTATCCCTATCGAGATGAGGTAAAGATAAGTGCTTTTTGGGACATATTCTAAAGGGCCTTCCAGGTCTTCAGTCCACATCTTAAAAAATCGGCGAACTGCGCAGCGTCTGGCGTGTATCCAATAGGTTGTGTCAGGACCTTTTTTCCGTCAGCACTGAGCAACACATAATAGGGTTGCGAATTGGTCTGAAAGAAGTGCGTTTGAAAATTGGCCCATTTGTGTCCATAATTCTCGAGCAACCTGGTGCCTCCACCAACGCGGTTGGATACCAATTGTTGCTCTTCAGGCAAGGGTTTCTTGTCATCTACATAAAGTGAAATCAAGACATAGTCGTCGCGTAAAAAATGGTCTATCGTAGAATTCGGCCAAACGTGCTCTTCCATTTTTCTACAATTGACACAGGCATAACCAGTAAAATCGAGCAAAACCGGTTTGTCTACACTCTGGGCATAGGCCAAACCTTGTTTTAGATCTTTAAAGCAATCCAGATTATTTGGACAATCGTTGGGATAAAAGACGCTATAGCCCGAGGGGGGTGTCAGCCCACTAAGGAGTTTTAGGGGCACATACCCCTGTGTTTCGGGATTTACCCTTAGTCCAGATATCAGATAAACTACAAACGCAAAAACCAGAACAATACCTGAGATTCGGACAAAACTGAACTTTGGACGGCCACCGTCATGCGGGAATTTAACTACACCCATGAGGTACAGTGCCATGACAACGAAAATCAATATCCATAGCACCAGGAATAATTCAATTTTTAGGACGCCCCAGTGCTGAACCAAATCGGCGTTGGATAGGAACTTCAAGGCTAAAGCCAATTCCAAAAATCCTAAGATAACCTTGGTTGTATTGAGCCAACCTCCAGATTTTGGCAATGCTTTGAGCATGTTTGGAAACAGGGCAAAAAGGGCAAATGGCAGTCCCAAGGCCAAACCAAATCCTCCCATTCCGACAGTGAGTTGCCAAGCACCGCCATCAGATGAAAGGGACCCCGCTAGCAAAGATCCCAAAATAGGTCCTGTACAGGAAAAGGACACCAGGGCTAAAGTCAAGGCCATGAAGAATATACCTAACACGCCTCCTATACTCTCCCCTCGCGTGGTTTTTGACATCCAACTGTTTGGCAAAGTCAATTCATAGTAGCCAAAAAAGGAAAAAGCAAAGGCAATAAAAATAACAAAGAAGACAATGTTCAACACCACATTAGTTGATATGTCGTTCAAAATATCAGGATTCACAGAATCCAAAAGGTGAAAAGGCACGCTGAATATCAAATAAACCAAAACAATAAAAAAGCCGTAAAGTCCAGCTTTAGCCAATCCAGAAGATCTCTGATCGCTTTTTTTGGTGAAATAGCTCACTGTCAAAGGAATCATTGGGAAAACACAGGGTGTCAATAGAGATAGTAATCCCCCTAAAAAGCCCAGCACGAAGATTCTCCACATAGACGATTTGTCTTGACTGTCTATAGCGCTACCACCACCGTAGAGCTGCTCACATCCACTTTCTAAGAATTCAATGTCCACAGGTTGCATGCCATATAAGGCCTGATTGAGAGCGTCATCATTGACAGAAGCGTCTACCGCATCGGTAACCAGCTCGGTTCCTCCTTCCGATAATACAATTTCAAACAACCAATCATCTGGGATACACTTGGTGTCGTTGCAAGTCATGAAGGAAACAGTTCCCGTAATGGTTAGGGGTAAACTACTTACCGTAATACGCTGAACAAATTTGGCATAATCGTGAAACTTATTGACGATCACGTTATTAAAGAGCGGTTCTGGCTTTGAGATCAAACGGTCGACTTCCTCGGTGGGACCTCCCACTAAGTCAATTCCGGCATTGTCATCCAATTCAATGATAGTCGGCAAAGGTCCCTCGTCAGTTTCTTCGATTGAATATAAGGCCCAGCCCGGCGCGATGCTGGCATTAAAGACGACATCATAGGTTTGCTCGTCTACCTTTTGGGTTTTCACTTGCCACTTGACAGGTTTTAGTATTTGGGCATATGCCGTGCTTCCTAGTAGAAGAACAATTCCCGAGAATAATAGTGATCTTAAACGCATGATCGGGTAGATTTTTTAAAACTCAAAAACAAAAGTAAGTAAACTTGGGTCCTGAAACCAATGAAAATGTCAGAGAATAGAATTTTAAAGGTGATTTATGATATTCGACTGATGACCCATTTCATCTCAGCTGCAATTTGATCCGATGTCCGTTGGTATTGCCTTTGTTCCTCTGGGTCACCATCAAACTGCTTCGGATCCTCATAGGTTACGGCAAAGCGGGCATCACAACCTGGCACAAAGGGACAGTTGGCTTCGGCATGACCACAGGTCATTACAGCAGCAAAATTGGCCTTTGGATTGACAGCATCATTAAATAATTTCGAAAACAGAGTGAGCTCTAATCCGTCATTTTGGACTTGGTAATTTGGATTACTATGGCCATTGAACTGGCGGATAATAAACCCACAGTTTTTCAAAACATCAATGGTTTGTGGCGCACAAGAGGTAACCTCTACGCCGCCAGAAAAACACAATACATCCACGCGATAAGTCAGCGCAATCGCTTGCATCCAGACTTGAGCAAGCTGACTGCGTCTGGAATTATGAGTGCAAATAAAATTGATCTTAGACTTTCGTCCTGCGGAGGTGTTCAATTTGATATAGTCCAGCAATGGCTGCAGTGCACGTTGGCGTTCTTCTGTAATGGCCGTGGGCAGCTGATCGATAAAGGTTTTAAGTTGGCTCAATTGGCATGGTTTTACGGCGTCAAAATTAAGGAGAACTATTATAAAAAAGCAAGTAGTCAAAAAGAGTTGGTGACTATTTGGATTGGATGGCAATAATTTCCATGCTCAGAATACAACTTGACATCAATAAAACAAATAGTCCAAATGCCCGCTTCAATTTGGATCCTTGCACAAAATTACCGAGATAGATACCCATCAATAGTCCTGACATAACCACGACGGTAAAACTGAATAGAAAGGACCAATCGATCGACATGGTCACAGCATCACCAAGGAAGAATCCTGTCAGTGCATTGATAGCAATAATCGCCATAGAGGTCCCCGCAGCCGATTTCATATCAATTCCTGACATATAAATCAAAGCAGGGACAATCATAAACCCACCACCTGCACCTACTAATCCCGTCAATCCGCCAATGGCCAATCCTTGAAAAAAAATCAAGGGATAATTCAGACTCGATAAGCCATGGGGTGCTTCAGGTTCAGGTGATTTCAACATGTGAAAAGCAGTTGGAATCATGAGCAAAGCGAACAATCCGAAAATCAGCAACCTTCGGGACAAGACAAAACCTTCCGATTCAAAAATGACATCGGGCAATGCCGGTATGAGGTAACGCCTCACAAGAGTAACTGCAATGACCGTCGAAATACCAAAGGCCCAAACTAAATTCAAGCGAACTAGGCGATTTAAATGCTGCCTAAAAGCACCTACCACTGCCGATGATCCCACCACAAACAAGGAGTAGGCCGTAGTGATTTTCTCGTCAAAACCAAAAAAATAGGCCAAAACTGGGACCGCCAAAATAGATCCCCCAGCACCGATAAGTCCGAAAATCAAACCAATACATAGCGCCGCCGCAAAGCCCAATAGCTCGGTAATCAAAACCATTTTTTTCTTTTGAAATAAACTACGGCAGAAACTGCAACTGTCAACATCACCAACATAATGACAGGAAATCCATAGGCTTGCTGAAGCATGGGGATATTGACAAAATTCATACCATATAATCCTGCAACGAAAGTCAAAGGAATGAAGATCACCGAGAAGATCGTTAAGGTTTTCATCACCTCATTCAGGCGGTGGTTCTGCAAACTAAAGAGCAGATTTACAGCGCTGTCAATTTCTTGCAATTGGAAATCAATATCGGCAACAGCACTTGTATCCTTAGAATAATAAATTAAAGAGGTGTTCTTTTTAAAACTCATATGCTGCATGCCAATGGCGAAACTAAAAGTAATAAAACCAAAACAATAAAAGCCCTTTACGGGCTTTTATTTGGTCGGGGTGACTGGACTCGAACCAGCGACCTCACGCCCCCCAGACGTGTACGCTAACCAACTGCGCCACACCCCGATTTTTTTAGGAGAGGTCAAAAATAACAAAATTGAAAATGTGATGATTGAAAAGATGTGCTAATTAGTTATAGAAATCAAATATTTCAGTACTTTCGAAAATTAACCAATACCTAAGAATATGAAAATCAGGACTACTTTTATCCTATTAAGCATGATTTTGGCTACCGTAGGATCGGTATTCAGTCAAAATTTTGACGCCTCAAATTATGATGCCCTAGAATATCGATTAGTTGGCCCCTTCAGAGGAGGACGAAGCGCTGCAGTAACTGGCGTCCCCAATCAGCCCAACTTATTTTATTTCGGAGCTACTGGAGGCGGTGTTTGGAAAACGAATAACGGCGGTAGATCTTGGGAAAATATTTCAGATGGATTTTTTGGAGGTAGTATTGGCGCCATTACGGTAGCCAAAAGCGATCCTAATGTCATTTATGTCGGTGGTGGAGAGAAAACCATCAGAGGAAACGTTTCCTCTGGTTATGGCATTTGGAAAAGTGAGAATGCTGGTAAGACGTGGCAGTCAATGGGATTGCCCCAATCACGTCATGTACCGAGAATCGCTGTCCACCCTACCAATTCTGAGGTGGTCTTTGCAGCGGTTTTAGGAGATGTTTACAAACCAACCAACGATCGTGGACTCTATAAAAGCACCGACGGTGGTAAAAACTGGCGCAAGGTTTTATTTGCAAACGAACAATCGGGAGTGGTAGATATGATGATGGATCCCACTAACCCTCGTATCATGTACGCTTCCACCTGGCGTGTGCAGCGAACACCCTACAGTTTGAGCTCGGGCGGCGAAGGATCGGCTTTGTGGAAAAGTACAGATAGCGGAGAAACATGGACGGAGATTTCGACTAATAAAGGCTTTCCCTCCAGCACTCTAGGGATCATTGGAGTGACAGTTTCACCAGTCAATAACCAACGGGTTTGGGCTATCGTTGAAAACAAAGACCAAGGCGGATTGTACCGCAGTGAAGACGGTGGAGATACTTGGACTCAAGTCAACAGCGACCGCAGTCTAAGACAAAGAGCATGGTATTACACCAGGCTGTATGCCGACACTCAAGATGTCAATACCGTTTACGTATTGAATGTCAGATATCACAAAAGTACTGATGGAGGAAAAACTTTTAAAACTAACAATGCTCCTCATGGCGATCATCACGATTTATGGATAGCTCCTGAGGATCCCAATCGCATGATTATGGGCGACGATGGTGGCGCCCAAGTGACCTATGACGGCGGAGAAACATGGAGTACGTATTACAACCAACCGACTGCACAATTTTATAGAGTTACAACAGATAACCATTTTCCATATCGTATTTATGCCGCACAACAGGATAACTCGACGGTACGTATCGCACACCGCACCAACGGTTACAGCATCGGCGAGGATGATTGGGAAAGTACTGCTGGAGGTGAATCGGCTCATATCGCTATAGATCCCAACGACAACGACATTGTCTATGGTGGCAGTTATGATGGCTTTCTAACCCGAATCAATCACAAGAAAGGAACAGCTCGGGCTATCAATGTATGGCCTGACAACCCCATGGGTGCCGGTGCAGAAGCCATGAAATACCGTTTTCAATGGAATTTCCCAATTGTCTTTTCCAAGCACAATCCCAAAAGACTTTACACTTTTTCTCAAAACGTTCATGTAACCGAAAATGAAGGCCAGTCGTGGGAGGTTATCAGCCCTGATTTGACCAGAAATGACCCAGAAAAACTAAAATCTTCGGGGGGACCCATTACTCAAGACAATACGTCTGTTGAGTACTATTGTACCATTTTCGCCGCAGACGAATCCGCATTGGTAGAGGGACTCTTGTGGGTTGGAAGCGATGACGGATTAGTTCATGTATCTCAAGACGGTGGTAAAAATTGGGAAAACGTGACGCCAAAAGGCATGCCCGAATGGATGATGATCAACAGTGTTGAACCCAGTCATTTCGATGCTGGAACTTGCTATATTGCCGGCACCAAATACAAGTCGGGAGATTTTGCTCCTTACTTTTATAAAACCACCGATTACGGGAAATCGTGGAAAAAAATAACTAATGGCATTGGCGCAGAGCATTTTACAAGAGTAGTTCGAGAAGATCCTAAACAAAAAGGGCTTTTATATGCTGGTACCGAAACTGGCATGTACATTTCATTTGACGATGGCAAGTCTTGGAGGTCGTTCCAAATGAATTTACCCATTGTCCCGATAACCGATTTGGCGGTGAAAGACAATAACCTGGTGGTTGCTACCCAAGGTCGTTCCCTTTGGATTGTAGATGATTTAACAGTTTTGCATCAATTGTATGACCTCAGCGATAATGGTACCAATCACCTGTTCCAACCTAAGCCAACCTACCGCATGCGTGGCGGTGGCCGAAGCGGTAGTTTGACCAGCGGCACAAACCATCCAAACGGTGTTATAACGTATTTCAATTTGTCAGATTTATCGAAAGACGATACAGTTTCCCTGACTTATATGACCCAATCGGGTGATACCATCCAGTCTTTCAGTACTGCTGATAAGAAAAAGAAATTGCAAGCCAAAAAAGGCGCTAACCAATTTGTATGGGATATGACCTATGACGGTGCAGAAACGCTGCCCGGAATGATTCTGTGGTGGTCAAGCTTAGAAGGGCCTCAGGCCATACCTGGCACCTATCAAGTGGCCTTGAATGTGAACGGAACGGATCAAGTACAAACTTTTGAAATTGTTGCTGACCCGCGGAGTGAAAGTACACCCGAAGGTATGAAGGCGCAATTTGACTTTATCACTGATGTCAACAAAACCGTGGATGCGGCCCATCAGTCTATCAAAAAAATCAGAAGTTTTACCAGCCAACTGGAAGCTTTTCAAAATCAGTATAAGGACAATAGCGAAGTGAAATATTTGGTTGACAAAGCCAAAACCTTGACCGATGAACTGTCCAAAATTGAGAAAGCACTTTACCAAACTCAAAACCGAAGCAATCAGGATCCGTTAAACTTCCCGATCAAATTGACCAACAAACTCGGTCACTTGAACAGCCTGGTAGGCATGGGAGATTTCCCCCCAACAGCCCAAGACATTCAAGTAAAGAATGAGCTGTCGGAACAAATAAAAACGCAACTTGAGGCTTTCGATAAATTGTTGAGCGAAGACATCAAAGCGTTTAATCAAGCTTTTAATTCAACTGGATTAAATTATTTGTTTTCAGAAAAATAAAACAACAGATTATTAAAAAAAAAGGGGCTGTAGCCCCTTTTTTTATTTATTTGATCCAAGTCTTTTTCGAATGGTAGGTGAGGAAATAAACCACAATGTAAACCCACTCATAACGGTAATTAACCCAAATAGGGAAAAGGCTCTGAGTACTGTTGTATTAAAATTATCTCTGGTTTCGTAATCCATAGTATGTGTCATCCATAGAAAATCGAACCAACGCCAGCTGCGATGACGAACCGTCTGAAATTTCCCGTCGACCTGCGACACATAGGCTTTCAATGCCTCATCATGATCATAGGAAATGACATAGGCCGGCAAAAGTTTTTCTCTGTATTCATGATGCGCATCAGTTGATGTGATCAATTCAATAGACGTCACCTTCAATCCTGCGATCAAATGTTGACGGGCAACATATAAGGCTTCACCTTCTGTCACCCCGTCCTTGGTTTGACCCGTGCGGGCATCGACTAACATATGATTATTAATCCAATAATAGGGATGCCCGTAAAAATCTCTCAATTCAATCATACTTACCGGATGCTTCATATTTATCTCCGAAGGACTAATCAAACTTTCAAAAGCTGGCATCACATGCTCAGTATTTTTAAACTGATCCCCGTGAATTTCGTCGATATTAGTCCAAGAAAAATACAACCCGCTGATGGTCCACATTAAAAATTGGAGTCCTAATAATAGACCTAAATACCGGTGCGTTTTTCGAATTTTAGTTGACAGTGCTCTAGAAAACATAATTTTGTATTTTTGTGTAACAAAAGTAGGCGAAAATCGTCATACAGGTAGCCTATCACGTTTTTCGTATTTTTATAAACCATATAACTTAAACTAAATTATGAACTATTTTTCACGACTCATCACCCTTTTGGTACTGGCCATTTCGATGTCCAATTATGCGCAAACCGCAGATGAGATTATCGCAACTTACCATGAAAACATTGGAGGAATTGACAAATTAAAGGCCGTGAACGGTATTAAATTGTCTTTAAAAATTAATCAAGGTGGCATGGAACTTCCTATTGAAGTGATTGAACTGAAAGACGGAAGACAAATGACCAAAATCACCTTTCAAGGCCAAGAAATTATGCAAGGCGTGTACGATGGAACCACCTTGTGGAGTACTAACTTCATGACCATGCAGGCTGAAAAAAGTGACGCCGAAACTTTCGACAATTTCAAACTAGGACTGAACGATTTTATGGATGATTTTATCGACTATAAAGACAAAGGTTATACGGCGGAAATGCTTGGCATAGAAACTATTGACGGCACCGAGGCCTTTAAAATCAAATTGACAAAAGAGCCGATGACTGTTGAGGGACAGTTGGTTGATGACGTTAGTTTCTACTATTTCGATACCGACAACTATGTTCCGATAGCTGTTCAAACCGAGGTAAAAGAAGGTCCCGGCAAAGGAATGATGAGCGAAGCCACCATGAGTGATTATCAGGAGGTAGATGGTATTTATTTTCCATTTTCAATGAGCCAAGGCGTTAAAGATCAAGGCTCACAACCTGTAACCGTAGTCAGTATTGAATTGAATCCGACTGTTTCGGATGATATGTTTGTTTTTCCCGATTCTATGGAATCAGACGGGGGCAACTAAATGTCTTAACATTACTAAAAGCCCTTCTTGTAAGGGCTTTTTTATTCTCTATTTCTAAAATTTTTTAACTATGAAAACACTGAAACTAACTTTAGTCCTTTTGACACTTCCTTTCTGGGGTCAATCACAAGACGACGCTATTAAAAATGGCAAGGCGCTTTTTGGAGATTTGAGCGCGCGCCATATAGGCCCTGCATTAATGAGTGGCCGTATTAATGACATGACACTACACCCAACCAATAGCCTTATTGTCTATGCCGGCACCGCAGGAGGTGGCGTATGGAAATCCAGTGACGGCGGTGTAGTTTTTCAACCTATTTTTGACGACTACTGCCAATCTATTGGTGCTGTCGCCCTCGACCCAAACGACCCAGATAACACTATTTACGTCGGTACTGGAGAAACCTGGACAAGAAATAGCGTCTCTGTGGGAGACGGCTTGTACAAATCTACGGACGGCGGTGCGAATTGGAAAAAAATCGGATTTGAAAACTCCGATCGTATTGCCAATATTGTCATCAACCCCAATAATTCCAATGAAATCTATGTAGGTGTTTTGGGTGCTTTATGGGGCGATAGTAGTGAGCGAGGTGTCTATAAATCAACCGATGGCGGAGAAAGCTGGGAACAAATTCTTTACATTGATCAACGCACGGGTTGTGCCGATATGGCCATGGATCCTAATGACCCCAATGTTCTCTACGCCAGTATGTGGGCCTTTCGAAGAACAGGATGGTCCTTTGAATCGGGAGGCGACACCAGTGCATTATACAAATCCACCGATGGTGGCAAAAGCTGGAACAAGATTCACAACGGTTTTCCAAGTGGCGATTTAGGACGGCTTGGAATAGCCATTGCGCCCTCCAATCCAAAAGTACTCTATACGGTAATTGAAGCTGAGGAGCCTTCAAAAAAAGGCCTTTATCGCAGTGATGACGCAGGCAACAGCTGGCAGCAACTCAACAACGATTTTGGTATTACCGTACGGCCGTTCTATTTTTCGAGAATTGTGGTTGACCCAAGGAATGAAGATGTTGTTGTCAAAGGAGGCCTCAGTGGTTCTATATCTCGCGACGGCGGCAAGACCTTTAAAGCGTTGGGCAACATGCACAGTGACATTCACGATATAGCCTTTCATATCAAGGACTCTAATATCATGTATGTGGGCACAGACGGTGGTGTTTATCGTTCCATGAACGGTGGAGTAACTATGGAAATTGTAGAAAATCTTCCGATTTCGCAATTCTATCATATTAGTCTGGACAATGCTAAACCCTACAATGTTTATGGAGGCTTGCAGGACAATGGATCGTGGTATGGTCCATCCTCATCTCCTGGAGGTATTGAAGCCAAGGACTGGGAATCCATTGGTCAAGGTGACGGTTTCCGCGTATTGAAGCACACCACCAAACCTATTATCTATTCTGAGATGCAAGGTGCAGACAATATTTGGCGTATCGACACAGAAAACCGTTTGATAAAAACCATCCAACCCCTGCCCGCTGATGAAGCTGTCAAGCTGCGATTCAATTGGAACACACCTATTGCTATGAGTTCCACTCATCCCGATAGATTTTATGTGGGAAGTCAATTTCTGCACCGCTCTGAAGATATGGGAGACAGTTGGGATATCATTTCACCCGACTTGACCACCAATGATCCGATGAAACAAAATCAAGAGGATTCTGGAGGACTTTCAATGGACAACTCAGGGGCTGAAAATCACACTACAATTTTCACTATCGCAGAATCGCCAATCGATGACCAAGTCATTTGGGTAGGAACAGACGATGGTAATGTTCAAGTGACAAGAAATGGAGGTAAAACTTGGACCAATACAGTTGCTAATATCCCCGATTTACCTGCCAATACATGGACTTATCATATTGAGGCCAGTGTTTTTGATGCGGGAACAGCTTATGCTGTATTTGATGGACATACCCAAAATGATATGTCAACCTATGTCTATAAGACTACGGATTATGGGGCCAGCTGGAAGAGCATTGTAACAGATGACATTGTTGTCTTTGCTCGAAATATACAAGAAGATTTTGTCAATCCCGATTTACTCTTCCTTGGAACAGAGTTTGGGCTTTACATCACAATGGATGGTGGTCAGCAATGGCTCAAATTCACCAATAATATGCCTGCTGTAGCTGTACATTTCATCGATTTACAACCACAAACAAATGACCTTGTTATGGGCACCCATGGTCGCGGTGTCATTATTGTTGACGACATCTCCCCCTTAAGGGAATTGTCTTCAGAAATGATGAGCAAGAATGTTCACCTATTTGACATCAAGCCTACAGTTATCGATGAGAAAAGTGATTTTGGTGGTAATTTTGGTGCTGAAACTCAATTTGTGGGAGCCAATCCAAATCAGTCCGTTCAAATAAAATATTACCTCAGCAAGCGGCATACCTTTGGTAAAATGGGCATCGATATTTTGAATGCAGAAGGTCAAAAAGTTGGCGAAGTTGGCCCGGGTAAGAAAAAGGGAATCAATATTGTTTCATGGGACTACAGACTAAAACCACCGATTGTGGCTAAGGGCAAAACCATTACTTTTGGCGGCTTTACATCCCCAAAAGCAGCGCCTGGAACGTATAAAATGGTCATGACAAAAGGTAAAGACACCTATGAACAACCGTTTGAACTGAAATTAGACGACACCCTACCGATAACCCCTGCTGATTATGAGGAACGTGACCGTGTCTCAAAATTACTTTTTGACATGAGCGAGTCTCTGGCCTATATGGTCTATCAATTGGATGAAATGATAGGACATAATACTAACCAAAAACCTTCGAAGTACAGCAAGAGACTGAATACCTTAAAGGAAAGTCTGGTAATCACAACTGGTGACAACTATGTAGGAACAGCCGAACCTCAATTGAGAGAGAAAATAGCCAATCTATTTAGCAAGGTGGCCACGAGTTATGACCGGCCTTCTGCCAATGATATGGAGAACTTCGATCGCTTATCAAAACAGATGAAAGAGGCTGAGTCGACTTTTGAATCCTTAAAAAAGAAATTCAAAAATATGGATCAACTGGCTTTGAAGGATAAGGTCAGTTTCCTAGAAACAGCCAATTAGTTCTGATCATTATTTTGGTACAAAAAAAGGATGGCATGGCCATCCTTTTTTATTGAATATCATAGCGTTGTACTATTGGCAGTTGTCAACCAAAAGTAACGCATAACCGCTAGAACTATCGATTAGGGCTAAAATATCGTCGTCGCAATAGGTAACAAGCCACTCTCCGGAAAGAAAATCGAAATCGGCGGGCAGATCGTTTATCGTCAATAAAACCATTACAGATGCGTCATCGGTTACGGTAAAAGTGGTTGTAGTTAAAACTGTATTGTCGGCATCGTCGGCCAAAATACTCACTGCTCCGTTGTTGTCAAAATCTAAAAACATTCCTGACCCAGAGGCACTATCAGCAATGAAATACAAGCAGTCATCGGTTAAGGCGGATGTCAATTCTGCGACACTGCAATAGCCCATGCCCAAATCGTTATCTCCAGTATCATCCATACTGTCGTCATAGCACTGCGAATCCATGAAGGCGGCTTCGAGTTCTGCGTCAGAATAAACTGCGACTTCTGATCCATCTTGAAAAACCAAAGTTACAGGATAGTCGAGCGCAAAATAATAGAAGTTGTCATTAGACAGATAGTAGTCGTCGAAGAGCTCATACAAATCGGTTTCGCTAAGTACTTGTGACGCATTGACAAATTCGCCATTTTCATCATAAGTAGAGATACTAATTGGATAGACAAAATCAACACAAGAATAGCTCTCACTGTCATCGGAGCCGTCGGTACTATCTACACAGCTGTTGATATATTCTTCTAGGACTTCTTGGGTTTGAACAACTACCTCGGAATAATCAGAAAAAATTAGAGTTATCGGAAAAACAAATTCGACATCATCATCAGCGAGCGCATCTAATAGATCAGACAAAGCCTCAAGAGATGCCAAATCCTCTATCACCATAGGAACATCGGCTATCAAAATGGTTACTGGCAGAGCAATAGAAAAGCAATCGGAGTCGTCGAGTGAGTTGTCATAGCTCACATCGTTGGCAGCCGCAGAGCGAATCATCCCAACCAACGGCGCATCTGTTTCTAGGGCATTTGATGGGGCTGTATCCGCAGATTGGATGGGTTCATTTTGACAAGACATGATTGATATTATCAATACAAATGACAATATCGATTTAAGATTAAACATGTTTTTCATGATAAATGTTGTTTTAGCAAAGTAAGTCAAAAAAATATGAAGTTCGAAATGAAGCACTTCAGGCCTTACTCATTCTCATCAGAATCGGGCAGACTTATATCTATATCCAGGTCGGCATCATCGTTACCATCCATATCATGGGACTGATCGATAAAATCTTCCATGGCTTTTTCCAACTTGACTCCAATTTTAACCAAGTATACTATTTCTTCGGAACGCACTTCAACAGCGTGAATCAACTCGTTGTTAGCATTTCTAAAGGTAATGATGTCGTCGTCATCATAACCATCGGGGTATTTTTGGACTAACATTTGTAAAACATCATCCGTTAATTTTTGAAAATCTACAATTTTTCGAATCATATTAATAATTTAATAAATAAGCAAAAATCAGTGGTGCAACAATGGTTGCATCACTTTCTATGACAAATTTCGGGGTATTGATATCCAGTTTTCCCCAAGTGATTTTTTCATTGGGGACAGCCCCAGAATAAGAGCCATAGCTGGTCGTAGAATCGCTAATTTGGCAGAAATAGCTCCAAAACGGCGTATCGTGTCGTTCGAGATCCTGAGCTAGCATGGGCACCACGCAAATTGGGAAGTCACCTGCAATGCCGCCACCAATTTGAAAAAACCCTATTCCCTTTTGGGCGTTATCGGTATACCAATCAGCCAAGAAGGTCATGTACTCAATACCAGATTTGACGGTACTGGCTTTGAGTTCACCTTTGATCACATAGCTGGCAAAAATATTACCCATTGTACTGTCCTCCCAGCCTGGGACTACCATTGGCAAGTTGGCCTTAGCGGCAGCGAACATCCATGAATCCTTCAAGTCAATTTCATAGTATTGCTCTAGCACGCCAGAGAGTAAAAGTTGGTACATGTACTCATGAGGGAAATACCTTTCCCCTTTAGATTCTGCAGACTGCCAAAGTTCCACAATATGCCCTTGCAATCTTCGGAAGGCCTCTTCTTCGGGGATGCAAGTGTCGGTTACTCTGTTTAGTCCTCTTTCGAGCAATCCCCATTCATCTTCTGGTGTTAAGTCGCGATAATTTGGAATACGTTCGTAGTGAGAATGGGCCACCAAGTTCATCACGTCTTCTTCCAAATTGGCTCCAGTACAAGAAATGATTTGAACCTTATCCTGCCGTATGACCTCAGCAAATATTTTACCTATTTCTGCGGTGCTCATGGCACCTGCGAGTGAAACAAGCATTTTATGACCCAATTCCAGTTGGTGCTCATAGGATTTAGCTGCGTCAACGAGGGTTGCGGCATTAAAATGCAGATAGTACTTTTCTATAAATTTTGAAATTTCTCCCTTATTAGTCATCGGATGAGAATTTAGATTTTAATGCCTCGAAAGACAGGTTGTCGTCGGAATCTTCAATAACTTCGTTGTCCTGTTGGTCTAGGAATTTATAGGACAGCATTTTGTAATACAGTTTGGCAGCCAATAAATTAGAAGAGCCATCTGTTGGATTTGGGCACAGTTCAACAATGTCAAAACCAACAACATTTTTTTCTCTAAAAACCATTTTCAAAAAATCTAAGGTTTCATACCACAATAAACCGCCTGGTTCGGGTGTTCCTGTACCGGGCATGATAGAAGGATCGAGGGCATCCAAATCGAAGGTAATAAAAACATTTTCTGTCATTTCCTCCAAGGCTGCATCCATCCATAAATCACTGGTTGCCATCTCGTGAGCAAAAAAAGTTTTGCTCAAATCCATAAAATCTAATTCAACTTGGTCCATGGATCGAATACCCACCTGCACTAGATTGGTCATTTTACTTGCCTCATGCACGGCACAGGCATGATTACAGGCACTGCCCTCGTAGCTGCTTCTCAAGTCGGCATGGGCATCGATATGCAGCACCGTGAGGTTGTCGAAACAGTCATTGAAAGCACGTATGGTGCCAATGGAAATAGAATGTTCGCCACCAAATAGGGTGGTAAACTTATTTCGTTTGATATAAGATTTGGTGATTTGGTGCACCGCGTCGACCATATCCTCTGGCGATTTGTTCTCTGTAATGGCATCGGCCAAATAGATCCCCTCTTTATAGACTTCGGTGCCAGTTTCAATGTCATAGAGTTCCATGTTTTCTGAAGCCTCTAAAAAGGCTTCTGGGCCTTGATCGGATCCTTTTTGCCAAGTGCTCGTTCCATCGTAGGGCACTGGAATAAGAACTATTTTGGCTGTCTCTAATTTGGCAAACTCTTCGGGAATACCCGCGTAAGTTCTAATTTTCATATCCTAAAATATTAAGTAATTGTTCGCTAGATTGTTGATGTTTAAAAACCGATGTGACCATGTCTCCATTGTCATTTCGATCGATTAAAATATGTTGAGGTGAAGGAATCAAGCAGTGTTGAAGCCCACCAAAACCACCGATGGACTCTTGATAGGCTCCCGTGTTAAAAAACCCAACATAGAGTGCTTTTTGTTTGGAATACTTGGGCAAATAAATTGCATTGACATGTTGTTCACTATTGTAATAATCGTCACTATCACAAGTCAAACCCCCGAGCAAGACACGCTCATAGGGGTCCTTCCAACCATTGATTGGCAGCATGATAAACCTTTTGTTAATGGCCCAAGTGTCGGGTAAATTAGTGATAAAAGACCCGTTAATCATGTTCCACTTTTCACGATCGTTTTGTTGCTTTTGGTTTAATATTTTAAAAATAGCACCGCCACTTTCGCCAACAGTATAACTTCCAAATTCTGTAAAAATATTGGGGACGGGAACCTCTGCTTCCTCACAAGTCAATTTAATTTGATTGACAATTTCCTCAATGATATACTCATAGTCGAACTCGAAGGCCAATGAATTTTTGATTGGAAAGCCTCCGCCAATATTCAGGCTGTCCAGACTGGGGGATTTCTTTTTCAGGTTGACATATACTTTGAGACATTTGACCAATTCATTCCAATAGTAGGCATTGTCACGAATACCAGTATTGATAAAAAAATGGAGCATTTTCAGTTGAACACGGTCGTTATCCTTGATTTGTTGATCAAAAAAGGGTACAATATCCTTGTAGCCAATACCTAATCTTGAGGTATAAAACTCGAACTTGGGTTCTTCCTCCGAAGCAATCCGTATGCCAATATTAAAATCTCCTTTAATCTTTTCGGAGAGCAGCTCCAATTCGGCATAATTGTCCAAGACTGGGATGCAATTGTCATGACCCTCATTGATTAGGTCGGCAATATTAGCAATGTACTGTTTGGTTTTGAATCCATTACTGATGACATAGGTTTGATTGGTAATGGCTCCTGTAGTTTTCAAATTCTTGATTATATCCATATCTATGGCCGACGAGGTCTCCAAATGAATGTCATTTTTCAAGGCTTCGTTTAGGACATGACTAAAATGGGAGCTTTTGGTACAATAGCAGTAATGGTATTTGCCTTTGTAATCGAGCTTTTTAAAGGTCTGTTGAAACATCCTTTTGGCCTTGTTGATGTTGTTAGAAATTTGAGGGAGATAGCTGAATTTCAAGGGTGTTCCATAGGTTTCGATCAATTGTGTAAGATCGATATCGTGGAATCTAAGACCCGATTCGTCGAGCGTAAACTCCTTTTGAGGAAAGTCAAAGGTTTGTTCTATTAAGTCGATATAACGGTTATTCATTCTATATTTTTCTATTAAAAGGGAAAGTAATTATTGGTGTAAGGTCACAGAGAACAATGACAAGGTATCAAACCAAAAGCTGATACCGCGTAGTAGAAAATACAGACGGAATAAAAGGACGAGCCGCGCTCAAGACATTGGAAGCGTGCTTTAAATTTCGGTTACTTGCTCTGCAAGCTGTCTTTGAAAATGTCTTCCAAATTTTCAAAAACCCGAAGGTAGAAACAGTTTTCAAGTTGTTCAGCGGCTAAGCTAAAACGTGCTTAGGCGAAGCAAATTAAAATCAAAAAAATTACTTTTAACCGATTTCGCTAAAAAAAATAGTTTCGAGGCTCCTCAGGCCGCCATAGGCTGAGGGATTCTGGGATTCATTACGCCAAACCAAAGGGGGGGGATGAGGGACATTAACATGGAGGTGGGGTAGCCAAAAGGCAACTGTGGGCTATTTTCTTGATGTATTAAATTTTGATAGGGCTTGTTAGACTTGTTATGATGATCGCTGTGTCTGGTCAGTTCATACAAGAGCATTCGGCCCAGCTCGTGATTAGAATTCCATGAGTGACTGATATTTACCCGCTCATATCTTCCATTATCATGCCGCTTTCTGGTCAAGCCATAATGTTCGATATAATTTATTGTTTCCAAAAGCAATAGTCCTACTACCCCACAAAACACCAGTATCATCATGGGGAATAATCCTAGAAAGAAAATACCTAAACCCACAACCAATACATGAGCCACGCCTGCTAATAGCATATAATTGGATCTGCTGAGAAAGGGTTTTTCGGAGCGCTGTAGTAATTGCCATTGGATACGCCAAGCCTTGGCATAGGTTCCAAAAACCGACTGGATATAAAACGCATAAACCGATTGGTTTTTATGGGCAGTAGATGGATCGTTTGGTGTGGCCACATCGAGATGATGACCGTAGTTGTGTTCGATAAAAAAATGATAGTAATGACTAGGAAGCAGCAACAACAAAGCGGATAAGTGATCATACCAATGACTGCGATGCCCCAATTCATGAGCCACATTGATCCCGTTAGACCCTAAAACGGTGCCTAATGACAGCACCAATCCGATCAACTCATAGACTTGTCTTGGCGTATTCAACCACACTATGGCGAAAAAGATCAAACCGTAAACAAAAATCAAATTGACATAGAGCAGTATGTCAAAAAATATCTGGGACAGCCGATAGCTGTTTTTTACCGACGAAGCCGAAAAGAATAGTTCTGCTATAGGAATTACGACAAAAGCATAGCAAACTCCTGCAAACGGAAAATAACCCCCCAAGTCAAGACCTAAGTAGGTGATAATCGGTAAGCTATAGGCCAATAGATATTTCATATTGAGTCAAAGTTAAGAGAAATCCTCAAGTCTCCACGCAACGGTTTTAGAAAAAAATTACTAATTTGGATTCAAGAAAAACGCAAATCTCATGAAAAAAATCGACCGTCGGAATTTCCTTCAAAAGACTGGGCTCACCACTGCAGGCCTCTATTTGGCTAGTGCCCTCAAACTTTCTGCTCACGAAAGGCCCTTGAAGACATCGGAATATATGGGAGATTTTGCTGCCCCCAAACTAGAAACTGTTCGTATTGCGCTCATTGGTGTTGGAGCTCGTGGCTCTGGTCACGCCGCTCAATTGGCACAGATTGAGGGGACTGAAATCGTGGCCATTTCCGATTTATATGAAGATTTGGCTGAGGCATCAAAGTCGCGATGCATGACACTTGGCAAGGGTATGCGACACCAGCAAATCAAAACTTATTTTGGCCAAGAACAAGCGTGGAAAAATATGCTGAGTGAAATCCGCCCTGATGCCGTTTTCATTTCGACCGATTGGGATAATCACGCGCCGATGGCCATTGAATCAATGACTCAAGGGGCCCATGCTTTTGTAGAGGTACCTCTTGCCATTAGCCTTTCACAGCTTTGGGATATCGTTGAAACTTCGGAACGAACCCAAAAGCATTGTATGATGATGGAGAATGTGAATTATGGTAGAGATGAACTGAGGTATTTGAATTTGTGTCGGCAAGAAGTTATTGGGGACATCCTCCACGGAGAGGCGGCCTATATTCACGAACTTAGATTCCAAATGGAAGAGCAAGAACGGGGGACAGGCTCGTGGCGCACCTATCAGTATGCCAAACGCAATGGCAACCTCTACCCCACCCATGGTTTAGGCCCAGTGGCACAGTGTATGAATTTAGCCCGTAGTGAGGACAACTTTAAATCCTTGGTTTCCTACTCAACCCCTGCATTAGGTCGCCAACAATATGCCAAATCACACTATCCCGACGAACACAAATGGAATGCCTTGGATTATCGCGGCGGAGATATGAACACCTCTATCGTAAAAACACAGTTGGGACGGACCATTATGGTGCAGTGGGATGAAACGAGTCCACGCCCCTATTCCCGGCGCAACCTCATCCAAGGCACCAAAGGAACCCTAGCAGGTTTTCCTACCCGAGTTGCACTTGAAGGCGGTGTTCCAGGGGTCACCGACAGTCATCACTACTGGGCTCAGGGCGAGCAGCTAGACGCCTTCAATGAAAAGTATGAACACCCCCTTTACCGCCGATTGGGCCAAGTAGCCGAAGCTATGGGAGGTCATGGTGGCATGGATTTTTTGATGCGCTATAGAATAGTAGAATGCCTGCGAAACGGTCTGCCATTAGACCAAAATCTCTATGAGGGCTGCTTTTGGAGCGCTGTTGCACCATTGAGTGAAGCTTCTGTAGCTCAGGGTGGTATGCCTCAAGATTTTCCTGATTTTACCAGAGGGCAATGGAAAAACACACGGGCTCTTGACATCGTTGATTAATCCCAATCCGGTCTATCAGATTCGGGTTCCGGGCAGGGTTTGTTTTTTTGGAGACCATCAAGACTATCTTGGGCTTCCTGCCATCGCTGGTGCCATCGACCGGTACATTAGCCTGACCGCCAACCCCAATGCCCAGCATCAATTCGTCATCCATCTTATCAATACAAACACAACATTACAGCTGCCTGTCAATCCCGATTTATACACGGCAAAGCCAAACTATTTTTTTTCTGGCCTCAAGGTCATGATCGATCAAGGGGCACAAATTACTCAGGGTTTTGATATCTCAATCGTTGGTAATATTCCAATGAATGCCGGCCTGTCTAGCTCAACGGCACTGGTCACGGCATGGATCAAATTGCTGGCCGAGGTTGGTTTTCCCCATCTAGACATAACTAAAAGCCAAATTGCCCACTGGTCACACCTCGCTGAAGTCCGTTTCTTTAATGAACCTGGTGGTCATATGGACCATCTAACTATTGCTGATGAAGGGCTTATTCATATTAATAACAAAACTTTTCAGACCGAAAGACTGGAGTCCCCATTTGAATGCGTCCTCATTGCCGAGTCGGGCATGGCAAAACAAACGCTACAGACATTAAAAAATGCCAGATCCTATGCAGAACAGGCGATTAGAGAGGTGCAAATCATCAATCCCCAATTTGACATTGAAAAAGCCGCAGAGGGCGATGTGGCCCATTATGTGGATGCCATAGACCCTAAATACAGAAAACACTGGTATGCCGCTATTCACAACCATTTGATTACCCAACAGGCGCTCCTACTGATCAAACAACAGGGAACAGCGCAATCGCTCGGTTTACTTATGGATGCCCATCAACACATTTTGGAGCATTACATTGAAAACACCCCAAAAGCCATGTCTCAAATGATGCGGGCGGCACGTCAAAGTGGTGCCTATGGTGCCAAAATTGTTGGCTCGGGAGGCGGAGGTGTTGTGGTAGCCTTGTGCTCAAAAGAAAATAAAAAGGATGTTATCAAAGCCTTTATGAAAACTGGAGCCGTCAATTCCTATGAGGTTCAACTCCTCAATGCTTAAAGCAGAAGCAGCAGGCTCTTTTGGTTTTTTGATCTTGACGCCTTAGTCTTTTGAATTTTTTTTCTAAATTTGAGAGTACACTGTCCCCAATCAGTTTTACACCCATGAAAAACCTGCGCC